>Ga0207669_10000074_pt1 | contig 51256 bp, 43 predicted proteins | sample KBSM33metaG_FD_184329 | JGI IMG/M metagenome (GOLD analysis project Ga0207669, IMG submission 184329) | Miscanthus rhizosphere microbial communities from Kellogg Biological Station, Michigan, USA - KBS M3-3 metaG (SPAdes) (version 2) | ecosystem: Host-associated > Plants > Roots > Rhizosphere >...
ATGATCACCGCCGACTTGCCGGCTTTCGCCAAGCCCGGCCAGCGGATCGACATCACCGTCGCATCGATGGGTAAGGCCAAGAGCTTGCGCGGCGGCGCCCTGATCATGACCCCGCTAATGGGTGCCGACGGCCAGATCTATGCGATGGCGCAGGGCAACCTCGCGGTCGGCGGACTGGGCATTGAGGGCAAGGACGGATCGTCGGTCGTCGTCAACGTCCCCTCGACCGGCCGTATCCCCGAAGGCGCCACGGTCGAACGCACGGTCGAAACCGGGTTCGAAACCGCGCCGACATTGGTCTTCAACCTCGCCCGGGCCGACTTCACCACCGCGCAGAACGTCGCGACCGCGATCAATGCGCGGTTCGGCGGCGGCGTCGCCGACGCGATCGACGGCGTGTCGATCAAAGTCAACGCGCCCGCCGGTGCCGACGTCCGCGCGACGATGATGAGCGAGATCGAGAATCTCGACGTCAAGTCGGCCGACCCGCCCGCCCGCGTGATCGTCAATGCGCGCACCGGCACCGTCGTGATCAATTCGACCGTCCGCGTCGGCGCCGCCGCGATCACCCATGGCAAGCTGACCGTCCGCATCGACGAGAAGCAGACCGTGGTGCAGCCCGCCCCATTCAGCAACGGCACGACCGCCAACGAACAGAAATCAGGCGTCAATGTCGAGGAAGAGAAGCGTCCGATGTTCCTGATGAACCCGGGGCCCAAGCTCGCGGACATCGTCAAGGCGGTGAATGCGATCGGCGCCACGCCGTCGGACCTGGTCGCGATCCTCGAGGCGCTCAAGGAAGCCGGCGCGCTCAAAGCGGATCTGATCATCCTGTGACCGAAATCCCGACACCCGTTCAGCCGACCAAGGGCATCTCGACCGACAACAGCCGGCTGACCTCGCGCGCCAACCTGAAAAAGGCGGGCCAGCAGTTCGAATCGGTGTTCATCGGGATGATGCTGAAGTCGATGCGCCAAGCCAATCTGGGCGACGGATTGTTCGACTCCAAGAATTCGGAAACCTTCCGCGACATGCAAGACAAGCAAGTCGCCGAGAGCATGGCCGCGCATCAGCCGATCGGCATCGGCAAGGCGATGACCGAATTCCTCGCGAAGTCGCAAAAGGCGCTGCAGGACGCAGCCGCCTCAGCCACATCGGGCGCGTCATCCGCGCCGGCCACGCCTGACGCAGGAACCACGTCATGAGCGACATGCTGTCGATCGGCGCGAGCGGGCTCAAGGCCTATCAGGTCGCGCTCAACACCGTGTCGGAGAATATCTCCAACGCGGGCACGATCGGCTATTCGCGCCGCACCGCCTCGACCTCCGAGGTCGCCGCGGTCGGCAAGAACACGTCGCTCAATGGCATGGGCTCGCTGGTCACCGGGATCGTCCGGGCTGGCGATTTCTACGCCGCGGCCCAGGTCCGCACCGCGGGTTCCGACCTGGCGCGGACCGAGACCAGCGTCACCTGGCTCGATCGCATCGAATCCAGCCTCGACGGCAATCAGTTGAGCACCCGGCTGTCAGACTTCTTCACCGCCTCGACCACGCTCGCGGCCGATCCGACATCGCTCGGTGCGCGCGCCTCGATGCTCGAAGCCGCGTCTGGCGTCGCCAGCGCTTTTTCGAGCACCGGCCAGGCGCTCGATCAGGTCGCCCAGGATCTTGACGGCACCGCGCGCTCGTCAGTCGAATCGCTCAATTCCGCGACCGCCACGCTCGCCCGGATCAATGACGGACTCAGCCGCGCAGCCGCCGGCACCGCCGGCGCCGCGGCGTTGCTCGACCAGCGCGACCAGGTGCTCGAACAGATGAGCGCGCTGACCGATATCTCGGTCGACTTCGACTCGATCGGCCGCGCCACCGTGCATGGCGGCGGCAGTGCCGGCCCCGTTCTGGTTTCCGGCGCGCAGGCCGCGACGGTCATCTACGCTTCCAATTCGGCGGGCGCTGTATCGTTCAACGTGATCAACGGCGCCGCGCAACAGAGTCTCGCCCCGAGCGGCGGCGCGCTGGCGGGTGTCGTCGATTCGATGCAGCGGGTGGTCGACGCCCAGAGCCAACTCCAGGCGGTCGCGCAGGACTTCGCCAACGGCGTCAACACGGTCCAGGCCGGCGGGCGCGACCTCGACGGCAATCCCGGCCAGCCGCTGTTCGCGCTCGGCACCGGCGGCACCGCCGATATGACGATCACCCTCGACGACCCGCGCGGCATCGCCGCAGCGGCGGTCGGCGGCGGGACTCGCGACAATACCAACCTCGCGGCACTCGCGGCGCTGCGCACGTCCGCCGGTTACGAGAATCGCATCGTCGACATGACGACCGCCAATGCCGCGACCTTGTCGCAGCGTAAGGCGGTAGCCGCGGCGCAGGACACGATCCACAGCAACGCCGTCGCCGCGCGCGATAGCGCGTCCGGCGTCAATCTCGACAGCGAGGCGGTCGACCTGATGCGCTTCCAACAAGCCTATGCGGCGACCAGCCGCGTCATCCAGGTCGCGCGTGAAACGATGCAGACGATCCTCGATATCAGGTAAGCCCGATGCAGATCTCGACCAGCCAATTCTATGCGTTCAACCAGCAGAACATGCAGTCGCTGACCGCGACCGCCGACCAGCTGCAGACGCAGATTTCGACGACCAAGCGAATCAACGCGCCGTCCGACGACGCGGTGTCCTGGCGGCGGTTGCAGAGCCTGGCGCGCGATGGCGCCGACGACACCGCTTATGGCGGCAATCTGACGCTCGCGGGCACGACGTTGAGCCAGGCCGACGGCACGCTGAGTTCGATCACCGACGCGCTTCAGCAGGCCAAGGAACTCGCGGTCAAGGCGAACAGCGGCACGCTGTCGCCAAGCGATCGCGTGGCGATCGCCGACCAGCTCGACGCGATCGTCACCAATCTGGTCAGCTATGCCAACGTCAAGGATTCGCGCGGCGCCGCGGTGTTCGCCAATGGCGACGCCGATGCCGTGACCAAGAATGCCGATGGCACGTTCAGCTTCGCCGCGACCGGCCCGACATCGATTCCGGTCGGCGCCAATGAATCGATCCAGCCTGGCGACTCCGCCACGCGCGTATTCGTCGATTCGAGCGGCGGCAATATCCTCTCCAGCATTTCATCGCTCTCGGCAGCGCTCCGGGGCACCGGTAACGTCTCGACCATCGCAGGGGCGACGGGCGACGCGCTTCAGGCGGCCAACGATCAGGCAGCGAGCGTGCAGGCGGGCCTCGGCGCCCGCGCCGCGCGAGTCGATCTCGAGACCTCGCGGCTCAAGGACGTCGCGACCAATCGCGAAGCAGCCCGATCGGCGCTCGAGGATACCGACGTCACCGCGGCGATTACCAATTTGCAGAAGACCATGACCGTCCTGCAGGCGACCCAGGCGAGCTTCACCAAGCTCGCCAGCATGTCGCTGTTCGACTTCCTGAAGTAAGTCTGGCGGCGCCAGCCCGCTCTCCCGGCCGGGCCATCCAGCGGCTTTTTTGGCTGCCCGGGTGGGAAAAACGGGCCGGCGCTGCACCCGGTTCAGCTCCACTGAATCCACAAACCGCGACGTCCTTAACCGGTTGGCTACGAAAAGCCGGTTAACCATCGATCGAACCGGTCGTTATCCGGTTAGGCGTGATTGCAGGGGGTAAGTAGAACTAAGATGTTTCCGGCAATCGGCCTCGTTGTCCTTCTGGCGATGGTCTTCGGCGGGTTCGTCTTTACCGGCGGCGCGCTGGGGCCCGTGCTCGAGGCCATTCCCCACGAAATGCTCATCATCGGCGGTGCCGGGGCCGGCGCGCTGATCATCGGCAACTCGCCCAAGGAGCTGAAAGGCCTGGGCAGCGGCATCATGAAAGTGATGAAGGGGCCGAAATACAAGAAACAGGATTATCTCGACGTCATCTTCCTTGTCTCGAAGCTGATGAAGATGCTGCGGATGGACGGGCCGATCGCGCTCGAACCGCATGTCGAGGACCCCAAATCGTCGGCGATCTTCGCCGAATATCCCCGCCTTCTCGCCGACCACACCTTGGTCAATCTGATCGCGGACACGCTGCGCCTCGTCGTTGTTTCGTCGGGTACGCTCGACGTTCACGCGGTCGAGGAAGTGATGGATAACGCGATCAAGACGCACCACCATGAGGTCGAGGGGCCGCAGGGGACGCTGCAGAACCTGGCCGACGCGCTGCCCGCTCTGGGTATCGTCGCGGCGGTGCTCGGCGTCGTGAAGACGATGGGATCGATCGACAAGCCGCCCGCGATCCTCGGCGCGATGATCGGATCGGCGCTGGTCGGCACCTTCCTCGGTGTGTTGCTGGCTTATGGCATGGTCGGCCCGCTGGCGACGCGCCTCAAGCAGATCATCGACGCCGACGCCGCAATCTATCATGTCGTCAAGCAGATCATCATCGCCTCGTTGCACGGTCACCCGCAGCCGCTGGTGATCGAGGCCGCGCGCTCGGGCATCGCCCATTCCAACCAGCCCGCTTTCGCCGAGGTCTTTGATGGTCTGCGTGGACGCTGATCATGCAAGCGCCGGCTTTCGTTTTAGTTGATCACGCGGAGGCGCGGAGAACGCGGAGGCGCTCTACTGCGCGGCAGCGAATCGAATCCGGGACGCTTGGCGGTAAGGGCCGCTCGCGCGGCTGGGCAATACTCCTCCGCGCACTCCGCGCCTCCGCGCGAATCAATATTTCCTTGAAAGCGGTCGCCGTCTGATGGCCGCCGCGCGCGCGCCCCATGGCAGCAATCAGCCGCCGAAGATCATCGTCAAGAAGATCTATATCGAGGCCCATGGCGCCCATCATGGCGGCGCCTGGAAGGTCGCCTATGCCGATTTCGTGACGGCGATGATGGCCTTTTTCCTCCTGCTGTGGATTCTCGGCGCGACGACCGAGAAGCAGCGCAGGGGCATCGCCGACTATTTCTCCCCGACCCTGGTCAACATGAAGGAGAATAGCGCGGGGTCGAACGGCATGTTCGGCGGATCGTCGATCACCGACAAGGATAATTACCCTCACAAGGCCTCGCAGACCGGCACCAAGTCGCTGACCATTCCCGTCGGCGCGACCGGTGGGTCCAATATCGGTTCGGGCGAGAAAGGCTCGCTCAAGGCACGGCTGACTGCCGAAGACCAGAAGAATTTCCAGGACATGAAGCGCAAGCTCGAACAAGCGATGAAGTCGCCTGCCTTCGCCAAGCTCGCGAGCCACGTGAAATTCATCCAGACCCGCGACGGCCTGCGCATCGACCTGGTCGACGACGCCGATTATTCGATGTTCGCGCTCGGCACGACCCAGCTCGTTCCGGCGGCGAGCGACCTGATCGGGATGATCGCGGGATCGGTCAAGGCGATGGAAAACCCGATCATGATCCGCGGCCACACCGACAATCTGGCCTATGGCAACCCGCTGGCGATGAACAACTGGATGCTGTCGACCGGCCGCGCCGAAGCGACGCGCCGCCGGCTGGCGACGGGCGGCCTGGGCGAAGATCGCTTCTACCGCATCGAGGGCGTCGCCGACCGCGAGCCGATGATAGAGAAGAACCCCGCCGACCCGCGCAATCGCCGCGTGTCGATCACCTTGCTCTATCGCGCGGGGTCGTTCGACGAGGGCGGCAGCACCAGCATTCCGGCGCCGCCGGGCGGGCTGAGCCGATAGCCCCTTGGGGCAACGTTAATCGCGGTTCGACATCGGCCGTTTCAGGCTAGGCTTGCGGTTTCACCGCCGCCCGCCGGGCGATACGGTTTCGGCGTTGCCGGATCTTCATCGACACAGCGACGACGACGAAGAGCATCATCGCCGAATATATCCAGACCAGATTCGTCAGGCCTTGCAGGAGCGCAAGCCAGATGATGCATGGCACGGCGATCACCGGGGTAATCTTGGTAGCCCACCACAGACCCGCTCCCCATCCGGGTCGATCCCAAACCGCTTTATCCACGCGCAAGAGGATCAGCGTCGCAACGATTTTCAACGCCAGGGCAAGGGCGGCGGTCCAGCTGAGAAAGTCGATCAGGGTAGAAAAGCCGAACGAGACCATTCGCCGATGATGCAAGGCAACGCGCCGCAGAGCAACCGACCAGGCCGGGTTCGGTCAGTGGGTCGACGTCGCGATTGGCGCCCATTGCCGCCGGCTCGTGCCCGTCCTAGCCTCGCAACATGCTGTCCTTTTTCCTGTTCGCCGCGGCGAGCGCCGCGCAGCCCGTCGCCTCGGTCCGCATCACGTTCGATCGCAAGGGCGAGACCTCGGTGCGGGCCGAAGGCTTTGCCGACCCCGCGGTCAATCGCGGCGTGACTCCCGACGATCCGGTACGGATCGCCTCGATTTCCAAGCTGGTGACGACGATCGCGGTGATGCGGCTGGTCGAACAGGGCAAGCTCGACCTCGACGGCGACGTGTCCAAATGGCTCGGCTACAGTTTTCGCAATCCGGCCTTCCCCGACAAGCCGATCACGCTGCGCTTGCTGTTGTCGCACCGCTCGAGCCTGACCGACACGATCGACTATGTCCTGCCGCTCGACGGCGACATGCGTGCGACGCTCGCCAATCCCAAAGCGTGGGACGCCGACCATGCGCCGGGCACGTTCTTCCGCTACACCAATTTCAACTTCCCGGTCGTCGCCGCGGTGATGGAGCGCGCGACGGGTGAGCGGTTCGACCGGCTGATGGACCGACTGGTGATCAGGCCGCTCCGGCTCAACGCCTGCTACCAATGGGATACGTGCGACGACGCGACGATCGCGCAAGGCGTCGTGCTGTTCCGCGGCGGGCAAGTGACGCGCGACGACAATCACGGCAAGCGCCCCGCCTGCCCCGTCACCCCGGCGACCGACGGCAGCTGCGACCTGTCGCGCTGGAAGGCGGGCTCAAACGGCGCGATGTTCGCACCGCAATCGGGGCTGCACATCTCGGCGCGCGGGCTCGGGCGGATCGGGCGGATGCTGCTCGGCAACGGCAAGGTCGATGGCGTACGATTGCTCTCGCCCGCCTCGATCAAGCTGATGGAGACGCCGGCCTGGACCTATGACGGCAGGAACGGCGACGTCGGCGACGGCTGGGTGTGCAGCTATGGCCTGGGCATGTTCGTGATCCCGACGCCGCAGGCGGGATGCCATGACGATTTGTTCGGCGACGGCAAGCGCGGGTTCGGCCATCTCGGCGACGCTTATGGCCTCAAGTCCGGATTGTGGATCGATCCCGCCGCCGGCACCGGCATTGCCTATTTCGCGACCGACGTACCGGCCGACAAAGGTATGCATTCGAGCTATACCTCTACTGAAGAGTCGCTAGCCCATCCTTGACGCCGACTGCCGCGACCGAAAGGATCGCCGCCATGAAGTTGCGCCTCGCTCTCGCCGCCACCTTGCTCGCCGGTTGTTCGATCGGCGCCGCACCCTCCCCCGCCACGGATGCGGACCTGATCCTGCGCGGCGGCACCGTCTATACCGGCGACGACGCACCGTTCACCGGCGACGTCGCGATCAAGGGCGACAAGATCGTCGCGGTCGGGCCGAGCCTGAAGATCGCCGCCGCGCGGACGATCGACGCTACGGGCATGATCGTCGCGCCCGGCTTCATCGATCCGCACACCCATGCTGGCCCGTGGCTCGCCTCGGCCGATGCGAAGACGCGGCTGATCCCCGCGTTTCTACTCCAGGGCGTGACCACCGCGTTCATCGGCAATGACGGCGGCGGCGGCACCAATGTCGCGGCGACGCTGGCGACACCCAAGACCAGGCCGGTCGGGCTGAACTTCGTAACCTATGTCGGCTTCGGCGCGATCCGCAGCCAGGTGATCGGCGGCGCCAACCGCGCGCCGACACCGGCTGAGCTCGACAAGGAAAAAGCGCTGGTCGCCAAGGGCATGTGCGAAGGCGCGATCGGCTTTTCGACCGGCCTGTTCTACGCGCCGCAGAGCTTTTCCAAGACCGACGAAGTGATCGCGCTGTCGCAAGAGGCGGCCAAACGCGGCGGCTATTACGACAGCCATATCCGCGATGAATCGAGCTACACCGTCGGCCTCGCCGCCGCGATCGACGAGGCGATCGAGATCGGCAAGGCGACCGGCATGCCGATCCATATCAGCCATATCAAGGCGCTCGGCGTCGACGTCCAGGGCATGGCGCCGGCGATCATCGCCAAGATCGACGCCGCGCGCGCCGCCGGGGTCAATATCACCGCCAGCCAATATCCCTGGTCCGCTTCGGGCACGAGCCTGGTCGCCTCGCTGATCCCGCTCTGGGCGCAGGACGGCGGCACCGCGGCGCTGATCAAGCGGTTCGACGATCCCAGCCTCACGCAGAAACTGCGCGAGGGCATCGCCGAGAATATGCGCAAGCGCGGCGGCCCGCATTCGCTGCTGATCACCGAAGGCCAATGGCGCGGCAAGCGGCTCGACGAGATCGCGGCGGCGATGAAGACCGATCCGATCTCGGCGGCGATCGCGGCGATCCGCGTGCATGACGCCGGCGTCGTCTCGTTCAACCAGAGCGAGGCCGATATCGCCGCGTTCATGAAACAGCCCTGGGTGATGACCGACAGCGACGCGTCGAGCGGCCATCCGCGCGTCTGGGGCACGTTCGCGCGCAAATATTCCAAATATGTCGTCGCGGATAAGGTGATCTCGTTGCGCGATTTCATCGAGCGCAGTTCGTCCGTCACCGCCAAATGGTTCGGGCTGACCGGGCGTGGCGAATTGAAGCCCGGCGCCTTCGCCGACGTCGTGGTGTTCGACCCCAAGACCTATGCAGCGCAGGCGACCTATGAACAGCCGACCTTGCCAGCGACCGGGGTGCGCACTGTCGTCGTCAACGGCAAAGTCGCGGTCGATAGCGGCAAGCTCACCGGCACCGCCGCCGGCCGCGCGCTGCCCCATACGCCCAAGGCGGGCACGTGTTCCTGAACAGACCCTCACCCTTCCCACCCGGCTGCGCCGGGCGGGCCCCTTCCCTCTCCCGCATGCGGGAGAGGGAGGGAGGCGCGAAGCGCCGGAAGGGTGAGGGTCTGTGAGTCTCCTATACCGCTGGTTCGCCATCCCCCTCTGGCAACGCGTCGTCGGCGCGCTGATCCTCGGCGTTGTGTTCGCGCTCGTCTGGCCGGCCGGCGCGCCCTATGTCCAATTCCTCGGGGACCTGTTCGTCCGTGCGATCCGCATGCTGGTCGCGCCGATCGTGCTGGTGACGATCGCCGCCGGCATTACCAGCCTGGCGGATCCGAAGAAGCTCGGCAGCCTGGGCGCGCGCACGATCGGGCTGTTTGCCGCGACCACCGCGATCGCGGTGTCGGTCGGCATGTTGGTCGCGACCGTGATCCGGCCCGGTGCCGGCGCTCCGCTCGGCACCGCCGCGCCGCATGCCTTGGGCGCGCCGGTCACGCCCTATGACCAATTGATCGGCATCATCCCGCTCAACATCGTCGATGCGCTCGCCAAGGGCGACATGCTCGCGCTCATCTTCGTCGCGATCCTGTTCGGGGTCGGCACCGTATTGACCGGCGAAGCGGGCAAGCCGTTCGCCACTTTCCTCCAGGCGACCTCTTCGGTGCTGCTCAAGGTCGTGACGATCGTGATGGAAGCGACCCCGTTCGGCGTCTTCGCGCTGATCGCCAATGCGGTCGCCGCCAACGGCGCGGCGGTATTCGTCCATGTCGGCTGGCTCGCGCTCGCGGTGGTCGCGGGATCGCTGATCCAGATGCTGGTGGTGCACAGTCTGTTGCTGCGCCTCGTCGCCAAACTGCCGGTGCTGCCGTTCTTCCGCGGCATCGTCGATGCGTTGGTCGTCGCTTTCTCGACCGCGTCGAGCGGCGCGACGTTGCCGGTTGCGATGCGCGTGTCGGAAGACAATCTCGGCATCAGCCGCCCGGTCTATTCGACCGTGCTGCCCTTGGGCGCGAGCATCGGCAAGGACGGCACCGCCATGTATGTCGGCCTGCTCAGCCTGTTCGCGCTCCAGGCGTTCGGCACGCCGCTGACGCCGTCGGTCTATCTGCTCGTCCTCCTCACCGGCTCGCTCGCCGCGTTCGGCACCGCGCCGGTCCCCTCCGCCTCGCTGTTCATGCTCGCCGCCGTGTTGTCGGCGGTCGGCGTTCCGCCCGAACAGACCGCGCTCGTCGTCGGCTTCGTCCTGCCGTTCGACCGCCTGCTCGACATGACCCGCACCGTGCCGAGCGCCTGCGCCAACCTCGCAGTCGCGACCACCGTCGCGCGCTGGGAAGGCGAGCTCGACGAAGACATCTATCGCTCTGCCGACGATGAGTGACGCCGATCTGATCGAAGCGAGCCTGATCGCGCTGGACGACCGCGAGGCCGCGATGCGCGACCTGTTGTTCGACCGCTTCCTCGCCCGCTTCCCCGAGCGCCGCGCGATCTTCATTCATATCGACGCCACCTCGATACGGATGACCGACGAGACGCTGCAATGGCTGTACGGCCTTGCCCAGGACCGCAAATGGGTCTGGAGTCAGGTCGCCGAACTCGTCTTCAACCACCGCAATTACGGCGAGCTGCGCCAGGACGAATATGATGTGTTCGTCGACTTCGCGATCGATGCGCTCCGCGACACGATCGACACCTGGGACGCGGCGACCGAGGGCGCGTGGCGGCGACAGGCGGCGAGCCTCAAGACATTGATCGCGCGAGCGCGCGCTGAATGGGCGGCGTCGCCGCTCGCTTTTTCCTGATCGGGGGGCGCAATAGATGACCAAACAGGCTCTGGCGCTCGTCGCCGCGCTCGCCATCGCGGTTCCCGCCGCGGCGCAGAACAAGGACCTGACCGCGCGGGTCGAGGCGGTACTCGCGAAGACGGCCGGGCCGGGCACCCGCTTCGGCATCGTCGTGGTCGACGACCAAGGCCACGACGTGGTCGCGATCAATCCCGACGCGCGCTTCATCCCGGCATCGAACACCAAGATGTTCACCACCGCCACCGCGCTCGCGACGATGGGCGACCTCACCCAGCCCGACAGCACCGGCGGTGCGGCGGTGCGGCTCGATGGGCGCGACGTCGTGTTGATCGGCAATGGCGACGCGCGGCTGTCGGGCACCGACGATTGCACGGTCGATTGCCTGACGACGCTCGCCGACGCCGTAGCGAAGAAAACCCATATCGTCGGCGATGTGATCGGCGACGACACTCTCCTGCCCGATGAACGCTGGGGCCCGGGGATGAGCTGGAACAACATTCCGACGCGTTCCGGCACTGGCACCTCGGCGCTGACGATGGACGACAACGAATTGCCCGTGACGGTCACGCCAGGCGCGGTCGGTGCGGTGCCCAAGGTCGAGTTGCCGGCTTATTACACCGTCGACAACCGCCTGATCACCGTCCCCGGTACCAAAAGCACAGTCGAGTTCGACCGCGCACCCAATGGCTATGAGCTCCGCCTGACCGGAACGATCGGCGCCGATGCCAAATCCGACAAATTGCGCGTCGGGATCGACGATCCGGCCCGCTACGCCGCCTGGCGCTTCGCCCAGCTGCTGAAGGCACGCGGCGTCCGCATCACCGGCGAGGTCGACGTCCGCCACCGCCCGCTGATGCCCGGCGATGATCCCGCGATCCGCGGTAACGCGCCTCCCGCACGGCCGCCTCTGCCGCCCGTCTTTGCCAAGCTCACCCCACCGCCATTGCTCGACGACTTGCACCTCACGATGAAGGTCAGCCAGAACCTCCATGCCGAATTGTTCCTGCGCCGATCGTCGCTGGTCGCCGGCAGTGGATCGATCGCCGACGGCCAGGTCGCGGTGCGCGCGATGCTGGCCAAGGCGGGCGTGCCGCGCGCGGCGTTCGATTTCTCCGACGGGTCGGGCATGTCGAGCTACAACCGCGTCGCGCCGCGCGGCGCGGTGATCATGCTGCGCTGGATCGCGACCCAGCCCTGGGGCGTCGCCTGGCGCGAGACATTGCCCGTCGGCGGGGTCGACGGCACGCTGGCCAAGCGCTTCGGCGGCACGCTGCTCGACCACAAATTGTTCGCCAAGACCGGCACGCTCAACGCGAGCGCCGCCTTATCGGGCTATATGATCGCCAAGAGCGGCCGCACGCTGACCTTCTCCACCTATGCCAACGACATCCCGCCGGGCGTCGAGGCGACCAAGGCGGTCGACGCCGCGCTGGAGCTCATCGCCGCGGAGAATTGAGCGGTCCCACGCGGATGGTGCCGCACGCGGGAGCCACTGATCAGGCGGCCTGACCAACCGCGCGTATCGCCCGTCGAAAAAATTTGCGCACCCATGTCGATTTCCGACAAGCTCGTTCGTCGTCCCGGTGAGACGCCAATTGGGGCCGGCTCGAGCAAGGAGACAGACGATGCGTGTAATGGTGTTGGTGAAAGGCAACGAGGACACCGAAGCGGGCCTGGCGCCCACCCCCGAAATGCTGGAAGCGTTCGCCGCGATGGACCGCTTCACCGAGGAACTGGTCGAGGCCGGCGTCTTCATTGCCGGTGCCGGGCTCAAACCGGGCACCGAGTCGAAGCGCATCGCATTCGGGAGCGCCGGCAGCACGGTGATTGACGGGCCGTTCGCCGAGGCGCGCGAACTGGTCGCGGGCTTTTCGATCTGGGAAGTCAGGGACATGGATGAGGCCGTGGCCTGGGCCACGCGCTACCCCATGATGGCCGGCAGCGAGGTCGAGATCCGGCCGTTCTACGAAGCAGCGGACCTGGCCGATTTCGTGACGCCCGAGGAACTCGCCAACCCCCGTAGCGGTGACCGCGGCAAGCTCGGCGTCGCCTGATCGGGTCGGCTGGAGGGGCTCGTCCCCTCCAGCAGGCCGAGAGCCTATCGGCAGACGACCATTACGTCGGCGCGCCATGCCATCATCGGAGATCGACAATGACCATTATCATTACCGCGTTCGAACGGTCGCCCGACGGCGGCAAGGGGCTGGCGCGCGATACGCGTGTTCGCTGGGCGCTCGAAGAAGCAGGGCTGCCGTACCACGTCCGGCTCGTTTCCTTCGCCGAGATGAAGCAACCCGCGCATCTGGCGGTGCATCCGTTCGGCCAGATACCCACGTTCGAGGAAGGCGACCTCGCGCTGTTCGAGACGGGCGCGATCGTCTTCCACATCGCGGAACGACATCCGGCCCTGTTGCCGGCCGATCCCGATGCCCGGGCGCGCGCCATCACCTGGATGTTCGCCGCGCTCAGCAGCGTCGAACCACCGGTCCTCGACCTCCAGACGGCTAAATTCGCGGAAGGTGACAAGCCCTGGGCGCAGGAGCGGATGCCGCTGGTGTTCGACCGTATCCGCGCTCGGCTAAGCCAGCTTGCCGATCGTCTGGGCGAAGCCGAATGGCTCGACGGGAGCTTCAGCGCGGGCGACTTGCTGATGGTGTCGGTGCTGCTGCGGCTGCGCATGTCGGGCATTCTCGACGAGTTTCCTACCCTGGCCGCTTATGTCGCGCGCGGCGAGGCGCGGCCGGCCTATCAGCGAGCGTTCGCCGCGCAATTGGCGGTGAACGCCCGACCCGCGGGCTGACCGATCGACCGCTTGCGTCGCCGCGGCCCCTGACGGACAAGGGGCGGCGTGACCGCAAGTGAGACGCACCCAGGCGAAACCCATCGGGCGATCGAGGCGACCTTTCGCATCGAACGGGCCAGGCTGATCGCCGGCCTGGCCCGCATGGTGCGGGACATCGACCGTGCCGAGGAGCTGGCGCAGGAAGCACTGATCGTCGCGTTGTCCGACTGGCCGCGGACCGGCGTCCCGGGCAATCCAGGCGCCTGGCTGATGGCGGTCGCCAAGCGACGCGCGATCGACGCCATCCGGCACGACCAGATGCGCGACCGCAAGCACGAAGAGATCGCCCGGACGCTCGACGAGGAAGCTGAGGACGCGAGCGCGGCGATCGATGCCGCGCTGGACGACGATCTCGGCGACGAACTGCTCGGCCTGATCTTCACCGCCTGCCATCCGATGCTGTCGCCCGATGCCCGCGCGGCGCTCACCCTGCGTGTGGTGGGCGGGCTGACGACCGACGAGATCGCCCGCGCCTTCCTGTCGAGCGAGGCGACGATCGCGCAGCGCATCGTCCGCTCGAAGAAAGCGATCGCCCAGGCCGGTCTGGCGTTCGAGGTGCCGCGCGGCGGCGAGCGGGCGGCACGGCTGTCGTCGGTGCTCGAGGTCATCTATCTCATTTTCAACGAAGGCTATGCGGCGACGGCGGGCGACGATCTGGTCCGGCCGGCGCTGGCCCAGGAGGCGCAGCGGCTCGGCCGCATCCTGGCGGGGCTGCTACCCGAGGAAGCCGAAGTGCTCGGCCTGCTGGCGTTGATGGAAATCCAGGCATCGCGGCTGGGCGCGCGCACCGGGCCGGATGGCGCCTTCGTGCCCCTCACCGAGCAGGATCGCTCGCGCTGGGATCAATTGCTGATCCTCCGCGGGCTCGATGCGCTGGCCCGCGCCGACGCGCTCGGCGGCCAGGGGCCTTACGTGCTGCAAGCCGCACTCGCCGCTTGCCACGCGCGAGCGCGCCGTGCCGCCGATACCGACTGGGCTCGGATTGCCGCGCTTTACGATCGGCTGCGCACCGTGACGCCCTCGCCGGTGGTCGATCTCAACCGCGCGATCGCGCACAGCATGGCGTTCGGGCCGGACGCGGGTCTCAGGTTGATCGACGAGATTCCCGATGCCGACGCCTTGCGCCGGTACGCGCCGTTCCCCGCGGCGAGGGGCGATTTTTTGTTCCGGGCAGGCCGGCTGGCCGAAGCGCGTACGGCATTCGAGGCCGCCGCCGCGCTTACCCGGAACGTGCGCGAGCGGGCGTTTCTCCTCGCTCGGGCGGAAGCTTGCGGCCGTAGCTAGTCCCGCTAAGCCGCGCGCGCATCACAGGCCGCGATCACCGCATCGCCGGTCGCCGGCCTGATCTCGAAGATGCTCTTCCCGGCCTCGCTATGCCGCGACGGATGGACGCGGTTGGTGAGCAAGGTCCAGGCGATCCCGCGATCGAAATCGACCCACAGGCCGGTGCCGGTGAAGCCGGTATGGCCGATCGTCTCGCCCGAACAGGCCGCCCCGCCCGACCAGCCGTCGAACCGCCGTTCCCAGCCGCACGTGCGGTGCTCGTAGAAGGGTGTGCGGATCGCCTCGATCATCGCCGGCGACGCGCCGCTGCCGTCGAGCAGCCCCAGGGCGAAATCGAGCACCCCGGCAACGGTTCCGAACAGCCCGGCATGGCCGGTCTCCCCGCCCATCGCGAAGCAATTCTCGTCGTGCACTTCGCCCTTGAGCACGCGCCCGCGCCACTGGCAGCGTTCGGTCGCGACCGCAGGACCCGGCGGCGGGCCGTAGCTCAGCCCTTCGCCCAGCGGCCAGGCCGAGAGCGGCTGCCCGGTGATCCGCTCGATCGCGATCCCGAGCAGGATGAAGTTGATGTCCGAATAGACCGGCGGGCCGTGTCGCCACTCGCGCTGCAACACGAACGCACGCAGCCGCGCCGGGTCGTCGCCATAGGTGTAGATCGGCTCGACCGCGGGCAGGAAGCTGCGATGCGCCAGGCAGTCGCGAAAGCTGAGCTTGCGCTCGGCGGCGTTGGCGACGTCATATTGACGCAGATCGGGGATCGCATCGGTCAGCGGCCGGTCGAGATCGAGCCTGCCTTGATCGGCCAGACGCAGGATCATGGTCGTGGTCGCTATGACCTTCGACACCGAGGCGAGGTCGAACCAATGGTCGAACGTCAACGCCTCCGGTTCGGGCAGCAATGCCGCCATCCCGGCATGCGTTACCCAGCGGCGCCCGTCGGCCGCGGCCACGCCCAGGGTCGCGCCAGGAATCCTGCCCGCCGCGACGGCTGCGGCGGCCGGAGCGAATGCCCGTTCGATCATGCCGCCACGACTCCTGTCGCGTTGGGTTCGTCGTCGGGTCGTGGCTTTGCCCGGACGATGAACGGCAGCAGGACCAGCACCGCGACGCTCATCGTTCCCGCCATGATGAAGAAGCCGTCATAGCCGATCGCTTTCTGGAATACCCCCGACAGTCCCGCAAGCAATCTGGGGATCAGAAAGGCGAGCCCGGAGAACAGTGCATATTGCGCGGCGGGATAGCGCGGATTCACCAGTAGCGAGAGGTATACGACGAACACCGCGCCTTCGAACCCATGCCCGAATTGGTCGACCGCCATGGCGATATAGAGATCGAGGTCGCCCGCGGTTACACCGAGGCCGAACAGCGAGAACAACACCGGTCCGCCGGGCGCCTGATGCGCGAGCCACGCGAAAATCCAGTTGCTGAGCGCGGACATCACCCCGCCGATCACCAGCGCCCAGCCCATCGACACCCGGGCCGCCAACAGGCCGCCCAAGGTCACGCCGAGCAACCCCGACACCAAAGCGACGACACCATCGGCTGCGCTGATCTGCTTGAGTCCGTAGCCCAGCGCATTGAACATCGGGTGCGACAGCGTGTTCGCCATCACATCGCCGGTCCGATAGATCGAGATGAACAGCAGGATCGGAATGACGACGAGGCCGTATCGCCAGGCCACGTCGACATAGGGCCCGACCGCCAGCGACCGGCGCAACGGCGCGTGCCAGGGCAGCTTCCTGAGCCACGGCACTGCGGCGCCGAGGACGAGGAACGGCAGCAGCCCGAGCCCGGCCACCCAATATTTCATGACGTCGGGGTTATCGATTCCGACCGACCCGATTGCCGACAATAGAATCCAGCCGACTACCGCAGTCGCTGCGGTTATGGCAGCGATCGCCGCCGCGCTGGTCAGCAAACCGGTCAGCAAGGCGGCGAACCGGCCGTCGCCGTGACCGCTTTCCGACCGCATCGCGGCCAGTAGTGGAAACGGCAGGAACGCCAGAACGCCGATCGCCAGATAGGCGAACGTCCAGTCGGACACCGCGGCGACATAGATCGCACCGCCGCCGGCCACCACCATCGAGATGCGATAACCCCATTGGTTGACCGCGACGAGCGGCCCCTGCTCTTCCGCGGTCGGCGCCAGTTCGACGCGCCATCCGTCCGCGGCGATCTCCAGCGTGCTGGTCCAGAAGGCGAGCAGTACCGCGAACAGCGCAGTCAGCGGCAGGCTCTTGTCCGACGCGGTGAAGGCCATCCCGACCGTCGACAGGAAGATACCGAGCTGGGACACCATGATCCAGCCGCGCCGGCGCCCCCAGAAACGGCCGAAACCGGGCATATCGTATTTGTCGAGCAATGGCGCCCAGGCGAATTTGAACGTCGGCAGCAGCGACACCCAGGCGAAATAACCGATCGTGACGATGTCGACATTGTGCCGCGCGAGACGCAGGAACAACACGGTGTTGAACATGTAGAATGGCAGACCGGCGGAAAAGCCGAGCAAGGCATACAGTGCCAGACGCCCGAAGCCCGGACGCAGCACGGTGCGTTCCGCCGCACCGGAATCCGTCGCCTCTATCATCATGCGCGCGGCCCGATCTTCCGGCTGACCAAATGCTGCATCGGCGATCCTCTCTCACGCATTGGAGCCACGGTCCGATGCCCGTCCGGCCGCGTCAATGGCTACTGTGTTGCAACCACGCAACGCTTTGCCGCTTCCGCACACAAAAAGGGAACCGGTTTCACCGCCCAGCGCAAAAGAAAGGTGGCAGGACCTGTCCATTTTGATGCTTAATGTCGCCAATGAAAGCGCCACGGGAAGGGCGCATCAAAGGGGGCTATCATGACAGGATCGAACTCGCTTCGTCTCGTGCTGGCGTCGGGGACGGCGCTTGCCGCCTTGTGCTTGCTACCGAACGCGGCCGTCGCGCAATCGGCTCCGGCCGCGCCGCAGGACGCGGCGGCACCGCAAGACGGTGAGGCGGCGCCTGATGATGGAAAGGAAATCATCGTCACGGGCTCGCGCGTTGCGCGCAGCGGGTTCTCGGCGCCGACTCCGCTGACGGTGCTGTCGGCTGCTGAAATCCAGAACCAGTCGCCGTCGAATAACCTCGCGGACTTCATCAACCAGCAGCCGGCGCTTGCCGGATCGACGCGCCCCGCCAACTCGCGCCTCAATCTGTCCAGCGGCCAGGCGGGCATCAACGCGCTCAACCTGCGCAATCTCGGCGAAATCCGCACGCTGGTGCTGATCGATGGGCGGCGGTCGGTCGGTTCGACGATCACCGGGCTGGTCGACGTCAACACGATCCCCCAGTCGTTGGTAAAGAGCGTCGAGATCGTGACCGGCGGCGCTTCGGCCGCTTATGGCTCAGACGCGGTCGCCGGCGTCGTCAACTTCATCCTCGACAAGAAGTTCACCGGCATCAAGCTCACCGCCGACAATGGTGTCACCACCTATGGCGACGGCTTCAACTATTCAGCAGGCATCACGGCGGGCACGTCGTTCGCCGGCGGACGCGGGCACATCCTGTTCAACGCGGAGATCGCGCATCGCGACGGCATCTTCACCGTCGACCGTGACTGGAACGCGACGGGTTATGTTCGCATCCAGGATCCGAACTGGGTGGCGGCGACGTTCAACCCGGACGGCACGCTTAAGACGCCGGCCAGCCCAACGCCACGCTACCTGATCCGTAGGCAGGTCGGTGCCGCCAACTCCACGCCCGGCGGCTTGATCACCGCGTCGTCCGGCGGCACCTCGCTTCGCGGCGTGTATTTCGGTCAAGGCGGAACGCCGGCCAATTTCCAGTTCGGCGCATTATCCTTCCCGACCAGCGGCACACCATCGCTTACCCAAGGCGGCGACTGGCAGGTCAACGATTCAGGCCGCCGCATCGGGCTCGATCCGCAGGATGACAGGCATGGTGTCTACGGTCGCCTCAGCTACGAGATTACCCCGGGCATCGAGTTGTTCGCCGAGGGCTCGTACAATTGGCAGCACATCCTGTTCAACGCCGGCCCGAACCTAGCGACCGGCATCTCGATCGCCGCAACCAATTGCAACGTCGTGCCTACCCCGACCACCTGTAACGCCTATCTCTTGCAGCAGCTCGGCGCCGCCCGCCTCACCGGTGTGACCAGCGTGACCGTGGCAACGACCGCCGCCGATCTGCCGTTTCGTGCCGCCGACAATCGGCGCAAGGTTCAGCGCTACGTGATCGGGGCGGAGGGCTCGTTCAACGCGTTCGGCAAATCGGCGCATTGGGACGTCTATGCCCAATATGGCCGTGCAGATCTGCGCGAACAACTGCGCAACATCATGAACACCGCGCGCATGAACAACGCGACCGCGGCCGTGTTCACGCCCGCCGGCAATCCCAAATATGCCGCCGGGTCGATCCAGTGCCTGATCAACGTCGACGCCAGCACGACCAACGACGATCCAAATTGCGTGCCGCTCAACCGGCTGGGCGTCGGCGTCGCCGATCCGGCAGCGATCGCCTATGTGCTGGGCAATCCCTATCGTGATGAGATCGCCGAGCAAAAGGTCGCGGGCGCCAATTTGGCGCTAACGCCGTTCTCCACCTGGGCGGGCGATGTGAGCCTTGCGGTGGGCGGCGAATGGCGCGAGGAAAAGATCAGCGGCTCGGTCCCGACGCAGTTCCAGCCCGTCGTGACGCCGAATCCGGGCGGTGGTATCACCACCGCAAACGCCTGGTCGGTGGGCAATTACCTGCCGACCAACGGCAAATACAACGTCAAGGAAGCCTATCTCGAGACGGTCGTTCCGCTCGGTCTGGGTCTCGAATTCAACGGCGCGGTGCGGGCGACCGATTATTCGACCTCGGGTTACGTGACGACGTGGAAGCTAGGCGCGACCTGGCAGCCGATCCCCGACATCCGCCTGCGCATCACGCGCTCGCGCGATATCCGCGCGCCCAACCTCAACGAATTGTACGCCGCGGGTTCGTCGAACAGCGATTCCGTCAGCAATCCGTTCGGTGCAGGAAGCGGCCCTAATGGCGGCAGTTACGGGACGAGCATTTCCTATTCGGCGCTGGCTTTGGGCAATCCGAACCTGCGCCCCGAAAAGGCGAACTCGTGGAATATCGGCGCGGTTCTGTCGCCGCGCTTCCTGCCCGGGTTCAACTTCTCGGCCGACTATTTCCGCATCGACATGAAGGATGCGATCGACACGTTGAGCGCGCAGGAGATCATCAACCGCTGCAAGGACGGCCGCCCGGAATATTGCGCTTCCATCACGCAGGATCCCAACAACGCGACGCGCATCCTGATCCGTACCCAGCCGTTCAACTTCGCACGCAAGCTGGTTCGCGGCATCGATTTCGAAGGTTCGTATCGGGTCCCGCTCGACAACCTCTTCAAGAATCCTTCCACGTTCACGCTGCGGGGCACAGCGACGCGCTATATCGAGAATATCAGCGATCCCGGCATTCCGGGCAACGTCGTGGTCAGCTCGGTCGGGGCCAATGGCGGTCAGGGCAGCACGCCAACCTGGATCTTCCGCTTCAGTGCGACGCTCGACATGCCGACGACCTCGGTGACGGCGGTCGCTCGCGGGGTGAGCTCCGGTCTATATACCACCAACGGCATGGTGTGCACGACGAATTGCCCGGCCAACCAGACCACGACCTCGGTCTATCAGACCTATGACGAAAACCATGTCTCTGGCTTGTTCTACGTCGACCTCAACCTGGCGCAGAAGATCAAGATCGACACCAAGTCGGACGCGCAATTCTTCCTCAACGTGACCAACGTGTTCAACCGCTGGCCGCTGCTGGTGCCAGAAACCGGCTTGGCCGCGAACAGCACCTATTCGGACATGCTCGGACGCACCTTCCGCGTCGGCGTTCGCATCCAGATGCGCTAATAACAGAGTCCCTCTCCGGGGGGGCGCGTGGCCGAAAGCCGGGGGGCCGCTCGTTCACGATGATCGCAGAGGTCAAGTTCTAGACCTGCCGACCATGGCGAAACCAGGGGGGCGTCCGGCAACGGGCGCCCCCGTTTCTGTCGGCCTAGCATGCTGAATCGTCGACAGAATCGTCACCGATCGTTGCGTGATAACACCGATTCGAAGGTAAAAACTGCGCAAATTGCGGACTTTGCTCTGAGTCCGCGTCAACGGTCGCGCAACATGCGTGCGCGCAAACCCCTCGCCCATCATAGAAAAGGTTTGCATGCGACCCACGGCGACATTCTCACCCGGTCCTTCCAGCCCCTGGCCGGCGCTCGCGCCGGTCGGATTGTTCCTGGTCGTCGCCGCCGTGCTGATCGTCGGACGCACGCCGCCGCCGATGATGTGGCTGGCGCCAATCTGCTTCAGTGCCTTCGCCTCGCTGATCCTGGTGTGGCGATCCGGGGCGCCCGTATTCGCCCAATCCGGCCTGTCGATGCTCGTCATCGCCGAGCTCATGATGGTCGGCGTGCGCAGCGACGCGCTGGGGATGCGCCAGGTCGAAGGTAAAGTGTCGACCGCGATCGCGTCCTCCGACGAGGGGGCCAACGGTCCGGGGGCCGCGACCACGCCCGCGCCGGTATCGCGCGTGTCGATCGCGACGACGTCCAGCGACGCCGCGGGCGAAGCCGACGACTTGTCGCGCAGGATTCAACAGGATCTGCCAGAGCACCTGCGTAACAGGGAAATCCGAGGTGATTTGAAGGTCGATCGGCTTAGCTCGGATACCAGGCTGGTGCTGTCATGGTCGGTCGGGCCGGCCGGCAGCGCAACCTGGTGCGGATCGACCAGCGTGTTCGCCGCCGACGCTAAAGCCGGAGTCGCGCTGCTCGCCGCGGAAGTGGCAAAACGGCTCTCGCCGCCGCCCGGTGCGCGCGCCGGGTGCGGCAGCCAGCGTACGTAAAACTGCGTAGTTTAAGCAATCGCATCAAACAGACCCCTAGCGATTTCGACAATGCCCCGCGCCTAACCATGTCGTCATGACGAGCCGTAACGCCTTTCTGTTTCACCACCGTGGCGACCGCCGGCACCTTCTGCACGACAAACGCGGCGCGGCGCTGGTGGAGATGGCGATGGTCTTGCCCGTGCTGATGCTGCTGATCATGGGCATCATCGTTTACGGACAATGGCTGGCTTGTGCGAACGCCCTGCAGCAAAGCGCGAACGAAGGCGCGCGCGCCAGCCTGTCGGGGCTGTCGCAAGTCGAGCGCGCGCTGACCGCGCGCCAGACGGTCACCGACTCGCTGTCGCATTATAACGGCATCGACCAGCGCAAGGTGGTGATCGGCATCCAGGACGATGGCGCCACGCTCAACGTCACGGTCAATTACGACATGTCGGATCAGCCGGTGATGAAGCTGCCGTTCGTGCCCATTCCCGACAAGATCGTCTCGCGCAGCGCCGCCGTGCGGCTGACCAATTTTTGAGGAGGGCAAGAATGCGCGCCAGACCTTCCCTGCTCGCCTCGACCAGCGGCAACGTCACGATCCTGTTCGGCGGCGGCTTGCTCGCCTTCCTGGGTGTCGCCTCGCTCGCGGTCGACGCGACCAATCTCTATCTGGCCAAGCGCCATGCCCAGGGGATCGCCGATGCGGCCGCGTTAGCCGCGGCGGCCAATATCGATGATGCGAGCGGCGCCGCGGCGGCGGCGCGCAACGCCAATTCGATGCAGGGCCTGTCGATCATGAGCGTCGAGCCGGGCCATTATGCCGACGATCCGGCGATCGAGGCGAGCACGCGCTTCGTCGTGGGTGCCGATGGCGCCAACGCCGCGCGCGTTCGTGTCCATGTCGATGTGCCGCTCTATTTCGCCCGGATTTTCGGCAAGCCGACCGTACCGGTCGAAGCGCGCGGCACCGCCGCCCGAATCGACCTGGCCGCCTTCTCGATCGGCTCGCGGCTGGCCGGAATCAGCGGCGGCCTGCCCAACGCCATGCTGTCCCAACTCGCCGGCACGGACCTGCAACTGAGCGCGATGGACTATCAGGCGCTCGCCGGCGGGCAGATCGACATCCTCAAATTCAGCGAGGCGCTGCGCTCGCAGCTCAACGTCCAGGCCGCGACCTTCGGCGACCTGTTGAACATGCAGGCGACCTTGCCCCAGATTTCGCGCGCAATGGCTGCCTCGGTCACCGACGCCCAGGCGTCGTCGGTACTGAGTGCCATTGCCAACCGGCTGCCGCAAAACTCGACCAAATTGTCGTCGCTGATCGACCTTGGCCCGCTGGCGGAGAATAGTCAGTCCGACCCGTCGCGACCAATCACCGTCGACGCCTATTCGTTGCTGCGCGGCACGCTCGAGCTTGGCGGACAGCATCAGATCAGCACCGATCTCGGCGCGTCCGTGCCGGGGCTAACCTCGACCAAGGTGTGGATCGCGATCGGCGAGCGGCCGGCAAATTCGCCCTGGCTCCGGGTCACCGCGGCGCACGATGTCGAGGTGCGCACGGCGCAGACGCGGATCTACCTCGACACCCAGGTCGCACCGCAACTCGGCCTCGCCTCGCTCAGGGTCCCGATCTATGTCGAACTGGCTGCCGCCAGCGCGAAATTGAAGGAGGTGTCCTGCTCCGGGGGAGCGAACAAGGCGACGGTCAAGCTGACCGTGACGCCTTCGTTGGGCGAAGCCGCGATAGCCGATGTCGACCCGGCCGCTCTGGGAAATTTCCAGGCGGCGCCCACGCTCAACCGCGTGACGATGCTCCGCACGCCGCTCGCCAGCGTGTCGGGCTTCGCCGACGTCAAGCTGGGCGGCGCCGATCCCCAGGATGTGTTCTTTTCGGCAAGCGACATCGCCAACCACGCAGTGAAGCAGGTCAGCACCAACGATCTGCTGCAAGGCGTTGCGTCCTCGCTGATTTCGGGGATCGACCTTAACGTCAACGTGCTGGGGCTGGGGCTAGGCCTGGGCACGCTGACGGCATTGGTCGGTCAGGTACTCAATCTGGCCGCCGCGCCGCTCGACGGCGTGTTGGGTCAGGTCACGTCCTTGCTGGGGGTTCACGTCGGACAAGCCGACGTGTGGGTGAATGGCGTGCGATGCGGCACGCCGGTGTTGGTCGGCTAGCGACCGGGGTGGGGAGAAAATGGGTAGATCGAATTTAGTCTTCCGGCGTGCCGATACCTGGCAGCCGCTCAGCTATCGGCTCGAACTGCCGGCCGAAATCCGCGAATTCCGGTCGTGCCGTCTCGATATAATGTTGCTCGAACTGTCGGTCGCCGGCTGCGGGTTATGGGCGGGATTCAAGATCCGGGTCGAGCGGCCGATCACCTTGTTCGTCGAGGGATTCGCCCCGATCAAAGCGAGTACTGCCTGGAGCGACAGCGGTTTCGCCGAACTGATGTTCGACCAGCATCTGCACCTCAGTGTCGTTCAGCACATGGCCCGGGAGTCGGCGGCCTGTTCCCGTCGCGCCACACCGTTCGGCTTGCCGAGCGCTGCGCATGCCGAGTTCGCCACGCTGTCGCAGGAATTGGGAAAGCCGCTGCAAACCTGAGCGGGTGCGGCGGGGCGGCCTGACGCCGCCCGAACCAAGCCTATTTGCGCGTCACCACCATCACGGCGCCTTCGCTGCCATAGATGCCGCGCAGGTCCTTGATCGCCCCGACGGCCGGGATGGTAGTGCCGTCGTTGCGCAGGAATTCGGTCTCGAACCGCTGCGTACCGCCATGGCTCAGCACATTCTCGATCACTTCACGCAGCATCACGCGCTGCCCGACCGGCACGAGGTCGACGACGGAGACGTTGGACAGCCGCTCGCGGGGAAGCTGGAGCAAATCGCTCATCGCGGAATCGACCTCTTCGATCCGTCCGCGCACGTTGAACCAGATATAGCCGATCCCGCCATGCGCCAGGATCGCTTCGATCAGCGCTTTCTTCGTATCGGCCAGCCGATAGGCCTTCACGTCGTCGGTAATGTCGCGTGCGAGCATCACGACGCCCTGATGCGTCCGGAACGTCTCCATCCGATGCCAGGTGTCCGTCCCAAACAGCCCCGGCAGCTCGAACGAACATGGCTCGCCCGTGCGCTCGGTCCGATTGCAATAGCTCTCGAACATGGTTTCCTTGAGGGCCGGAAAGGCATCGAACAAGCCGCTCCCGGGAAGCGATCCTTCCGCCTTGCGCGCCATCGCATGCGCGGTCCGGTTGGCCATGATGATATTCCGCCCTTCATCGATGACAACGAGCAATAATGGCAGCCAGTCGGCGAGTTCCTGGTTAGAAAAGAGCGAGTCATGATCGTCGCTCTTCGCGTTAGCGATAAATTCGTGATAATTGGCAATTGGGAGCAAAGCGTGGGTTTCGCGCCCGTGATGCGTGACGAACACTGTCTTGCCACTTTGGCTCAGATGACCAAAACTGCGCGAAAACTCCGAAGCCCTTACAAGGATACCCTGCACTCTATTTTCCTCAACGCCACATTCAAGATCACATGTAGTGCATTAAAAACGGCCCTTCTTTGCTTACGTAAAACTACTGATTGATAATTTTTACGTCCGAACTGGATGTTCTTTATTATGAGTCAGGGATGGCGGCACCGTCGGTGGCGTGATAGCCGCGTAATAAGAGGCGGGGGCCATTCCCCCCTCCGCTCCCGCCTCGCCCGGCGCTTGTCAGTTCGCCAGCGGGCCACGCTACCATCCGCCGAGCGAATTGATCGCGCTCTGATACAGGGCCGTTCTCTATTTTTGACACTATCGAGTGTCTGGCCGAAGGTTGACCTACTGACGCTCCTACCAACCGAGGAACGTCAAAGGTGCGCCTAAGGAAAAACGACCGCGGAGCCAATCACGCTAGCGCTTGCCCTGGAAACACCCCGGAACGCCGAGGCTATCCTGACCGTTTTTGACAGCATGAGCAGCACCGACCTACTGCGCTCACGCGATATGCCGACAACCTTGGGTTTCGCGGCCGTGGGCGTTATTGCAGCGACATGTCTCGGCATTGCCGCGGCAAGCGATACCATATCGGCGGTGAATCCCTTTTATTTCAACCACACGCCAGATCGGGGCGACGGGGCCAATTTGGATGCGTCCACCGGGCCCGACCCGATACCGACCACCCAACTTGCCGTCGATAACGGCGCTCCGGTCCCCTTATATGCCGAAGCCCGATCTCCGTATCAGTTGAGGGTCCAACTGGCGCCGTCTTACCCGTCATCCGGTTTCGATCGGGACACCGCCTCGGCCCGCATCGGGGGTGAAACCGTTGATGAAGAACAGCGCGTAGAGTTGGAACACGTACCGGCATCAGCCGTCTCCGAAGCGGCCCCTGCAGCCGATGAAACAGGTCAGCCGCTGGAGCGCGGTATAGTCGCCGAACGGGACGCTGATGATAATTCTCTAGACCCGCCAGATTCCACCGCCGTTCGATTTTCTGCTACCGCCGACGCTAACCAGCCGCCGTAGCCCGGACCCAAAAGCCAAACTTACTCAAATTCCCGGACGGCGGTGCAGTGGAGCGTCAACGCCGGATTCAGGATGCAGCGGGCTTGTTTGCGAACACCCGTCCTGTTCGATGGCAGGCGGCAGCGACGAGGAACGATTTCAGCGTCTACAACGCACCCTAATCCTCGCCGTTCGGCGACCTCTTCGACGATCCCGTAACCTGCCACAGGCTCGTGTTCCGTTGCCGGTCGGCGGGAAATGAGCAAGAATTCCCTTTGGGCGGAGGCGCCCTCGGAATTCAGGGGCAGGACGTATCGGGAGCGATCAGGCTCGATATGACGGGGACCAGCAATTCGACGAGCAAAGCGGGGTCGGCCTTTGTCAGAGGCTCGAGTTCGAGCATCTGCCGCATCATCTGCACTCCGGCGACGACTGCGAGAAACAATGCCGCTCTCTCCGAGGCGTGATCGCCGGCTATCGCCGCGGTCGCAGTCGCCTGATGAACCTTGGCGATGCGCTCGCGCGCGATGCGGGCGGCTGTGGCGCTGGTCGTCGATCGGAAAAGGATGAGAAACCCGTCGAGAGGGGCCTGCCCCTGCGTCGTCACCCCGACGAGCGCCTCCGCAAACGCGCGCGGCAAGTCGGCCCGGCTTAGATTGCCCTCCGATAGAATGATGGGGTCGCGCATGGTGTCGGTGACGACTTCGCCGAACAGCCCCTCCTTCGATCCGAAATAGCGTCCGACCATCATTGCCGTCACGCCGGCGGCCTCGGCGATGCCGCGTAGGCCAGCGCCGTCATATCCATGTTCCGCGAACGCTTTCCGCGCGGACACGAGGATCGCGGCGCGCGTCGCATCGGCCTTCGCGGCGCGGCTGCTGGGGAGCGGATCGGATTTCATAATACACCTGTAGACTGATCTGGATATTCGAGTATACGGTCGTATACCGAATCTGCAATCGAGGATCATGACATGAACGACGAAACTGTGCTCGTGACGGGCGGGACCGGCTTCATTGCGCAGCATTGCATGCTGGCGCTTCTCGAAGCGGGCTATCGTATCAAGACCACGGTGCGGTCGCTGTCGCGCGAGGGAGAGGTGCGCGCGAATCTGAAGACCGGCGGCGCTGAGCCGGGCGATCGCCTGTCTTTCGTCGTTGCCGACCTCGGTTCCGACCGTGGCTGGGCAGAGGCCGCCGCCGACTGTGCCTACGCTTTTCATGGTGCCTCGCCGACGCCCTCCGGCGACCAGGTGAGTGAGGAGGACTGGGTCCGGCCCGCGGTCGACGGCAATCTTCGCCTCTTGCGTGCGGCACGCGATGCCGGCGTGAAGCGTGTCGTGCTTACCTCCGCTTTCGGGGCGATCGGTGCCGGCCACAAGCCGCTCGGGCGTCTCTTCGTCGAGACCGACTGGAGCGATCTCACCAGCAATATCGCCCCCTATCAGAAGTCGAAAACGCTGGCCGAACGCGCGTCATGGGACTTCATTGCCCAAGAGGGCCGTGGGCTGGAACTGGCTTCCGTAAACCCAACCATGGTGTTGGGACCGGCGCTCGGGCCGGATTATTCGCACTCGATCCGGACCATAAAGCAAATGCTCGACGGCCAGCCGGGCCATCCGAAGATCAAGACCTGCGTCGTCGACGTGCGGGATGTTGCGGACCTGCACGTCCGCGCCATGACTCATCCTGCCGCGAACGGCGAGCGCTTCCTCGCGACCTCTGGCGACAGTCTGTGGATGGTCGAGATCGCGAAGCTGCTGAGGGAACGGATGGGAGCGGCCGCCAGCAATGTCTCGACCCAGGTTTTGCCGAACCTGCTGGTGCGCTCGATGTCCCTCACCAATCCGGCCATGAAGGGGCTCGTTCCCTTGCTCGGCGCGGACCTGGGCGCCAGCGGAGAGAAGGCCCGGCGTCTGCTGGGGTGGGCGCCGCGTTCGCGCGAGGATGCCATTGTCGCGAGTGCCGAAAGCCTCGTCCACCTTGGCCTTGTCGCAACCGACGATTGAGCGAGGGAGAGATGTGATGAAAATCCTGGAACAATGCTTTCGCGTTTATGCCGAGCCCGCCGCGTTGGACGCGACGATTGCTTTCTACGAACAGCTTCAGGTTACAATGTGCGTCCGGCGCGTATTGATCGCGGAGACAGGTGTCACAGCCGCGCGAGTCGGCTCTTTTCTCATCCTCGCTGGCGACGGCGAGGCGATGGCGACCGCGCGTCAGGTAGACGGCATCTTTTATGTCGATGACCTCGATGCTTATGCGGACTGGATTCGAGATCGGGGCGGTGAGGTGCTGCATGGGCCGCGCACGGTCACCAGTGGCCGGAATTTCACCGCGCGCCATCCGGATGGCCTGGTCGTCGAATATTTCGAGGCTCGCGTTTAAGCTGACGGCCGGTTTCGAGTCGAAGGGAAGGCGGAGCCTGCTGATTGCCGGCACGCCCGGGAATGACCCTGCTCTGCTCCGGACTCTCTTGGATGAAGCCGAAACGGAGCTGCGCGATCTCGAGAATGCGTCGGCGCATGAGCTGGTGCGTCAAGATGACGCATTGCGTCTCTTTGCCCAAAAGGCCGTGGATGATGCGATCGAATTGCTTCACGCGCAGTTCGGCAACCTGCAAGTCTATGATCATTAGAGCAATGCCTTGATAATGGTTGCGCAGCGAAACTTCCGAAAGCCGTTCCTCGATTATTTCGCCGTGGTGATCAGCGACGAAGAATCCGCTTGCGGTCGCTGCCTTGCTACGGGCGAGCGCGTGGTCATCGAAGACGTCGACAACGACCCTTCCTTCGTCCGCCATTTGCCGATCGCCCGCGAAACCGGCTTCCGGGCGGTGCAATCGATGCCGCTACATGATTATTCGGGAAGTTTTCTGGGCGTCATCTCAACGCATTTCCATGAGCCCCGCCGGTTTACCGATCATGACCACGAAGCAATGGATCGGTTCGCACCGTTTGTCGCAACGGGTCTGGGGCCCTTGCTGGCATTCGATCATGCGCCGTTCGCCGCATAGACGCGGGTGTTCCGCTCTGAGAACTACTTATCCGTAGAACCCACAATAGGCGTCAGGGATGGGGCGATGCATTTGATCTGCTCTTCTGAATTCGGGAGGCTTATCCAATGTCGCGCAAACCTCTGGCCCCTGAACCGGATAAGATCGATCCGCATGCGCCGGCCGAGGCGCCCGGCATTGCCAGCCCATCCGAACAACCAGCGCGCGGAGCGCCCGAATTTGTCTGTCCCCCAGATCCGTCCGATACGCCGGACAGCGCACCGATCGAACAGCCGGCGCCAGATCCGGACAATTAGGAGTGATCAAGGCGCCGGTGCGTTGACGGCATCGAGAATCGATGCGGCGGCATAGGTACATTCTCGCATAGGCGATCGAACGCTCCGGGCCGATACACGGGCGATCAATTCTTCTGCAAACAGGGTGAGCCATGGACCACTCCGCCGAAGCAACGCCGAACGCCGGAAAAGCGGCGCGGCTCCAGCACCTTCTCGTCCACGCCACTCTCCTGGCTCAACGAACAGGGCCAGCCTCTCTCGCTGCGCGAGATTTTCGACGTCTACTTATGGCGTGGATTCTGCATGAAGCAGTCCGAACATGTACTGATCGAATCAGTCGTCCCGAACATGAGCGCGGCCTATGCCGCGGAGCAGCTGCAGCGCGTTCGTGATGTGGCTGCCCGCACTTGCTCGACGCTGGCCGGGTTGCCTGTCGGACCCGCCGTCTTCGAAGCGTGAGGGCGGATCGCAACTCATTTCGTATGCGAAACAATATTGCGACGCACCGGCAGATTCTCGCTGAACGAAGCAACTAGACTGCCCATCTGCCGACGGCAGACTGACTGCATAGAGCCAAGGCCTGCCTTTCACGCGCTACCCGATAGCGCGGTTCGCGACCCTGAACGGACGCCCGCTTTCGTGTGGTCCCGTTCAAGAGCTGCCTGGCAGCTTACGGCCCAATTGCAGACGTAGCTCATTTCGGAGCGCAAGGCTGGCTCGCGTTCGGTTGCTGGCGAGGTGGACTGCCGCCTGGAAGCATATCGATCGCGCGTCCCGCTATCCGGGAAATGCCAGCTCGGCTAATGCCACCGTTTTTCTGCACGGCGTCGTTGGCTCGCGATACGCCGGGATGACCTGATCGATAGGCCGGGTCGGCGTCACCCATGTGTCAACCGGCGATTGCCGGGGATCGCGGCGCAGCCCGGCGTGGCTAAGTGAAACGGTTGACTTCGACCGGTCGTCGCGCCGCGATTTCGGTCGCGCCCTTTTTTGGCGGCGTTCTGCCGCTCGATCGTCATCACCGGAACTCGGGCGGCCCCGTACCATGTATTCACCCGACGCGTGAGTTGGACGACCGGCCGTTTGGGGCATGTTCGCACGGTCGCCCACCAACTCCTATTTGCGCTTCCCACCGCGGAACGCACCGTGCAGAGCGCTTGGCCATGAACTCGTCGGCTCCTCCCCTCCGATGGCGTGCGGAACGGCGGTGCCGCTTCGCCGTCGTCCTGGCCGTCGCGGGCTTAGCGCTGGTATCGGAAACCGGGACCGCGATGGCGCAGTCGGCTAGCACCGGTCAACCGCCCGATAGCCAGTTGCAGGGCGAGAATGGCGAGATGTCGCAACACATGCCGGGACCGCTTGTCGGGACGCTGACCTATAATAGCGATCTCAACGCGGATATCGACGGCGGCACCGCGCGGGGAAGCGCCTATCTCCAGCGGGTCGGCCTGATCGGCGATGTCGATCTCGACCGCCTTGTCGGCTGGCGCGGGGCGACCGCGCATGTCAGCGTGCACCTGATCAACGGTACCGGCCTGTCGACCGAGCGGGTCGGTACGATCCTGAGCGTCAGCGGCCTGGAAGCCGAGCCGGCGGTGCGGTTGTTCAATCTCTGGATCGAGCAGAAACTGGGATCCGGCGCATCGCTGCGGGTCGGGCAGTTCACTGCCGGCCAGGAATTCGCGATCTCGCCGACGGCTGCCCTGTTCGTCAACTCGACCTTCGGCTGGCCGGCTAGCTTTGCTGTCGATTTGCCGAGTGGTGGACCGGCTTATCCCCTCGCGGCGCCAGGTCTCCGGCTCGCCGCTACGCCCGTGAAACGCGTCACCTTGCGGGCTGCGCTGTTCGCCGGCGATCCCGCCGGACCTGGCACCGCCGATCCGCAACGCCGCGATCTTCACGGGTTCAACGGCTTCAGGTTCAGGGGCGGCCCCTTCGTCATCGGCGAAGTGGCGACGAGCGCGCCGGGCGACGATCCCGTCTGGACTCTCGCTATCGGCGGCTGGGCTCATGCCGATCGATTCGACGACCTGAACCGTGACGCCGCCGGCAATTCGCTCGCGTCGCCGGCGTCCTCTGGGGTACCGCTTCGCCATCGCGGCAACGCGGCCATCTATGCCATCGCCGACGCGCGGCTTTGGCAATCAGGCGGCAGGACGCTGCGGGGGTTCATCCGCTTCAGCGCCAGCCCGGCCGACCGGAACATCATCGACCGCTACCTCGACACCGGCCTCACTCTCTCTGCGCCGCTGCGCGGTCGATCCGGTGACACAGTAGGGATCGCCTTCGGCTTCGCCCATATTTCTCCCGCGTTGCGGTCGCTGTTGATCGAGCGCAATGGCACGACTCCGTCCGAAACGCCGCGCTACGAGGGCGTGTTGGAAGCGGACTGGCAAATCAGGGTCGGTAAGCGCCTGTCGCTTCAGCCCAACATGCAGCTGATACTCCATCCGGCTGCCGCGTTGCTGGCTGGGAGCGCTTCGCGCCCCGCCGCCAAGGCCACCGTGATCGGCCTGCGCACGTCGTTTCGCCTCTGATCGCGCACTCGCGGACCGGCGTGCCTTTTTCCCGCTGATCCGTCTGGCTACACCGCGCACGCAGGTATTGCTTCGCCTCTGCTGCGACGCCGCCTGGATCCTCCACGAACACGGCCGATCGAGGGCAGGCCGGTTTTGGCCTTTGACGAACGCGGGAACCCGCCCGTCTTCGAATGTCCGTCTCGTGGCTTCGGGACCCAGTCGTGGAGACGCACTGGTGTCACGGCATCAGCCGCTTGCGCCCCTGCGACAGGTGCCAGCGCATCGCGAGCGCGGCGCCGTCGGCGTCCTGAACTCGGATCGCGTCGACGATCATCTGGTGTTCCGACAGCATCGCATGGATCGCCTCCGGTGGCCGCGACCGGGATATGTCGACACCCGCCTTCATAATCCGGTCGATGTCCGCGAACATATGATCGAACGCGGAGACGAAGGCGGGATTGCAGGTGCCGAGCACGATCGCGCGGTGAAGCGCCATGTCCTCCAGATGTGCGGGGCCGCTCGAGAGCAGGGCATTTTCCAGGCGCGTCATCTCCTGCTCGATGACGTGCATCTGGTCGGCGGACCGGCGCGCTGCGGCGAGCCGCGCCGCCTCGGCCTCCAGGACGAAACGCACTTCATAGCTGCCAAGTGTCGCGGACAGTTCCTCCATCGGCATATGCGCGACCAACCGTTCCGACGGACGCCGCTTGACGAACGAACCAGCGCCCCGCCGCGCTTCGGTGATGCCGTCGGCGGCTAATCGGACCAGCGCTTCGCGGACGATCGTGCGCGACATGCCGAATAACTCGGCCAGCCGCGCTTCCGACGGCAAGCGGTCGCCGATCTCCAGTTGGTCCTGATTGATGATCCCGACGATGCCGGAATAGGCGCGGTCGGCAAGGCGGCCCTCGCTCATCCTTGCCGCTCCGGGCTTTTGGGCGGTGTCGTCGGATTCCGCCTCGTCACAGCAGGTAGCTCCCACCAAGCACGCAGACCAGGCCGACGACCGATACGACCGTTTCCAAAACCGACCAGGTGCGAAACGTGTCGGTCGTACTGGTGCCGAGATATCCCTTTACCAGCCAGAAACCCGGATCGTTGACGTGGGAGAAGAACACCGATCCAGCACCGATCGCCAGCACCACCCATTCCGGCGACGCGCCACTGTTCGCGACGACGCCGGTCATGATACCCGCAGTTGTGATCGTTGCCACCGTGGCCGAGCCCGTCGCCAGCCGAATGCCCACCGCGACGAGCCAGGCGAGCACGATCGGCGACAAAGCACCGCCCGCGGCGACCTTGGCCAACAGATCGGAGAGTCCCGCGCTCACCAGCACTTGCTTGAGCGCGCCGCCCGCACCGATCGACAACAGGATTGTGCCCGCCGGTCTCATCGCGTCCGTCCAGATCGTCGCTTGCACGGTCGCATCGCCTACTCGCCGCCCGAACAGCAGCGGCAATGCGACGATATTGGTCAGGAGCAGCGCGAAGACCGGATTGCTCGCAAAGGTCAGCCAGCCGGCAGCTGCGGCGGCGCTGGCCGGGAGCAAGGCGGGTATCTGGCCCGCCGCGATCAGCACCACCGGCATCAGGATGACCGCGAGCGATACCGCCAGCGGCGGCGCGGCTTGCAGGGGCGCGCCAAGCTCGATCGACGGCGCGGTCAGCGCGACCCCGCGTGAAGTGAATCGCGACAGCAATGGCCCCGCGATAATCGCCGTCGGGATCGCCACGATCAGGCCATAGAGAATTGTCCGGCCAAGATTGGCGTTGAGCGCGGTGACGGCGAGAAGCGGCCCCGGATGCGGCGGGACGAGCGCATGAACCACGGACAGACCGGCAAGCGCCGGGAGCATCAGCCGCAGTTTCGCGGCATCGCCATTCCTGCCCTCGGAAAGGTTCGCCGCGGCGGTTGCGAGGATGGGTAACAGAAGCACTAATCCCGTCTCGAAAAACAGCGGCAAGCCGATCACCAGCGCAACCAGCAAACTCGCCCAAGGCGCGCCGGCATTTCCGGCGAGCTTCAGGCCGGCTCGCGCCAGTGAGGCGGCGCCATCCGACAGCTGAAGCATCGCGCCCAGCGACAGGCCGAGCGCGACCACCAGGCCCGTTCCGCCCAGAATGTCGCCACCGCCCTTTTGCACCGCCGCCGCCGTGGTGAGGGGCGACATGCCGACGCACAAACCGACGACGAACGCGCCGCACAACAATGCGATGAACGGGTGAAGGCGGCCCTTGACGATCAGCAAGACAGACAGGCCGATCCCGAACACGGCCGACAGGATCAAGCGGATATCTTCGGCGGTCATCGCGGGGCGTGCTCGAATCCGGCCGGCGTACGGTTTCCAGTCCTCACGCAGGCGATGTTCTTCGGCACGCGCGTCCCCTCCGCTATGCTGTTTGGTCGTTGCTGCCAGCTTTATCCGACGGTTGCTGTATGACAGATATCGTTCGTTCGCCATGATGAAGGGTTGCTGGCCCTCAAATCGCCGTGAATAGCTTAAACCTGTCGGACCAATTGCGGCTTTCTACAAGTGTCGCCTTGGTGTGGAATGAGAGGAAACATATCGTGGGCATCGAGCAAAATCCGGCGGCAACCAGCCAGGGCGAGGAATCGCGCGACCGTATCTCGACGGCTGCTCCTGCATTGCTCCTTTCCCGGCGCGCGCTTGTCGGCACCGCCATGGCGCTCGGTGCGTTCCCTTCCGGGCTGCTTGCGCAAGGCCCGGCCGAACTGATCGCTGGCACCTATGCTCGTGAAGGCGGCCCCGGGCTTGTGCCGCTGACGGCAAGTCCGAACGGCTGGGTGGCGGGCCGTCCGTTGAGCACAATCCGTAACGCCTCGTTCGGCGTGCACGGGCGCGCGAACGGCATTCGCTACTTGCTCGACGAGCAGGAAAAGGGCCGGGTCGGCGTTTACGGCCCAGGTTTGCGGCTGTTGGCGGACTTCTCCACGCTCGGTGCAGATCCTTGCCATGCCGCGCTTAGTCCGGACGGTGGCATATTAGCCGTGGCCAATTACTCCAGTGGAAGCGTCGCTGTGTGGCGGATCGATCGCAACACCGGTCGTCCGATTGGGAAAGCGCAGCTGGCAGTACATACCGGTAGCGGCCCCAACCGCGCGCGGCAGACGGGGCCGCATGCGCATTGGGTGGGTTTTGCGATGGGCGGGAAGCTGCTGCATGCCGTGGACCTGGGCGCGGATGCGATCTTCGCGCATGTGTTGGATCCTCGATCGGGTGCCGTCGTATCAAGCTCGCTCGCCTACCGCGCACCAGCGGGGTCGGGTCCGCGCCACCTTGCGCGCCATCCGCGCCTGAAGATCGCCTATCTGGTTTCCGAACTGGCTAACACGGTGACGATCCTTGCGACCCGTCCCGACGGCACATTTGCCGCGAAGGGGGCCGTTTCCACTTTGCCCGCAGAGTTCACCGGACCTTCAACCGCCGCCCACATAATGCTCAATGGCAGCGGCACGCGCCTGTACGTCTCCAATCGCGGTCACGACAGCATCGCGGTGTTCGCGATCGACGCGGCCGGCGGATTGACCCTCATTCAGCATGCTGGTTGCGGGGGGCGAGGTCCACGCCTGCTCCTGTTGGTCGAGGAGCGCGGAGAGATGCTGGTCGCCAACCAACGATCGGGGAATGTTGCACGGCTCCCACTGGGTAACGATGGACGCCTCGGCGCTGCTATCTATGGCACGGCAATTCCTGGTGTGGTGTTTCTATCCGCTTAGCCGTGTGGGGCTTGCGGCCAAGGTTGGCTGCTCGATTGTCGTGTTCGTGGCGAGCTTGCGTGCGCTGGTCGTGGCCAGGCGAACGAATGTTGGTCGCACGAATTGAGAATTGGGGCGCGGGGCTCGTCGCGGGATAATCGCGATTCGTACGGCAATAGCACGACAGAAAGCATCCGCGGACGAACCGATCCACACCCGCAAATTCTCTTGCGCTATATTATGTCTGAGTTAAAAAGAGGGCGAACCGGCTGGGACAACGTTCCTGGCGACCCGCGCCCCGGTTCCAAGGGAGATGGAAATGCGTCTGTTGCTCGCCGCCTTGGCTATTTGCGTTGCCGTGCCTTCGAGTTCCTATGCGATGGGCGACGACGATTCCGAAACGGTGGTCGTTCATGGCGACCGGCCCGCTCCGAAGTTCGATCGGCGTATTTTCGGCCAATTCGCCGAGCATCTTGGCCACGGCATTTACAACGGCATCTGGGTCGGGCCGCGCAGCAAGATCCCGAATATCAAAGGCTATCGCAAGGACGTGCTTGAGGCGCTCAAAGCAATTCGCGTGCCCGAGATTCGCTGGCCCGGCGGATGTTTCGCCGACGAATATCACTGGCGTGACGGAATCGGACCGCAGGCAAATCGCAAGGTCTCGATCAACACCCATTGGGGCGGTGTCACAGAAGACAATGCATTCGGCACGCACGAGTTCATGGACTTCTCGGAACTCGTCGGCGCCGACGCTTATGTCTCGGGCAATGTCGGCTCGGCGCCTCCGGTAGAATTGGCCGATTGGGTCCAATATATGACGTCGCCGGTCGGATCGACGCTGGCCAACGAACGCGCGGCGAACGGCCGGAAAGAGCCCTGGCGGGTTCCCATGGTCGGGCTCGGCAATGAGCTGTGGGGGTGCGGCGGAAGCATGCGCGCGGAATATGCCGCGGACCTGACGCGTCGCTACGGCACCTTCGTGAAGATGCCGGCGGGCCAGCACGTTATGAAGATCGCCAGCGGTGCCAATTCGGGCGATACCGATTGGACCGATACCATGATGCGCATCGCCGGAGCCAATATCGACGGCATTGGCGTGCATTATTACACCGTACCGGGCAACTGGGATCACAAGGGCGCGGCAACCGGCTTCGACGAGGAGCAATGGGCCCGCACGCTTGCCGCAACCATTCGGATGGACAAGATCATCACCGAACACGCGGCGATCATGGACAAATACGATCCGGCCAAGCGTGTGGCATTGCTGGTCGACGAATGGGGCACCTGGTACGATGTCGAGCCCGGCACCAATCCCGGCTTCCTGTATCAGCAGAACAGCCTGCGCGATGCGATCGTCGCCAGCCTGAACTTCGACATCTTCGCGCGGCACACGGATCGCCTGCGCGGCGCGAACATCGCCCAGATGGTCAACGTGCTGCAGTCGCTGCTTCTCACCGAAGGCGACAAAATGGTGAAGACCCCAACCTATTGGGTGTTCGACATGTACAAGGATTATCAGGACGCGACCGTGTTGGCGGTCGACGTCGACGCACGGACGTACAGCAAGAACGGGTCTTCGCTGAAGGCCATCAGCGCCAGCGCCGTTCGCGATGCGGCCGGGGTCGTGCATGTGGGGCTCACGAACGTCGATCCGAACCGTGCCGAAACGGTTCGCGTCAAGCTCGACGGCCTCAACGTCACGCGCGTGTCCGGCCGTATCCTGACCGCCGCGGCGATGGATGCGCACAATACCTTCGGCGCTCCCGACACGGTCAAGCCGGCGCCTTTTGCCGGCGCCAGAATCGACCAGCAGACGCTGAGCGTTTCACTGCCACCCAAATCGATCGTGATGTTGGATCTGCGCTGACTTAACCATCCTGCGCAAAATCGACCGATTGCCGACCATACCGGGGGTATTGCCGCTCGTTAGAGAAGCGGGCGATACCCCCACTTGGCTGATCCTTCTCCGAAGGCTGGGTCGCCGCACCCCGCTCGCGAAAATCGGGAATGCTGAACAGGGCCGGATCATAACTCGGGGTTATCGGCGCAAGACGTAATTGCGATTGATTCCTCGCCCCCGCTCACGGACGTTGCAGTGCCCGGCCAGCAGTAAAGACCGAGAGCATAAACATCAGGGGGAAATCATGGCGCCTCATTCGCGTTCCGAAGTCGCACGTCTGCGCTACGCGTATCTCGCCGGTTGTGCAGCGACCTTGCTGGTATCTCCGCCTGCACTTGCCGCCAGCGCCAACGATGCGGCGCCGACCGCGCAGGAAACGCCCCCTGCCGCCCAGCCGAGTGACGATGAACCACAGAAGGACATCGTCGTCACCGGTTCGCTGGTGCGCAGCACCGGCTTCACCGCACCGACGCCGGTCACGGTGATCGATGCCGATGCCTTGGCGCGAGTCTCCGCGCCGAATGTCGCCGACGCGATCAACCAGATGCCGGCGCTGCGTCCGTCGCTCACCCCGACCAGCGCGGTGAATGCCGGCGGCGGTACCCAGATCGGCGGCAATTATCTCGACCTGCCCGGTCTCGGCTATGCCCGTACTCTGGTGCTGCTCGATGGCCGGCGCTACGTGCCATCCAACCCGACCGGTGCGGTCAACCTCAACAACATTCCCCAGGCCCTGATCGATCGGGTGGACGTGGTGACGGGCGGCGCCTCCGCTGCCTATGGCGCCGATGCCGTCGCCGGGGTTGTCAATCTGCAGACCAAGGCGAATCTGGAAGGCCTCAAGGCGACGCTGCAGGCCGGCGAGGCCGGCGCGGGAGACTACCGCAACGTTCTGATTTCGGTGGCGGCCGGGACGAAGCTGACCGACAGCATGCACCTGGTATTGGCAGGCGAATATTCCGACAATTCGGGCATCGCCCGCCTGTCCGCGCGGCGCTGGGCCGCTGCCGGGGCCGGTCTGCTCGCCAATCCCAATGCCGGCAATGGCGGGCTCGGCACGCCGAGCCAACCGCGCCAGTTTCTCGTCACCAGCGGCCTGCGCAACAGCAATTCCACGGCCAATGGGGTGATCACCGGGGTGACCTTCCGGCCAGGCTTCGGTTCGGCGATCAATACCATCACCGGCCTGCCTGCCTATTTGAAAGGTATCCAGTTCAACGATGCCGGCCAGGCGGTGCCGTTCTCACTGGGCACCTTGACGACCTCGGGCACGATGCTGGGCGGGGACGGGGTGAACGGCATGGCCGACCAGGTCGGGGCGACTCCGATCACGCGCTATACCGGCTATGGTAAGCTGAGCGGCGACATCTCGCCCGGCTGGACCGCGTTCATCGAGAGTTCCTACAGCCATTTCCATTCGCTGCAGGACGGCATCCCGTCGACCTTCAGCTACACGATCGCGGCGGACAATTTCTATCTGCCCAGCCAGCTGGCCGCGACGATGGCGGCCAACAAGGTCGCCGCCATCACCGTCAACAAGCTTGCCGATCAGAACGCGCGGACGCTGACCAGCTACAATACCGACGTCTATCAGATCACCCTGGGCGTGCATGGCGAGCTCGGCAAGAGCTGGGCGTTCGACGGCTATTACGGCCACGGCCGCAACTACAACGACAATATCAGCCAGAACAACCGCATCCTCGCCAATTACGCCCTGGCGATCGACGCCGTGGCCGATCCGGCTCATCCAGGTTCGGCGATCTGTCGGTCCACCCTGACCAAGCCCGGCAATGGCTGCATCCCGCTCAACATCATGGGCAAGGTCGACCCGAACGACCCGGCGCTGCGCTACGTCAATGGGGTCGCGGAAACGATCAACGACATCGAGCAGGACGAGCTTTCGCTAACGCTTCGCGGTGAGCCTTTCTCGACCTGGGCCGGGCCGGTCTCGATGGCCGTGGGCGGCGAATATCGCAGCCAGTCGCTGCGGGTGGATTTCGATAGCGCCTCGCGGGCCGGCGCCTATTCCGCGCCCTCGCTTCCCTATTCCGGCAGCGTCGATGTGAAGGAAGCGTTCGGCGAATTGCTGATCCCGCTGCTGGCCAATTCGCCTTTCGGCAAGCGGCTGAGCGTCGATATCGCCGGTCGTGTCACCAACTACACGACCTCGGGGACGGTCGAGACCTGGAAAGCGGGTGTCGATTACGCGATCAACAATTCGATCCGGCTGCGCGCGACCGAATCCCGCGACATCCGCGCGCCCAATCTGACCGAATTGTATCAGAAGAGCGGCAGTTCGTTCCTGACCGTCACTGATCTCGACCCGCGCTATCTCGGGCAAAGCTATCTGGTCACGGCGCTGACCGCGGGCAATTTGAACCTGAAGCCGGAAGCGGCCCGGACGTTCACGGGCGGCGTGGTGCTGACGCCGAGCTTCATTCCGCGGCTGAGCATCTCGGTCGATTATTACAATATCGACATCAAGAAGGCGATCATCCAGCTGACGCCGGCGACGATCGTGCAGCAATGCTTCACTACCAATATCGCGGCTTGCCAGTACATCACCCGGGACAATAGCGGCCTGATCACCACGGTGTTCAGCGGACCGACCAATCTCGCTTATGCCATGACTCGCGGCATCGACGTCGAGATGAGCTATACCGTGCCGGTCGGCGCCGATCGCCTCGTCTTTCAGGGGCTGGTCAATTATTTGATCAAGACCGAGACCTATGACGGGACCGTCCATGTCCGATTGGACGACAGCGTGGTCCAGCCGACCGTCGCCGGTATGGGCGGCAACCCGCGGTGGAAGGCGAACGCCAATGTCAGCTATATCGCCGGCGACTGGCGCCTCAGCGCCACCGCGCGCTATGTCGGCGGCGGCTTCATCGACCGCACCTTGACCGCCAGCAATCTCGACAAGCTGACCGTCAACGGACGGCTCTATGCCGATCTTTCCGGTGAAGTGACGATCTTCCGTCCGCACGGCGCGGGCAGCAAGGTTGCCTTGTTTGCCGCGGTCCAGAACCTGTTCGACAACGATCCGCCGATCACCGGCGCCGGCGGCTACGGCACGACGCGTGCCCTGTACGACACGATCGGCCGTCAGTTCATGGGCGGGTTCCGCGTGAAATATTGAGGCCGATTGCCAACAAACAGGGGAGGGTGGCGTGACTCGGATTGGATATCTGCCGCCGTTCGCGTTGATTGCGGCGTCACTGACGGCGTCCGCGACAACGGCCGCGTTGCCGGTCGAACCGACGGCGGCCAAGGCGGCCGCGGTCAAGGCAGCGCTGGATGTGCCCGCCGCTTCCGCCGCTCCGGGCTGCGCGGTCGGCCTGTTTCGGGGCGGCGAGACCGAATTGCTGGTCAATGACGGCTATGCCGATGTCGCGACCGGGCGCCGAATCGACTCCGACACGCAATTCTACGCCGCCTCGGTCTCGAAGCAGTTCACCGCTGCCGCTCTCATGCAATTGGTCGTGGCCGGGAAAGTGCGGCTCGATGCCGACGTGCATCACTATCTGCCCGATTTACCGCCTTATCCCGATCCGCTGACGATCCAGAACCTGTTGAACATGACGAGCGGGGTGCGCGATTCGCTGGTCTTGCTGCAACTCGACGGGATCGAACCGCTGTCCCGCGCGAGCCGCGCCCAGGCGCTGGCCGAAGTGTTTCAGCAGCGGGATATCAAGTTCAAGCCCGGCACCGCTTATGATTATACCAATGGCGGCTATCTGCTGCTGTCCGAAGTGGTCGAGCGTGTCTCGGGCGAAAAGTTCGAGACCTATGTCGGTTCGCATGTGTTGAAGCCGCTGGGCATGACCCGCAGCTTCGTCATGCTGGGCAGCCGCACGTCCGACGCCAATGCCGCGCGGGGCTATACCATGCCGGGCGGCAAGGCGACGCTGACCGACGAAATCCCGCTATTCGGCGGGAGCGGGGGGCTGATCACGACGATCAACGATCTCGCCAAATGGTACGGCGATATCGACAACGGACATAAAGTCTGGACCCCCGAGCTCACTGGGCTGATGACCATGCCGGGGCGGTTCGCGGATGGCAGCCCGGTGCGCGATCACGGCCAGGGCCCGGTCTATGGCAATGCCCTGCTGATCGGTCCGCACTGGTTCCACCACACCGGCGCCGCGGGAGGATTCAAGACCCTGTTCGGCTATGATCGCGAGCAGCGGTTCGGCGTGGCGCTGCTCTGCAACAACGGCGATTACAACCCCGACAAGGTCGCAGATGCCGTGCTTGCCGCTTATGATGGAAGCGTGCCGCGCGTGAGCGAAGGCGCCCCGCCTTCGTCGCTCAACGGCCGTTATGGCAATCCGAACCCCAAGGCGGTCTATTCCATCGCCCTTACCGAAGTCGGCGGCACGGTGACCGTCACCGACCGCACCGGAAAGCCGGGCACGCCGCAAGTGCTCGAAGCAACCGGATCCGGTCAATATAAGGGGCGAGGCTACACGCTGAGTTTCGATGACAATGGCATGGGCTTCACCCTAACTATTCCGCGCGTGGTTCTGCGCTTCACCAGATTGCTCTGACGCATTAGGCGTCCCCCCGGATGGCACCGCCTGCAGCGTCATCGTCGCGAAATCGATCGTCAGCAGCTTGAGTTGGGCGATCATGTCGCTGCCGACGCGGGCTGCGCTGCTGTCATTCTCCTCGATATTGACCTTGAGCGCTCTCAGCGGAGCATTGTCGACGGTATAATCGAACTGGGGCAGCACGCGGACCTTGGTGGTGACGAAGCCACCGGCGCCGCCGATCGTCGCGTTGCGCTCCGCGGCGCTCGCGAACTGGTCCTTGGTCAGCAGTCCTAGCCCTGACCTGCGCAACGCGGTCGAATCAGCGCCGCTGTCGAACTGCGCGCCAGCCGTGCCGAGCGGCGTCGCGATCGGAATACCGAGCCCGTCTTCGTGCCAATAGACGCGCACGGTTTTGCCGTTGGGCAGCGGCGCATCCCTGCCGAGCGCCAATTTGGTGCCGCCGTCGATCCAGGCGACCTGGCCGAGCGCGGCGAAGGCCGGCAGGCCGAAGATGGCGGGGATCGTATAATCCTTGCCGAGCTGCAGCATCGCGTCGGGCAGGATCAGCACGGGCAGATTCTCGACGGTGGCGCCGCCGATCGTCGCTTTGTCGATCAGACCCAACTTGCCGGTCACGCGGTTGCTGGTCGAGGTGCCGACATCGCTCGATCCCGGCAGGACGCGTACGCCGAGCTTCGCCGCAGTGGTTTCGGTGACGACCGAGATCTCCGCGCCCGTATCCATGAACCAGGGCAGGGTAACGCCGTTGACCGTGACATTGGCGCTCTTGCTGCCGAGCGGATTGGCGATGGTCGGGACGGTCGCGCCGCCGCGCGCGCTGATCGGCGGTGCGGCGCGGAACGCCTCGGCGATCTTCTCGTCGCTGGCATCCTCGCCATCCGGCGCCAATTTGTTCGCCGCGGCGCAGGCGGCCACGCGCTTCTCGCCGCCGGTGCGGACGCCGTAATCGATGCACAGGCGATGGAACAACATCGCGCGGCTGGTCGCCGACGTGTCGGGATGGGCAATCAGCCACGCCTCGATCGCCGCATCTTCGGCCGCACCGCCGAGTTGCGCGTCATAGGCCATGCGCTCGGCCGAGCCTTCCTTGGGCGGTGGAGCATAGGGATCGGGTTGGGGAAGAGCAGCCTGCGCGAGCAGCAGGGCGATCAGCGGAGTCGGCATCCCGCGATCCTTCCCGCCGCACCACGGCTTGTCTAGACCGGATCAGCCGGTAAAGGCGGGCGCATGACCGAGCTGCCCAAGACCTTCGACCCCGCCGAGATTGAGACGCGCTGGTATGCGCATTGGGAGACGAGCGGCCAGTTCCGCCCCGATCGCCCCGGCGCCGAACCGTGGACGATCGTCAACCCGCCGCCCAACGTCACCGGCTCGCTCCATATCGGCCATGCGCTCGACAATACGTTGCAGGACGTGCTGGTTCGGCACGCGCGGCTCAAGGGCAAGGACGCGCTCTGGGTGGTCGGTACCGACCATGCCGGGATCGCGACGCAGATGGTGGTCGAGCGCCAGATGGCCGAGCGCCAGCAGAAGCGCACCGATTTCACGCGCGAGGAATTCGTCGCCAAGGTCTGGGAATGGAAGGCCGAGAGCGGCGGCGAGATCACCCAGCAGCTCCGCCGGCTCGGTTGCTCGATGGACTGGGCGAACGAACGCTTCACGATGGACGAGGGCTTTTCCAAGGCCGTCCTCAAGGTGTTCGTCGACCTCTACAATCAAGGCCTGATCTATCGCGACAAACGGCTAGTGAACTGGGATCCGGGTCTCGGCACGGCGATCAGCGACCTCGAGGTCGAGACCAAGGAGGTCAAGGGCAGCTTCTGGCAGATCCGCTATCCGCTGGCCGACGGGTCGGGATCGATTACCGTCGCGACGACGCGGCCGGAGACGATGCTCGCCGACATGGCGGTCGCGGTCCATCCCGAGGACGAACGCTACAAGGCGATGATCGGCAAGCAGGTGAAGTTGCCGATCACCGGCCGGCTGATCCCGGTGATCGGCGACGAACATGCCGATCCGACGCTCGGTACCGGCGCGGTCAAGATCACGCCGGGGCATGACTTCAACGATTTCGAAGTGGGCAAGCGCGCCGGGTTCAAGGCCGGCGAGATGCTCAACATGCTCGACGCCAAGGCGCAGGTGACGCAGACCGCGGACGGTCTGATTCCCGACGATCTGCTCGGCATCGACCGCTTCTGGGCGCGCAAGCTGGTGGTCGAGCGGCTCAAGGAAGGCGGCTTCCTGGTCCCGCACATCGACAAGGACGGCGTCGAGCACGACGCCGAACCGCGTACGATCCAGACGCCTTATGGCGACCGGTCGGGCGACGTTATCGAACCGTGGCTGACCGACCAATGGTATGTCGACGCGGAGGCGCTGGCGAAGAAGCCGATCGAGGCGGTGCAGTCGGGCGCGATCAAGATCGTACCGAAGAGCTGGGAAAAGACGTTCTTCAACTGGATGGAGAACATCCAGCCGTGGTGCGTGTCGCGGCAATTGTGGTGGGGGCATCGGATTCCGGCTTGGTATGGGCCTGCCCGACCAGACCTAGAAACGCCAGAAACTGAGCAAATCGTTTCGAACAATGTGATCGAGGCCGACGTTTATCGCCCGCGCGGATCTGACGAGGCATATCGCCTCGAAATGCACGTCCCAAATCGGATGCGCACCTTTCGACCCAAGCATTTTGTAGCGTTCACTGAGGCCGAGGCGCTTGAGCAAGCGAAGGGTTACTATGGAGCCGATGTAACGGTCGGCATTCGTGGCGAAACTCCTCGAACGGATATCAGCGTCAAGCCCGGTGGACATGTGGAAATCTGGCAAGACCCCGACGTCCTCGACACCTGGTTCTCCTCCGCGCTTTGGCCGTTCGCGACGATGGGCTGGCCCGAGGAAACCGATCCCAAGCTCCACGGCCGTTACCCCAATGACGTGCTGATCTCCGGCTTCGACATCCTGTTCTTCTGGGACGCGCGGATGATGATGCAGGGCATGCACTTCATGAAGGACGTGCCCTTCCGCACGCTCTATCTGCACGGGCTGGTGCGCGCCGCCGACGGGCAGAAGATGTCCAAGTCGAAGGGCAATGTCGTCAATCCGCTCGGGTTGATCGACCAATATGGCGCCGACGCGCTGCGCTTCTTCATGGCGGCGATGGAAAGCCAGGGCCGCGACATCAAGATGGATGAGAAGCGGGTCGAGGGCTATCGCAACTTCGCGACCAAGCTGTGGAATGCCGCGCGCTTCTGCCAGTCGAACGGGATCGGCGCGTCGAAGACGCTTGAGGCGCCCGAAGCGACGCTCGCGGTCAACAAATGGATCATTGGCGAGACGATCCAGACGGTGCAGGCAGTCGACCTCGCGCTCGCTGATTACCGCTTCGACGGTGCGGCCAATGCGATCTACCAGTTCGCCTGGAGCCGGTTCTGCGACTGGTATCTCGAGCTGATCAAGCCGGTGATGAGCGGCGACGAACGCGGTGCGATCGATGAGGAGAGCAAGGCGGTCGCGGGCTGGGTGCTCGACCAGATTCTGGTCATGCTCCACCCGTTCATGCCGTTTGTCACCGAAGAGTTGTGGTCGAAGCTGGGCGCGCGCGATTACGACCTGATCGTCGCCAAATGGCCGATCGCCGATGCGCGGGCGATTGATCCCGAAGCAGGCAAGGAGATCGACTGGCTAATCCGCCTGGTCAGTGAAGTGCGGTCGAGCCGGACGGAACTCAACGTGCCGCCGGGTGCGCGGCTCGCGGTCCATCTGCGCGACGCGTCGCAGGAGACGCTGGCACGGTTCGAACGGCTGGCGCCGGCGATAGCAAGGCTCGCGCGGATCGATCGTGCCGAGGGCGATGTCACCGGCGGTGCGGCACAGGTCGTGCTCGACGAGGCGACTTTCGTCCTGCCGCTGGAAGGCGTGATCGACCTTGCAGCAGAGCGCACGCGCCTGACCAAGGCGATCGAGGCGGCGACGAAGGAGCGCGACAGTCTGGCTGGCCGGCTGAATAACCCGAGTTTCGTCGAGCGCGCCAAGCCCGAGGCGGTGGAAAAGGCGCGGGCGGATCATGCCGAAAAATCGGCCGAGGCCGAGCGGTTGGCGGCAGCGCTGGCACGGCTGGGCTAGCTATTCCCCTCCCGCTTGCGGGAGGGGCTAGGGGAGGGCGTGTCTACAGACGGCTTCCGACGTGACAGACCCTCCCCCAACCCCTCCCGCAAGCGGGAGGGGAGAGACTTGCCGTCGCGCGTCGAAAAGCCGGAACAAGTCCAGCATCGCGCGATTATGTCACACCTGGGCTAGGCGAGCCGGCCCGCATTCCCTATCGGAACGCGCGACAGCGAAACGATCAGCGAATCCGGCCGTCCGGGCCGCAGAAAGGCAATCCACCGTGGCGCAGCCGCCGCAACAGCCTCAGCAACGGGGCCCGGGAGGTCGCCGCGACCTGACCGTCGGGCCGATCGGCTCGACTTTGCTGGCCTTCGCGCTGCCGACGCTCGCGTCCAACATCCTCCAGTCGCTTAACGGCTCGATCAATTCGATCTGGGTCGGCCGCTTCCTGGGCGAAGGCGCGCTCGCGGCGACCTCCAACGCCAATATCATCATGTTCCTGATGTTCTCCGCGGTGTTCGGATTTGGCATGGCGGCGACCATCCTGATCGGCCAGTCGGTCGGGCGCCACGATATCGAGGGTGCGCGGCGCGCCTTCGGATCGGCGGTCGGGCTGGTTATCGGCGGCGCGGTGGTGATCGCGATCCTCGGCTGGCTGTTCGCACCGCAGATATTGCGGCTGCTGGCGACGCCGGGCGAGGCGCAGAACATGGCGCGCGATTATCTGCGCGTGATCTTCCTCGGTCTGCCTTTCTCGATGCTTGGCGTGCTCATCCAGATGAGCCTGCGCGGCACCGGCGATTCGGTGACGCCGCTCTGGTTCATGGCGCTGAGCGTGGCGATCGACAGCACGTTCAACCCGCTGCTGATCGACGGCATCGGGCCGTTTCCGAAGATGGGGATTGCCGGCTCGGCGACCGCCACCTTGCTCGCGGGCATCATCTCGTCGGCGGGCCTGTTGATCTACGTCTATTGGCGCGATTTGCCGATCCGCTTGCGCGGCCACGAACTGCGTTACCTGATCCCCGACAAGGCGTTGGTGAAGACGATCCTGGCCAAGGGCCTGCCGATGGGCGCGCAGATGCTGGTCATGTCGACCGCGGGCCTCACGATGATCGGGCTCGTCAATCGGCATGGCGTGGAAACCGCCGCCGCTTATGCCGTGTCGCAACAGCTATGGACCTATATCCAGATGCCGGCGATGGCGATCGGCGTGGCGGTCAGCTCGATGGCGGCGCAGAATATCGGCGCGGGCAAATGGGAGCGGGTCAACGCGATCACGCGCTCGGGCATCGTCTACAACACGATCATCACGCTGGTCGTCATCGCCGCGATCATCCTGTTCGACCGCCAGGTGATGACCCTGTTCGTCGGCAGCGGCAGCCCGGCAATCCCGATCGCGCGGCATATCCAGCTGATCTCGAGCTGGACCTTCGTGATGTTCGGCGCGACGATGGTGCTGTTCTCGACCGTGCGTGCCAACGGCGCCACTGTGCCGCCGCTGGTGATCCTGGCGATCGCTTTCTACCCCGTTCGTCTCGGCTTCGCGATATTGGGCCAACCACTGATCGGCGCCGACGCCTTGTGGTACGCTTTCCCGATCGGCTCGATGGTCTCGCTCCTGCTCGCTGCCTGGTATTACAGGAGCGGACATTGGCGTGAGCAGATGCTGATCGTCCCGCCAGAGCCCGAGGCGGAAGAACATGCCCATGGCACCGGTGAGCCTGCGGGGCGGTTGCACCCGACGGGCTGACGAGAAGTCTCCTCGCCCCCTTGCGCGCGGCGGCGCGGGGGCTCAAATGCGCGGCCATGAGCCACTATCCCGCGACCCGTCTCCGCCGTCCTCGCGCCTCGGCGTGGAGCCGGCGGATGCATGCCGAAACCACGCTGACCTCGGCCGATCTGATCTGGCCGCTGTTCATCGCCGAAGGGCAGGGTGTCGAGGAACCCATTGTCAGCCTGCCCGGCGTATCGCGCTGGTCGGTCGACGGCATCGTCGCGCGGGCGAAGGAAGCGCGCGACCTCGGCATTCCGTGCATCGCGCTGTTTCCCAACACCCAGCCCGAGCGCCGCACCGATGACGGCAAGGAAGCGCTCAACCCCGACAATCTGATGTGCCGGGCGATCCGCGCGCTCAAGGACGCGGTGCCCGAGATCGGCGTGCTGACCGACGTTGCGCTCGATCCCTATACCAGCCACGGCCATGACGGACTGCTCGACGACAGCGGCTATGTCCTCAACGACGCCACGGCCGAGGTGCTGGTGGGCCAGGCGCTCAACCAGGCCGCAGCGGGCGCCGACATCATCGCGCCATCGGACATGATGGACGGCCGCGTCGGCCTGATCCGCGAGGCGCTGGAGGCGGAAGGCCATGTCAACGTCCAGATCATGTCCTACGCCGCCAAATATGCGAGCGGCTTCTACGGCCCGTTTCGCGACGCGGTCGGCTCGCGCGGGCTGCTCAAGGGCGACAAGAAGACCTATCAGATGGACCCGGCCAATGCCGAGGAAGCATTGCGCGAAGTCGCGCTCGACCTAGCCGAAGGCGCCGACAGCGTGATGGTCAAGCCGGGGCTGCCGTATCTGGATATCATCCTGCGTGTGAAGGATCGCTTCGAAGTTCCTGTATTCGCGTACCAAGTGTCAGGCGAATATGCGATGCTGGAGGCGGCGGTCGCGGCCGGCGCCGCCGAGCGCGACGCGGTCGTGCTGGAGACGCTGATGGCGTTCAAGCGGGCCGGGTGCTCCGGCGTGCTGACCTATCACGCGCTCCATGCGGCGAAACTGCTGGCAAAATGATCGAGACCGACCGGTTGATCCTGCGTCCCTGGCGTGAGGGTGATCGCGCGGCGTTCGTGCGGATCATCAACACGCCGGCGATGATGGCGGACTTCGGCGGCATTCGAACTCCGGAGCAGATCGATCGGCTTTTCGACAAGCGGGTCGCCGATCAAGCGCGGCACGGACATTGCTTCTGGGCCGTCGACTTGCGCGAGGAAATGGAACTGATCGGCAGTTGCGGGGTACGTGTGGCGCATGACTATCCTGACACGCCGGTCGACGGCATGCGGGAGCTGGGCTGGCGGATCGCCGAGACGCATTGGCGACAGGGTTATGCACGCGAGGCGGCGCGAGCGGCGATCGGTTGGAGCTGGGCCAATACCGAAGCGCAGCATCTGGCAGCCTGGACGACCCCGGACAATTACAGATCCTGGGGATTGATGGAACGGCTGGGCATGGGCCGTCGCCCCGATCTCGGCTTCATCGATCCGGATGGCAGCAATCCCGATACCGAGTTGGTCGTCTATACGCTGGAGCGCCCATGATCGAAACTCGACGCCTGATCCTCCGACCATGGCGCGAGGATGACAAAGACGCCTTCAACGTGATCATCAACACGCCGGCGATGATGAAGCATTTCGGCGGGGTCGCGCCGCGCGACCGGATCGATACGCTGATCGATAGCCAGATCGCCAAGCAGGACGCCGACGGTCATTGCATGTGGGCGGTCGAGACCAAGGCGGACGGCGCGCTGGCGGGGATCTGCGGGCTCAGGCTGGGGGGGCATCCCGACACGCCGGTCGACGGCATGTACGAGCTGGGCTGGCGGATCGCCGAGAAGCATTGGGGGCAGGGGATTGCGCGGGAAGCGGCTGAGGCTAGCCGCGACTGGGGCTGGGCCAATACGCCGGCCGAGACGATCGCGGCCTGGACCAATCCCGACAACGCGCCGTCCTGGGGGCTGATGATCCGGATCGGCATGACGCGCCGTCCCGAGCTCGATTTCCGCCACCCGCGCTATCTCGATAGTGACGACGTGATCGGCGACATGATCGTCTATGCGATCGATCGACCGCGATGAGTGCAACCATGATCGAGACTGAGCGGTTGATCCTGCGCGGCTGGCGCGACAGCGACGTCGCGCCGTTCCATGCCATGTGCAACGACCCGGAGGTCATGCGCTATCTCGGGCCGCCGCTGAGCCGGGAGGATGCCGAGGCCGCCGCGGCGCGCCAGAACGGGTTTATCGCCAGCCACGGTTATTGCTTCTGGGCGGTCGAGCGAAAGGCGGATGGCGCGTTTCTCGGCTTTTGCGGTCTCAAGCCAGGACCCGAGGGCACGCCGATCGCCAATCAGGTCGAGATCGGCTGGCGGCTTGCACGTGACGCTTGGGGCCAGGGCTATGCGCGCGAAGCGGCCGAAGCGTCGATCGCCTGGGGTTGGACGAACACCGACGCGCCCGGCATCGCCGCGATGACCAATATCGAGAATGTGCGCAGCTGGGGCCTGATGGAGCGGCTGGGCATGGTACGCGATCATGCCAGCGATTTCGATCATCCGGCGGTGGCGGTAGGTGATCCGCTGAGGCCGCACATCGTCTACCGCATCGCGCGGACCTAATTCACTTCTCGCCGAGGATCGCCTTGATCGCGGTGATCTTCGTCTGCTGCGTTTCCATCTGCGCCTGCGCCTTGGCGCGCGCCTCTTCCAGCGCGGGATAGGGGGGATCGCCGGCCACGCCGCGCTCGCCGGTCAATTGGTCGAGATCACTGACTGCGCCGAGCGTATCGACGCGGAGCGAATCGAGGTCGGCCAGCGCCGATTCGGCGCGTACCCATTCATCGCTTCCCACAGCTTGCGCGGCCGGGCTGCGCGCGGCGCTTTCCGCCGTGGCGGCGCTGGCTGCGAATGCAGCCTCCGACGCGCCTAACTTGGCCTCGATCGCCGCAATCTTCTTGTCGAGTTCGGGATCCGGAGCGGCGACCGGCGTTACCACTTCAGGTTCGGCGTCCGATCGCGATTCGATCGGCCGCAGCGCGAGCGACGGATAGACCCCCGGCGCTTCGGTACAGCCGACAAGCCCGAGGGTGAGGAGTATCGCGATGCGCTTTGACATGACGCTGCTCTAGGCGGCGAAAAACTATGGCGCAACGCACTTGCGCTTCCCGAAACACCCCTCTATGTGCCGCGTCTCCCAGGCGCCCGTAGC
>Ga0207669_10000080_pt1 | contig 48362 bp, 41 predicted proteins | sample KBSM33metaG_FD_184329 | JGI IMG/M metagenome (GOLD analysis project Ga0207669, IMG submission 184329) | Miscanthus rhizosphere microbial communities from Kellogg Biological Station, Michigan, USA - KBS M3-3 metaG (SPAdes) (version 2) | ecosystem: Host-associated > Plants > Roots > Rhizosphere >...
CTGCACCCCCGCGCTCGACGCGATAGGCCTGGACGTCGTCGTCGCCCGCTACATCGATCCGCGTGACCGATCGCGCGTGGGCGAGCGCCTGGGCCGTGCGACTCCCAATCCCACGGGACTGGCCCCTGGTAGCCGCGGCCTCATTCTAGAGATGGATAATCCCTCGCCGCGCCGCATGCGCCACGGCATCCGTGCGTCCGGTCGCATCGAGCTTGTCGATCAGGCGGCCGACATGGAATTTGGCGGTGTCGGGCGAAATGCCGAGCCGCTGGCCGATCGCCTTGTTGGACAGGCCTTCGGCAAGCAACGCGATCACGTCGCGCTCGCGCGGCGTCAGGTCGAACCCGTGCTCACTCGCGTCGGACGCGCTGAGGACCAGATCAGACGCTTCGTCGGCGCCCGCGATCCGCAATTCCGGGATCCGGCCCAGGATGTCGGCGAGCCGGGCGGCGAGCGCCGGGTCATCGACGCGGATCGCGAGACGCAGGCCCGCCGCGGGATCGCGAATGCTCAATGTTCCGGCCGATCCCCGATCGTCACCGCCACCTCCAGCGGCGCTCCCCCGCGCCGAACGCCAAGCACGATTTCGGCGCCAATCGGCGTTGCCCGCAGCGTCCGCAGCAGCGCGCCGACATGCGGCATGCGCTGGCCGGCCCAGGACAGGATGATGTCTCCCTGATGCAGGCCGGCGCGCGCCGCCGGGCTGTCACGCTCGATCGCCATCACCATGGCGCCATGGCCACCGTCATCGAGCGGCACGTCTTTCAGACCGACGCCGAGATAGGCGATCTGGACCCGACCGTGCGCGAGCAATTGCTGGGCGACACGATCGATCGTCGCCGCCGGAATGACCAACGTCCGGCCACGCGGGCCGCGCACTGCCATGCCGAAAGCGCTGCCGGCGCCATCCATGGCAAGGCCGCCCTCGGCGCGACGCCGTAGCCGCAGGTCCAGCTCGATCCGGGCATCGATCGTGCCGCCGCGCATCGACTGCCAGGCCGCGCCGACCGCGGCGATGCCGCCGAACGCGATCAACGGCGCGCTATCGGCCGCCGCGACGATCAAGGCGAGCGCGCCCGGCCGGACGGCCATGTCGGCGAGGGCCGCCACCGGTGCCTTCAAACCCTCGACCCGGAGCAGGGCGATATCGGTCGCCGCGTCGCGCCCGATCAGGGTCGCGCTGCGCACCGTGCCGTCGGACTCTTCGATCTCGATCGACCCTTCATCGGCGAGCGTCTCATCGGGAGTGATGACCAACCCGTCGCGCCAGACGAAGCCGCTCGCCAGCGAATGGCGGGACTGGACTTCGACGATCGAGGGCGTGGTGGCGGCGGCGAGGTCGGCGAGCGATGCGGAAAGCTCGGCGAGGGGCGATGCGGTTGTCATGGGAAAATCTCCTGAGCACGGGAGATAGGGTGCCGCCGCGATGTTTCGCTACTGCCCGGTCGGGTAGGCTCGCCCACCCGATTGCCGGTTTGCCTAAGGGCCTTTTTTCGTGCCTGTTTAAACTGGCACGGATCTCCTCGGGTGGCGGCAACGGCCCGATAAGCGCCCACTCTTCGTCCGATACCCCGCCCCGCCGATCGAAAACCAATGGCCTTCAGGATAGTCCCTGCTCATAAAATACGCCCTTGTCGAAGCATGCTCACCACGAAGACCATAATTGGGGCACCAATGGCCCACCTTGAAACAGCGCGATATTCAGCCCGAAGCAGGTAGCCATGAGAACTTATGCAACACGCATCGAAGGTACGTTGAATGCCGACGTCATTCACGGCACGAACCTCAACGACCTGATCCTCGCCAAGGGGGGCAATGACCAGGTCTATGGCGGTGACGGCGACGACGACATTTATGGCGGCGACGGCCATGACTATCTGATCGGCGGGCCCGGCGCCGACTATCTCTTTGGCGAGAATGGCAATGACCGGCTTGACGGCGGCGTGGGCAACGACCGGCTGATCGGCGCGGACGGCAACGACATCCTGTCCGGCGGCGACAATGACGATTATCTCGACGGCGGAATCGGCCATGACCAGATCCTCGGCGATGCCGGCAACGACACCATCTATGCCGGGGACGGCCGCGACTATATCGATGCCGGGTACGGTGATGACATCATCTATGCGGGCGCTGGCGATGACGGGTTCCTCAACGAGATCAATCCGGCGACGGGCCTGCTGACCACCGAAGCAGTGGCCGGCGGCGCCGGCAATGACTGGATCTATGGCGAGGGCGGCGACGACAAGCTGAAGGGCCAGTCGGGCAACGACCATGTCTATGGCGGCGACGGCAATGACCGGGTCGACGGCGGCGACGGCGACAACTGGCTCGACGGCGGCACCGGCGACGACATCCTCTCCTCCGAAAATGGCGTCGACGTCCTGCTTGGTGGCGATGGTCGCGACACGATGGAGGCCGGCGCGGGCAACGATTATATGGAAGGCGGCGCCGACGCCGATACGATGAGCGGCGAGGCCGGCAACGACCAGATGTTCGGCGATGGCGGCGACGATTACATGCTGGGCGGCGATGGCGCCGATCGGATCCATGGCGGCCTGGGCTTCGACAAATTGTTCGGCGAACTGGGCGCCGACCGGCTCTGGGGCGATAGCGGCGCCGACTGGTTCGTGTTCAAGGGCGCCGGTGCGCTCGATGGCGGCGACCGGATCGAGGATTATCAGGACGGGGTCGACAAGATCGTGCTGGAGAAGCTGGGCATTACCGCTTTCAAGAGCGGGGGGAGTGCGGGCAGCGTCTTCGCCCATGATCTGGCGAACGGCGATGTCAGCGTGGATGTCGTCACGTCAGCGGGCGTGGCGTTCAGCATCCAGCTGACCGATACATATGGTACGCTGCATGCGGCCGATTTCTCGGCGGCGGATTTCCTCTTTCTGTGACCGAATTTAATTACGCCACGACACCGTAATCCTGCGGCACTGGAACAATAGCAGAACATATGCGATGATGGCTGGAGCCATCGGAGGGCATATGAGCGACGACAATTGGGCTGTTCCTGACGGGGTAATTGGCAGGCTGGCAGAAGCGGGCCGGCAGTACTCAGCTGCGCGTCCGGCCGGGCTCGAACGTGTGGAGGCTTTCGCAAGGGAGGTGAGGGCGCGAGGGTTTGGAACTATTAGTGAGCAATCCCCCGTTATCGCTGCCGCGTTGGAGCAGGCCAAGCGGGCCAAGCCAGCAGGCACCGCGCGCAGCGTCAGTGATGTCGTAAGCCCGATGATGCGGGCACTCGCGGCAAATAACGAGAAAAGCCGCATGATTTCTGAGCAGATGAAGTTTGCTGAGGATAAATTGAGAAAAACGGCTGCCGAGGTAGACAACGTCGCTCCCGCAAGTTTGCCGTCATGGCACGATATGAAGCTTGTCAATCCATCGGCTAAGACAAATTCCCTTTTAGCTGACCTATCCGATGAGATTTCGCGAGTTACCGACTTGTCAGCAAAGCAGATAGACCTTCAAAATCGGCAGGTTGAGCTTATAAGCCAGTTAGTGACCTCGTTTGCGGAGGGCTCGACCGCTCAGGAAGAGTCTCTGAAACTGGCTCGCCGGGGCACTTGGATTGCTGTCGTGGCAATTGTCATTGGCGCAGCCGTGACGATACTTGTTCCTATATTCACCTAACTCAGAAGCTTTAGACAGCGGGCGCATGTCGGCGTGAGTGGCCGCAATTCCCGCACTTGGGAATTACGGGTGAGTGAGCATAAATCCCTAAATAATAATTCGGTATTGCTGCCCCCGACACCGTGATTGAAACTGGCTGGAAAGCTGCCAATAGCCGCCTTAGTGTCGGCACTTGAGCAGGCCGGATGCTTTCGGCACTCGCATGGGGGGAATGGATGTTACGTATCGGTCTTTTTGTTTTGTCGGCGACCATCGCGGTCCTTGCGGCTGGCTCGGCTAACGCCAGGTCACCCGTTGGCGACGCCTCGCAATGCGAGCTCCACATCTGGCCGACCGAAACGTTTTGGGGAATCCCATACAAGGTCGGGTACATTACCGGGCGGGCGTCGGAGAATCAGATCGTCGGGTCGATGGAAAGCCTCGTCGGACCGTCGGCGCAGCTTGCCGCCTTGCGCGATGCAGACCCGGTTCGTGCGTTGGGGCTGCCGGCGGGCACCCGGATCGTCGAGCATCAGGACGTGCTCGACCGCAAGACGGTCACGAAGATACGGACGCGCCGGGCACAATCCACCTCGCCCTGTTATTCGGAACTGATCGTCCTGCAACACTTCCTGACCGAAGACATCGTCTGGGGCGACCGTTTCGGCTCTGCGTTCATGTTCCGCAATTTCGGCGACAAACCGGAAGTGCGCGGGTCGACCAAGGGTGTGGGCGGTAACAAGCTGAAGGTGCTGACCCTGCCCGAGGCAGCGCGTCCGGCCAACACGGCCGAACTGGTCGCGGCGGCATTGAAGGGCAACTTCCTGGAATTCGCGAAGAATGCGCATCCGCAATCGGCGGCGGGTTCGGCGCGATAGGTCGTTGCGACGTCGTCAGGGCGGAGCTTTTCGTGCCTGTTTAAACTGGCATGGATCTGCGCTCGCGCTTGACTGTCCGTTTTAAAGTTTGAAGCTGCCGCGATCGGCGTAGCCTTTGGGTTCCACCTCAAGTTGTGCAACTTGCGCAAGGCGATGACGACGGCAGGAAAATTGATCTTGCAGACCCTGCATAGAAACCTGGAGCCAGGCACCGTCGCGGCGCTCAAGCCAGCCTGACGCGTAAGCATCTCCAGCTAGAAATCCGGCCCATGCAGCAGCGACCCACTTCTTGCTGTCAGGGGACGGCCAGAAGGCGACGTGAATTGATAACTCATCGTAGCCAGCATCGTTGACTGATGCGATCGCCGGAATTCCCTCGACTTCAAACTCGAACAGATAGGGATTATATCGGCCATACCGATCCGGCTCGTGCCCTGGCCAGCGATTATCGCCAGGACGTATCGTGAATAGCCGCCGATCGATCGCAACATTGATGCCGGCGACCAGCATATTCCTCCACGAGCGCAACCTCGTAGCGCGTGTGTATTTAGTTTGCTTATATCCTGGGGATCTTGTGCGGATGACGCTGTTACCATCTGCATATCGAAGATTGTCGAATATGAGCCAGCGATCGCTGACACCCATTTTTCGACCCGACACCGCAGCAAGTCGAGCAATAAATGCAGCTTCGTTCAGCAATCGATGTTCCGGGTCGTCCGGATCGGACTCTCGGAGTGCCGCTGCCAGCGAGATACTGGTTTTAAAGCCCAGAGCAGCTGCAAGAGCTTCAGACAGGTGCGAAGACTTATCTTTGGGAAATCGGGACGTTAGGGCCCGTTTTACGTCGCGGATACCAGTCTCATTCAGCGGAATCGCTGCCATGGATCGTTTCCTTCACATGCGGTCGATGTCCACGGATTACGCATCGGCCTAGAAGTGAAGGTCGATCAGTTTGCATCATTTATGTCCGCTTTAACCCCGTGGAAGGTCCGGCGAGACTGCCAAACTCAATACTCACTCACCTGGGCTTAACGGTCAAGGGGGGCGGGTGACGGTTCACTGGTCACGACCAATTCGATTCGAATGTACAACGAGTTTTCCGGCGCGCTATATGCCGGCTCCTCTTGGATTTACGGTTTTGCGTGACAGTATAAATCGGCTGAGATCTCTATGGCGGCTAAAGCGCCTCAATTTCGGTCGTTAGTCGCGAGCCGATCGTCACAAAAGCGGTCGTCCAGACCGCTGCCCTCCGAAGGCAGAGGTCACAGGTTCGAATCTTGCTGGTCCGTCAATCTTCGGATCTCGGATAATCGGCGGAAATACTACGGTCGGCAATTGCCCGAGCTCGCAGAAGACGATGCTATTTCAATGGTCGTGTAAGCCGATGTGGCTCTTCAATAAATAAAGCATACAGTCACCATGAAATTTTAACCCAAATTGGACCAAAAAAAATGGCTGCTAAATTGAGTAATAGGTCTAGTCGACCTCCTGACGATTATATAATATCTTTTGCGCACCATGACACTAACCTTGACCCCTATCGCTCACGATGAGCTCTGCCACGGTTCAGAATGGACGGTTGAAAACATAGACCTTTTAGCCGAGCGCGTAGCTCGGGTAGCTTTGGGGCAGTATCGACACATCTTTCAAATTCTTGACGGACTGGCCGTCAATGCGCCGACAACAACTGCGGATCATGGGAAGGACGCGCTTAAAAAGCTCAAACTCGATAAGAACGGGGATGCCTATCAGCGCGATGGCTGGCTATTCCAGGTCATTTCATGGATCGCAGCAAGCCAGAGCAAGCAAGGCGCGATCCTGAAACCGCCACACCCGTTCCATGCTCACAAGGGTTTCGACGGAATCCAGTTGGAAATGGCGGCGGACGGCAAGACCGTGAAAGCGGTCGTGATATTCGAGGACAAGGCGACAGACGACGCGCGGGGCATGATCCGTGAAAAAGTATGGCCAGACATTGTTGATTTGGAAGCCGGCGGCCGCGTGGCGGAACTGACTAGCGAGATCACAAGCATGCTCGAAGTCCAGCAGGCGGCGTTCCCGGGCCTTAATGTCGATGAGGCAATCAACAAATTGTTGTGGCAGGAAGCTAGGCAATATCGCGTCAGCGTCACGATCAGCGACACACACAAGTCAGAACCTAAGCGCAAGAGTCTATTCAAGGACTACGACACGTCTGCACCGGGTGACTTGGTAAAGAGGCGTGCGGAGACAATGCATTTTGACAACATGCGCGATTGGATGACGGATTTCTCATCGCGCGTCGAAGCTCAGATTAAAGCTATCGCGGGGCTGTGAATGTTCGATCCATCAACCTCGGCTTTAATCGCATCATCACCGCCTTTGAACGGCCTGAACGCTGACGAACTTCCTAAGCGATTGACCGACGCATTTGCCGATATTGTGGCAGCGCGGATACGACTTCGAGGTCAGCTAGCCGAAGCGTCAGACGAACTCAAAGAGACGCTGTCAGAGGTTCGGCGGCTCGCGGCGGCGCACGAGGCGTTTGTGGCGCTGCTCCCAGAACGTGACAATCGGAGGGCGGCGGCCTTCGTGGCAGCCTCCGCTCATCAGGTCTGTCTGCTAGGGCAGGATGGGCAACCAAACGCATCGATAGAGTCTTTCATTGATGCTGCCAGCATCGCGCCCGAGGTGTGCGCGACGTTGCTGTTTCTCGTTGCCGAGGCGCATGCGGATGCTGCGGAGGCGGCAAAGAGGATCACGCCCGGCGAAACCGCGACAACGGGTGAGAAGGCCCTTCTGCTAGCGATCAAGTACCTAGCCTTTGGGCGCCTCGCCGCCGTTCGGGCCCTGGCGGTTCCGGGCATCAGTGCCGACATGGATGTTGCCGAGCAAGCCGTGGAAGCTCTTCGGATCGAGCTTCTGAAGGGGGTGAAGGCGCTGGCTAGCCGGTTGACGAGCCGCGTCGATCTGGCGCCAGATCTCGGGGGAATAATCCCGGCGACTGCATATTTCGAGCGCGTGAAAGCGTTGAGCGTCAGCCGCCTGGACGAGCTTGCGGATGAAGGCGATCCCGTTTTCAGCGTGTTTCCCGGCCCGCTCCACCTCGCTAATCTGCTGATCTCCGTAGAACGTGATTTGATTGACAGCGCACTATCCCGGATTCCGACGCCGCAAGGATTGGTTGAGGACAATTGGTGGCAGATCGTGCGCCGCATGGCGCGAAATCGGCCTTTCTTATGGCGAAACCATCGGGAGGCGATTGACCAACTATACCTCGAAAAGGGTGTATCATCAGCGATCAGCTTCCCAACCGGTGGCGGCAAATCGACCCTGGCGGAACTGAAAATTGCAACCGCCCTGCTGCGTGACGAAAAAGTGGTTTTTCTCGTCCCGACACATGCGCTGGTGGATCAGACGACAAAGGCCCTCCAGGCCACGTTCAACACCTTCGACATTGTCGGTGATGCCGACGACGATCTTACGCTGGCGGATGTCATCGTGTTGCCTGAGGTCATCGTTACGACCCCCGAGCGATGCCTAATGCTGATGTCTGTTCAGCCGGAAGCATTCGCTGATCTCGGTTTGGTCGTTTTTGATGAATGTCATCTCCTGCACCCGCGTGATGCTGAGAGAAGCAGACGAAGCGTCGATGCCATGTTGGCTGTTCTGAATCTGACGCTCCTCGCTCCAAACGCTGACCTGCTTTTCCTGTCAGCGATGATGAAGAATGCGGAGGAGTTGGCGGAGTGGACAACGCAGCTAACCGGGCGCGTCTGCCTTGCCCTTAATTTGGCATGGAAGCCCACACGCCAAGTACGTGGGAGCGTCGTTTACGCGGCTGCGGAAATCGGGGAGCTAAACGACCGCCTTAGACAGGCGCGACGGGTTCACCGTACACATGTGAATCCGCCAGTCGCGGTCCGCCGGGAAATGAAGGCAAAGCCCTTCGCCTTTTTTTCGTTGCTCCAGACGTGGGCAACGCAGGATCGCGACGACTACACTCTGCTTCCGCTTTTACCGGAAAGACATTCGCTCTCCACCGGTCGCGCGAAGGGTGGAAGTTGGTATCTGACGCCAAACGGCAATCAGACCAGCGCCGTGCTGGCGGCCGCAGCCGCTGCTGCTAAGCTCAAAACGCTCGTATTCGTTCAAACCACGGTATGGGCGGAGTCGTCCGTCAACGATTTCAGGCAGAAGCAAAATGCACCACCCATTTTGCTCACCGAGGCGGAGCAAGACCTACATCGGCTGGCATCCGAGGAACTTGGCGGCACCGAATATTGTTATCTTCAGCTTGAGGACAACGGCACCTATGCCGGTGGTGCCGCCAGCCATCATTCGATGCTTCTGCGCGAGGAGCGGCAGCTTCACGAATCCTTGTTCAAGCGCCCCGACGGCATCTCCGTCCTTTTTGCTACCTCTACGCTCGCGCAGGGCATGAATTTGCCTAGCCAGCTCGTCATAATTGCCGGTGACTCGCGGTTTGATCCGACCGTGGACAAAATGGCGCAACTTGAAGCGCATGAATTGCTGAACGCAGCGGGTCGCGCCGGACGGGCGGGTGAAGCATCGCAGGGTATGGTATTGGTTGTGCCAAGCCGCGTTGTGGAATTCGATGCGCAGTCGAACCTTATCAATGCGCATTGGCTGACCTTGCAGGCCATTTTCTCGCAAAGCGACCAATGCCTCGTAATCGACGACCCGCTCACCATTCTGCTCGATAAGATTCATGAGGGCGCCGCCGACAGCGGGATGCCCGCTTACTTCCTAAGCAGGGTGCCGCCAGCCGCAGACGATGGTGGCGATGCGCCGATCCGCGCACTGCTCGGTCGATCCTTCGCGGCGTTCCGAGCGCGGAAACGGAACGATGAAGCTTGGGTGGAAAGCCGGATCGCGGCTGCGTTCGAGGCCCGGAAGCAGTTGGAGCCCGAGGCGGACAAACAATGGCTCGAAAGGGTGGCGGGCCTAACAGGCGTATCGGTGGAGCTGCTTGGAGAAATAGCAGCGATTTTCGAAAAACCTGAAGCTTACGCTACCTCATTGGATGCCATCGAACATCTCATAGCGTGGATGGAATCGAAGCCCGAGTATCTGCTTGATCTGCTGAGACCGGAGAACGTCGAAGGCTTATTCGGCGGGGTCTATGCCGCTCTGACGAGCGACAAGGCGAAGGGCGAGATGGCGTTGCCTGTCATACGCGACATGCTAAAATTGTGGATGTCAGGTGAGCCGCTGAACGAAGTTGAGCAAGCCTATCCGGGCGGCGGCGATGCTAAGCATTGCGAATATTCGAGACACTTCATGCTCAGGTTGGTGCCTGATCTCGCTTTCGTCGCTGGCCTACCGGGTCGTATCCTGACCGCGCAGGCGGCAAAGGATGGAGCGGAGCCTAAGATTCCTACCGTGTTGGCAACTTTAGGGGCCGTCGTCCGAGAAGGCTGCGACAGTGCAGAATGTCTCGCTGCCAAGCGAAACGCTGGCGCGAGTGTTTCGAGAGTTGCGGCGCGGGCGAGATACGAGACGTTGATCCCATATCTGAATGCAGGTGACCCGTTTGAAACTTTCGAGGACACGAGAGACCGCATCAGAGGCATCGAGGCTTTGCTGAGCTTTTTAAATGATGACGATGATTGACGGGCGTTACCTTCGGCCCGTGCTCTAGGCGAGCGGGGCCCCCCGCGAACCTTTCAGTCTCGGTCTATTCCGGGCTGCGGCCACCGATTTATAGCTGCTTTTGCATATCCGCTGCTAACAGCAGCCTGGCCGCAGAGGGTGTAATTCCAGACCCTCTCGGTGTAAACGAGATGCTCTCGTTTGAACGTCTGTTCCGGCGATATTCTGTCCGAAAGCCATCAATCCGAAATCGGCCCAGAACGAGCCCTCAACCACAGTTCCTCGCCGCGGCTGCGGTCTCCCCTCTGACATCTCCTGCAACCCTTGGGCGGCAGCCATAAGCCCAACAAGAGCCCGTCACGAGCCTCGTGGTCGTGTCGCCTATAATGCTGCCACCTTGCCCCAAATTATTGATAATGACATTGACTCGCAATAGCGACAATCATACGAGCCGCGCTTCCCGATCGCATCTTGGAAGGCTCGTCGATGACCATTGCCCGCAGGCACCTCGCTCTCTCCGCTGTGTTGGCGCTTGCCTGGAGCCATCCGGCCTGGGCGGCGGGGCCTGAGGAGGAGGGCGACGATCAGGCGAAGCCGGAGATCGTCATCACCGGCACGCTGGCGGCGAACCAGAGCGCGTCGTCGACCGGGCTGCCGCTCACGCTGCGCGAGACGCCGCAATCGGTCACCATCATCGACCGCAGCCGGATCGACGATTTCGCGCTGACCAATATCAACGATCTGCTCGACCAGGCGGTCGGGATCAATGTCGAGCGGGTCGAGACCGACCGCACCTATTTCAACGCGCGCGGCTTCGACATCACCAATTTCCAGGTCGACGGGATCGGCCTGCCGTTGCTGTGGGGGCTGCAATTCGGCGCGCTCGACACGGCGCTATGGGATCGGGTCGAGACGGTGCGCGGCGCCAATGCGATCATGACCGGGATCGGCAACCCGTCGGCGACGATCAATTATGTCCGCAAGCGGCCGACTGAAGACTTCCAGGCCTCGGCCTCGGTCATGGCGGGGTCATGGAACCAGTTGCGCTTCGAAGGCGACGTGTCGGGGCCGCTCGACGCCTCGGGCAATGTCGCCGCGCGGCTGATCTACGCGCACGACAATCGCGATTCCTGGCTCGACTTCAACCACGTCAACCGCAACGTCTATGGCGGCATCATCTCGTGGAAAGTCACGCCGCGGCTGACCGCGACCGCCGGCTATACGCGGCAGGAGAACCATGCCGACGGGGTGATGTGGGGCGCGTTGCCGCTGACCTATAGCGACGGGACGCGGATCGATTATCCGGTCTCGGCCTCCACCTCGGCGCCCTGGACCTATTGGAACGTCACCGATCAGAGCGCGTTCGGCGAACTCGCCTACGATCTCGGCGGCGGCTGGTCGGCGAAGGGCGTGTTCACCTACAAGCGCTTCGAGGAAGAGGCGAAGCTGCTCTACGCCTATAATTTCCCCGACCGCGCGACCGGGCTGGGCGTCGCGGGCATGTCGGGCATCTATCCCTCGGCCTATAATCAGTATCTCGGCGATTTCTACGCGTCCGGCCCGTTCAAGCTGTTCGGCCGCCAGCACCAATTGGCGTTCGGCGTCTCGACCGCGCGCTCGCATGGCCGCGAGTGGGAGAATTTCTCGAGCGACGCGATCACCTTCCCGGCGGTCGGCGACTGGGGCAAGACGATCGTCCCCGAACCGAGCTATCCCGGCGCCTATCTCGCCGCCGATTACACCGACCGGCTGACCCGCGCATACGGCGCCGCGCACCTCAATATCACCGATCGGTTGAAGGCAGTGGTCGGCGCCAGCGCGATGTGGCTGAAGTCGACCGGCATTTCCTATGGCGCCGACCAGTCGCGCGACGCGCACGCGGTCAGCCCCTATGCCGGCGCGGTCTATGACCTGACCGGGAACGTCTCGCTCTATGCGAGCTATACCGACATCTTCAATCCGCAGACCGAAGTCGACGTCAACAACCGCAAGCTCGATCCGGCGCGCGGCAGCAGCATCGAGGGCGGGATCAAGAGCGAGTGGTTCGGCGGCAAGCTCTACGCCACCGCGTCCCTGTTCCGCGCCAAGCAGAAGGGGCTGGCGTCGGCGATCGGCGCGTTCGGCGATCCCAACGGGCCGTGCGTCAACGGGCCGGTCGGCGGCACCTGTTATGCCGGGGTCGACACCACCTCGCGCGGGTTCGAGATCGAGATTGCGGGCAAGGTCACCGACAATTGGCGAGTCAGTGGCGGCTATACTGGGCTGGAGATCGAGGATCAGGCCGGCAACCCGACCCGCACGTTCCTGCCGACCAAGTCGCTCAAATTGTCGACCACTTATACGGTGCCGCGGCTCAACGATCTCAAGCTCGGCGCGCAGCTGCGCTGGCAGAACGCGATCCGCTACGCCGATGCCACGGTGCAGAATATGGGCGTGGTGACCGGCGACGTCCTGCTGCGCCAGAATAGTTATGCCGTGCTCGACCTGATGGCCGGCATCCGGCTGCTCGATCACGTCCGTGCGACGGTCAATGTGCGCAACGTCACCGACACCAAATATCTCGCCAGCCTGATGTGGGGGCAGGCTTATTACGCCGCGCCGCGCAGCGTGGCGGTGACGATCGGGCTCGATTTCTGATGGCGGCGCGTGCGGTCGATCGGCGCGGCTGGCGCTATCGCGGCAATGTCGCCGCGCGCGTGCTCGCGGCGACGGTCGGCGCTTATGGCGTCGCCTCGTGCCTGGCGATGGCGGTCGCGCGATTGGGCGCGGGCGGGCGGATCGACGCGGTGATCGCGGGGACCTTGTGCGCCTATCTCGCGGTGCCGGCGGTCGCGATCTGGGCGTTCCTCGCGCGCGGCCCATGGCGAGCCTGGGGCGGGGTGATCGTGCTGGCCGTTTTGTTCGGCGGGCTGGCCTGGATGATCGGGCCGCCGGCGCGATGAGCGCGATCCGCGAGGGGATGCGGCAGGTCATGGCCTGGCTGCACGGCTGGACCGGGTTGGTGCTCGGCTGGGTGCTGTTCGTGATGTGCCTGGCCGGCACGATGAGCGTGTTCAAGCCCGAGATCAGCCGCTGGATGCGCCCCGAGGCGACCGCCAGCGCGGGGCGGGTCGAGGCGATCGCGGCGGCGACCAACTGGCTGGCGAGCAACGCGCGGGGATCGACCGGCTGGTATTTGACCGCGCCCGACGATCGCGCCAACAATGTCGAGGCGACCTACGACCATGGCGGCGAGTATGTCGCACGCGCGCTCGACCCGGTCAGCGGCGCCCCTGTCGCGCGCGAGACTTTGGGCGGAGAGTTCTTCTACCGGCTCCATTTCGAGCTTCAATTGCCGTATCCCTGGGGGCGCTGGCTGGCCTCGATCGCCGCGCTGGCGATGCTGACCGCGCTCGTCACCGGGATCATCGCGCATCGCCGCATCTTCCGCGATTTCTTCACTTTTCGCCCGCGCAAGGGACAACGGTCCTGGCTCGACGGGCACAATGCGCTGGGCGTGCTGGCCTTGCCGTTCCATCTGATGATCACCTTCAGCGGGCTGGTCACGCTCGCGTCATTGAACATGCCCTGGGGGATCGTCGCCAATTACGGCAACGACCTGGCGGCGGCGTTTCACGACCTCACGCCGGGTGCAGTCGACCGGCCGGCGGCGGGGCGTCCCGCGACACTGGCGCCGATCGCGCCAATGCTGCGCGAGGCCGAGCGACGGTTCGGCGGCGCGCCGTTCTCTCGCGTATCGCTGGCCAATCCCGGCGACGCCGCGTCGGTCGTCACCGTCTATCGCAGCGACGCCGCGCAGATCGGCGCGACAATGGCCGAGGTCAGTTTCGACGGGCCGAGCGGCCGGGTTATCGGCGCGTGGAGCGAAGCGCGGCCGGCGGTCGGCACCTATGCGGTGATCTATGGCCTGCACATGGGCCGGTTCGCGAATGGCGTGCTGCGCTGGCTCTATTTCCTCGGCGGCGCGATGCTCACGCTGGCGGTGGCAAGCGGGATGATCCTGTGGGTGGTCAAACGCCGCGAGCGCGCGCCGTTGTCGCTGGCGAACCGGATCGTCGAGCGGTTCAATGTCGGAATCATTGCCGGGGTGCCGATCGGCGTCGCCGCCTATCTGTGCGCGAACCGGCTGCTGCGGGTCGGCCTGATCGATCGCGCGCAACAGGAAGTGACGATCGCGCTCGATGCCGCCGGAATCGCGCTTCTCGCTGCACTCGCCGTGCCGCCGCGGCTGGGTTGGCCGCTGCTGCTGGGAGTCCTCGCGCTGCTGTGTTTTGCCGCGCCGGTGGTCGGGGGCGGGCTATCCTACCTCTCGCAAGCATTGGGCCGAGGCGATGCGGTGCTGCCCGTGGCCGACGCGCTGCTCATCGGCGTCGCCTTGGCCGCCTCGGTCGGCGTGCGGACTGTAACACGCCGGCGGTCCGATACTCGTCGCACCGTGCGGGCGAGGGCGATCGCATGACCTTCGCGATGATCGAATTCCTCGGCCTCTATCTGCTCGCCGCCTCGATGCATTCGCATCGCGGCGTCCTGCTCGGCGGCTGGCGGAGCATCGCCACGCCCCGCGCGACCGTGATCCTTGGCTGGTCGCTGCTGGCGCTGTCGTTCGCACTTGCCGTCGCGGGACATCGGCCGACCGATATTGTCACCTGGTTCGGGCTGCTGCCGTTGGCGTGCGGCGCGATCCTACTCGGCCTGAGCTTCGCCCCCCATCTGATCCGCGCCTTCGTCGTCGCCGGACTGGCCGGCGGCCTGGCCGCGATGGTCCTGCACTGAGGGGGCGGGGACTAGGCTATTCGTCCCGTCACCCTCGAGAATGCGCTGGCCCGGATCTCCGCGGCCTCCCCGTCAGGCGTCGCCCGGAATGGGCGCCTCCGGGTTGATGAGCCCCGCGCGGCGCAATTCCGCCCAGAAGTCCGCAGGCACAATCTCGTTCAGCGCGGCGCTGTCCTCGGCGATACGGCTCGGGCGGCTGGCCCCGGGAATCACTGCCGCAACCGCCGGGTGGGCAAGCGAGAATTGCAGGCCCGCCGCCTTCATGCTGATGCCATATCGATCGGCGATCGCCTTGATCCGCGCGACCTTGTCGAGGATCGCGGGCGTTGCCAGCGCATATTCGAAGTTCGGGCCGCCGACGAGCGCACCCGAACTGTACGGGCCGCCGACGATGATACCCAGGCCGCGCGCCTCGGCCTTGGGCATCAGCCGCTGGAGCGCGCGATCATGGTCGAGCAAAGTGTAGCGGCCGGCGAGCAGCGATCCGTCCGGGTGTGGCCCGTCGAGGTCGAGTAGCAGCTCGATCGGCTCGACCCTGTTCACGCCGAGCCCCCAGGCCTTGATCACCCCTTCGTCGCGCAAGCGGTCGAGTGCCTTGAACGCCCCCTTGCGCGCACTCTCGAACATCGACAGCCATTCGTCGCCATAGAAATCCTGCGCGACGTCATGGACCCAGACGATCTCGATGCGGTCGGTCTTGAGGCGCTTCAGGCTATCCTCGATCGAGCGCAGCGTCGCGCCTTCCGAATAATCGTTCACGATGCGGTTGGGGCGACCATATCTGAACACGTCGCCCTTCTCGCCAAGATCGCGCGCGCTGACGTCCTCGACCTCGTCGAGGATGATGCGACCTACCTTGGTGCTGATGATATAGTCGTCGCGCGGACGTGCGGCGAGCGCTTCGCCCATGCGAATCTCGGCCAGCCCCGCTCCGTAGAAGGGCGCATTGTCGAAATAGCGGATGCCGTCGTTCCAGGCGGCATCCACCGTCGCGAGCGCTTCGTCTTCCGGAATGGCGCGGAACATGTTGCCGAGCGGCGCGGCGCCGAATCCGAGCCGGCTTGGAAGGATCTGCTTGAGAGACATGGTTTCGCTCCTTTCTGCTGCGGCGGTCGGGGTCCTGGAAGCCGCTCGAACATTGCTCCTTTCGCGAGAAAGGCCGCCTCTTTCATCCGCCGGGCGACGAGATTTGAGCGAGATGTTGCCGAAGAGCATTGATGGTTTCGAGTAACTCGACCAGGCTGGGCATCTCACTTGAACCGTGGCGCCCTGAAGCTGGCCCAGTCGCACGGACCGGCGCGATGAAGCGATAGCCTCTACCGACGACGGTCGCGATAAACCGCGGCACGCAAGGATCGTCATCCAGGGCTCGCCGCAGGCCAGCGACATTCACCTTGAGATTGGTTTCTTCGACATAAACGTTGGGCCAGACCCGTGAAATCAGCGTGCGCTTGTCTATCAGTTCGCCCGGTTTCTCGACCAGAGCCGTGAGGATGTCGAGGGCGCGCCCCCCGATTCTGACCCGCGCCTTCCGCTTCAGCAGTAACTGCTGTTCCGGCCGTAGGAGGAACGGGCCGAATGCATAGCAGCGTTGAGCCAGCGCGGCTTGGTCAAAATTGGATGCGTGCTCCGGTGAACGAGTCATCCCAAGAAGAGCTTCGGTAGCGGCAATGGTCGGCATTTCGACACTCCTCAGGGCTCGGCGCGTAGCTGACCAGTCGGCATCTGGCCCGTCACTGGAGTGCGTTCGACAGTGGCGCCCTATCCGACAGCGGCAGAATAAGCTTCGGCCCTAACATCGGTCCATGGCCCCAAACCGGGGAAGCCAGAATACCCATTTGAGTGACAACACATGTCTGGCGCATGAGGTCAGCGACCAGTTGAAATTGCTTCCGGTCGATAGATCGTTGATAGAGCGGCTAGAGCTCGATGATCCCTCGCTTGGCGGCAACCGTCACCGCATGCGTTCGGTCTGAGACCCCGAGCTTAGCGAAGATGCGCTTGAGATGCGCCTTCACCGTGTCCTCCGAGATGCCTAGCCTCCAGGCGATCTGCTTGTTCGGATTGCCGGCCGCCACAAGCGAAAGTATCTCGATTTCGCGTTCGGTCAGAGCTTCGCCGATTGCGTGCACCGCTATCTGCGTCGCGACTTCCGGAGGGATATGGCGTCCGCCGCCATGCACTGCGCGGATCGCGTCGATCAGATCAGTTCGCATCGCGCTCTTGAGCAAATAGCCGTTGGCGCCCGCCTTGAGCGCACGCAACGCCTTCGCATCGCCGACATACGTTGTGAGCACCAGAATACGGACCTGCGGATGTTGTCTGCTGATCGTCTGGATGGCTTCGACTCCGTCCATGCCGGGCATTTGGAGATCCATCAGCACCACGTCGGGGTTGGCCGTCTCGATCGCGGCGATCGCAGCGGCGCCGTCACCAGCCTCCGCGACCACGACCATATCGGGCTGCCGCTTGATCGACCCGACGACCCCGTCGCGCAGCATCGGGTGATCGTCTACGATCATCACGCGGATGGGATTGGCGGCTACTGAGTCATCCATCGCTGCGTTCCCTCGCGAACCAACGCCGCCAGGCTAGCCCGATCGAACGGGGTTTGTCGGCATGGGCAATGCCGGCCCCGACCGTCACTTCGACTAGCGTACCAGTCGCTCGGACTTAGCCCCTTCGCCCCACGCGCGTCGACAGCCAGCACCTGCTTAAGGTCGCCACGCTACCAGAATTAACCCCGCTTCACGGAGATGAACAACCGCATGCCGCCTCGCGACACACTATGTCATTCACCGTTGCGCTTCCCCGCGGACCAACGCCACCAGGCCAGCCATGTCCGCCGAGGTCTGTCGGCATAGGCGATCTCGGCACCGACCTTTATTTCCACTAGCGTCCCCCCGGCCGGATCAGGTGTAATGGCCAGTCGTCCGGCGATCTTCTTCGCCCGCTCGCGCATGCCTACCAGCCCAAAATGGCCAGCGACACCGCCCTGGGCGACGATCTCCGGTGCGATACCGATCCCATCGTCGATAATACGCAAGACAAGTGCTTCGACGCCGTAAGTAATGGTGATCGAGACTTTGCGCGCGTGCGCGTGTCGGGAGACGTTGAACAATGCCTCGTCCGTCATACGCAGCAGTTCATCGGCAATTGCCGGGTAAATTTCCCGTTGCGGCCCCTCGACGCCCACACGAATCTCGATCTTGTCGGGCAGCAGGAGCCGCTCGGCAGTCCGGGTGACAACGTCGGACAGGCTCCGGGCTCCGCTCCATCGGCGCAACTCGTGAATGCGGTCGCGCCCTTCGACCACGACGGCGTCTGCGCTGTCCAGCGCGTCCAGCATATCGCGATGCGCTGAATGACTTGCAGTTATATCCTGCGCGATATTGCTGAAGCGCATGATCAGCCCCTGCACGCCCTGCAGCAGGGTATCGTGCAGCTCGCGCGCGATGCGGTCGCGCTCGTCCAGCCGCTCGTCCATCCGCGCCCGGATGCGCTCGGCGACGGCGCGCAACCGCAGCGAGTAGCTGAGCCACAGCAGCGCCAGCGCCAGAGTCCCGCAAAGCAGGTAGAATGGCCAGCTCTGGAAGAAAGTCGGCGGGATTTCGAACTCCAGTGTCGCGCCCCGTCGATTCCATACGCCGTCATCGTTCGCCGCCATGAGGCGGAACTTGTAACTGCCCGGCTTGAGCCCGGTGTAGAAGGCCTCGCGGCGCGCGCCCGGGTCGACCCAACCGTCGTCCACGCCTTCCAACTGGTAACGGAACCGCACGCGCGAAGGCACGGAAAGGCTCGGCGCGGTATACTCGATCTGGAGATTGGACGTGCCCTTCGGTAGTTGAATGGGCGTAGCGGCTGCATAGATCCGGCCCCCGGAAACCAGGGACTTGATGATCACTGGCGGTGGGAGCGAATTGAAGGAAAGCCGCTTGGGGTCGATCCAGGCGATGCCGAGCCTCGTCACGAACCAGAGACGCCCGTCGGACGCCTCCATCGCCGTTTGCGACGAGGAATCCTGCTGCGCCACGCCGGGCATCCCGTCGTCGCGATCGAACACCCGTGCCTTCAGCGGGCGGCCGATATGCGCGAACGCATCGTCCAGGTCGGCGCGCTCGATCTTGACCACGCCGGCCACCGTGTTGAGCCACAGGTCGCCTTCGGACGTCTCGACGATCCCGGCTGTCCGGCTCAAATACGGGTGCACGTCCGATCGGAGGGTGGCGAAGCGCCGCCCGTCGAACCGCGCCAACCCGAAGTCGCCGCCCGCATAAACATGCCGTCCCCGTACGGCCATCACCACGACGGTTCCAAGCGCTAGATCTTGGCGTGCGGAAAACACCCGACGGGCAGAGCCATCGACCATCTCGATGCGGTCGCCTCCCGCGATCCAAACACGCCCGACCGCATCGCGGAGCACCTGCGTCGGCGGAATGCCTGGTGTCGCGAGGCGGGGCTCGGGTGCCCATCCTCGACCCTTCCGGCAAAAGGCCCCTTCCACCGACGAGACGCAGATACGACCCGGCGCGACCTCGAAGAGAGCAAACGGCCTGCCTTTCGCCCACGGCAACGGCACGTCCCGGATCGTGGTGCCCGACAGAATGCCCAGCGTTCGGTCCGTGCCGATCCAGATGCGGGACAGCGCATCGGTGTGCAGGATCAATGGCCGCCGGGGAAATCGGGCCACCTTCCGGGCGACAGCCTCCGGGGCTGCTCTGAAGAGGGTGTCGTTCGATGTCACATACATCGAGCCGGCGGGACCCGGTGTGATCCGGAAACCATTTCGCGAATCCATTGGCAACCCGGTGGCGACCACCGCGCTGGTCTGGCGAAACTGGTCGAGACCGAGGTTCGTCCCCACCCAGACATTGCCTTCACGATCCTCCAGGATCGGGTTTGCAAGGTTGGACGTTAGGCCGCGCTCCAAGCCGAACCGCTCTCTTTCGCCATTAACGACACGCGCACCGCCTCCCAAGCCGACGCCGCCGAGACGAAAGACGCCGCCACTTCCGTAGGTTCCCCAAAGGCTGCCGCGTCGATCGAACAGGATGCTCTCCGTTCGCGGATTGCCGGCCATCGGCGGCACGATCCATGTCGGCGGGGCTTGGACAGGCGAGGGCGCGATGCGCTGGAGTCCGGGTCGGGCGCCTGTGGTGAGCCAGATCGCGCCGTCGGGCGACTGTTTCAACTTTGGTCTGTCCGATGCCGAGGCGGCGATGCGCGAAAAGCGAACGGCACCCGGACGGAGCACCGCGAGTTCGCCACCGGCCGCTATCCAGACCGATCCGTCGGCCGCACCCAGGACGCTGGTTGCCGCACCCGTGGCTACCCCGCGGGAACGACCGAAAATCTCCCATCTATCCTGACGAAAGCGCGCGACTCCGCCTCTGTCATCCTCGCCCAGGGCCGCCCAAATCCCGCCTGCGCGGTCCTCGGACAGCTCCAGTACAGGGACCGGCGGGAGGCCCAGGTCGAACGTGGCGAGGTGGCCCGCGCGCAGTCTCGCCACGGCGCCCGATGCAAAACCGATCCAGAGGTCGCCGGAGCGGGTGGCAAGCAGTGAATTGACGTTGAGCGAGGGGAGGTTCTCGCCCTTGACCGGTCGGAACTTCTCGAAACTCGCTCCGTCGAACCGGTAAAGTCCGCCTCCCGTGCCCAGCCAGAGGTAGCCGTCGTGCGACTGGGCGAGAGCCCAGATCTCCGGCGGAGCTCCGTCTCTCGACGTCCAGGCAGTATGCCGCAATTGTTGCAGGCCGCGCTGCCCATCCGCGGCCCACGCGCCGCCCAGGCTTGCAAGGGCGGGCGCAAGCATCCCCAGCAGGAGGTATTTCCCAGCGGATGGCATGCGCCATATTTCACCCAAAGCGGACGCAGTGTCACGCTGGAGCAGGGGGAGACTGGCAAGGCCGGCGGCTTTGCCGTCCGTGACGCCCGCGCCGGTTCCACCAGGCGCGTTGCGGCGGCGGTGGCAAAGGGGAAGCAGGCGCCGCGCGATTTCACGCCATGCCGGCGGAAAACGGCGGCCGGTAGCGAGCTATGTTTCGCGCAGGAAGCTTCGCACGATCGCGTTATACGCTTTGGGCTGCTCGCACATCGTCAAGTGAGAACAACCCGGCATCACCACTAATCTGGCCCGGCCGGACACGCCGTCCCGTATGGTCTCATGGCAGTCGAGCGTAATCTCGTCGAACGCTCCGGTGGTGAGCAGTAGCGGGTGGGTGATCGCCTTCAGGTCCGCGCGCCGGTCCCAGTCCTTGATCTTGCCCACGATCGTGAACTCGTTGGGGCCATTGAGGACGCGGTAGGCGATCGATTTGGATAGCGCGTCGAAAGAGGCCAGCGCATCCGGCGTCGGCGGCGTGCGCAGCACGAACGCGTCGTAGAAGCGCTGGGCGAGCGCAGCATATTCCGGCGTGTCGGTCTTTCCAGCCTGCTCCAGCGCGCGGATCTTGGTGCCGAAGCCGTCAGGTAGCGAGTCGATCCGCCGCTGCATGCCGGCGATAACCTGGGGCAGGCTCGCCAGCGCACCGCCCAGGATCACCTTCTCGACGCCCTTACCGCGCCCCTGGCAAAGATACTCGATCGCCAGCAGCGTTCCCCAGGAGTGGCCGAACAGGATGACCCGGTCGAGACCCAGTGCGGCTCGGACCGCGTCCAGCTCCTCGACCGATCGTTGGATCGTATAGACGCTCTCGTCGCTCGGCGCATCGGCCTTGCCGCACCCAAGCTGGTCGAAGAAGATGACCGGCCGCTCGTCCGCCAACGCCTGCATCGACAGCAGATAATTGTGGGCCGCGCCCGGTCCGCCGTGGAGCGTCAGGAGCGGCGTTCGTTTGCCGGATCCGAAGCGACGCCAATAGATCCGGCCGCCCGGTACCGGCGCAAATCCTTCAGCGCTGGGAATGCCCGCTGCCCGCGCGAAGCGCATGGCAGGGAACAACCCGGCCCCGAGCAATGCCGTCCCGCCCTGAACGGCTGCCCGTCGGCTAATCTTCCTGACCATCTTCGCGAATCTCCGTTCCGCACGCCTCAGGCAACCGCGACCGCTTTGAGGCTCAAGGCCCGGCGGTCGGCCAGCGCGCCGACGTTATGGCTGTCTCGATCCTCATTAATAATGGGTCTGCACCCTAAATCCCCAAATCTCGACCATCGGGATGGAGGAGAGATGTCGTCACGACCTGATGAACGAGAGCAGGTCGGGGTTGAGGACATCCGCATGGGTGGTCAGCATGCCATGGGGGTAGCCGGGATATGTCTTCAGCGACCCGTTCTTGAGCAGGTCGACCGCACGGGGCACCGAGCTTGCGAACGGGACGACTTGATCGGCCTCGCCATGCATCACCAGCACCGGCACGGTGATTGTCTTGAGGTCTTCGCTATAATCTTCGAGCCAGGAGGAGACGGTCGCGTAGTGCGCGAGAGCGCCGCCGGCCATGCCCTGGCGCCACCAGTTCGCGATGACTGCCTCCGAAGGCTCGGCCCCATCGAGATTATAGCCATAGAACGGGTTCTCAGGGACAAAACGGAAGAACTCCGCCCGGTTGCCGAGCACGCCTGCCCGGATAGCTTCGAACCATTCCGGCGGTTGACCGGACGGGTTTTCCTCGCTCCGGTACATGTTCGGCGTCAGCGAGGCGACCAGTACCGCCTTTGCTACGCGTTCCTGATGACGAGCGACATAGCGCGCCACCTCACCGCCACCGGTCGAGTGTCCGATATGGATCGCGTCGCGCAGGTCGAGATGTTCGGTCAGGGCCGCGAGGTCGGCAACCCAATGGTCCATGTCATTGCCGGTGCTGGGCTGGTCGGACCGGCCATGGCCGCGCCGGTCGTGGGCGATCACCCGATAGCCGTGCTGAAGGAAGAACGTCATCTGGGCATCCCAGTCGTCTGCCGACAGCGGCCAGCCATGGCTGAAGACGATCGGCTGACCCGATCCCCAATCCTTGTAGAAGATGTTTATTCCGTCTGGAGTCGTGATCGTGGCCATTGTTCGGTTCCTTTAGATTTATCTTCCTGCCTATCGTTCGAATCTCTGTCTCTCCCGCCTCAGGCAACCGCCACCGCCTGAAGGCTCAAGGCTCGGCGGTCGGCCAGCGCGCCTACGTTCGCGCGATAATGCTGAAAATGCGGAGACGCCTGATGCGCCGCGGCCGCATCGGCATCGACATAGAGTTCGTCGATCACGAAGAGGCCGGGCTGGGACGGATCCGTCCAGAGGTCGTAGCGCAGATTGCCCGGCTCCGATCGGCTGGGGCCGATCAATCCTTCGACCAGGCTGCGCAATTGAGCTTCCTTGCCCGGATGCGCCGTCAAGATGCCCACGGTCTTCACATTGCTGGTCATCTCGGTTCTCCCGCTACGGCCGGTCCTCGTTGCGAAGCTCTTTCTCGGCGGAATGCTGCCCTAGACCAGCGCCGCGCGTCGGCGGGGTTAAACGCGGTAAAACTCGGTCAGGCTTGGCTCGACACCGGCGCTATCGCCCGTCGGCGGGGCCGGAGAATGGAGAATTAAGCGGGGCTCAAATTCGGACAAAGTCCGGTCGCTGGGCGATTGATCTCGGGCACGGCCTGCCCGGCCGGTTGCGGCGCCACGTTTTCGCTTAACCCAAACTAACCGCAATTGACGACCGAGACCGACGCCGCGGGCGTATCAGACCTGTGGCTGCAGCTTCGGCAGGTCACCGCAACGGAGGGCGTCATGCGTAAAGGAAAGGTCGTCGTCATCGGCTCGAATGCAACGCGCATCGAGACCAAGGGCGGCTATTGGGGCGCTACCGGCCAGTATCTCAATGAAACGGTTGTGCCGGTGATGGCGCTGATCGACGCGGGCTATGAGGTCGTGCTCGCCACGCCGAACGGCGCGCCCCCGACGATCGACAAGGCTTCGGATGCACCGGCGCATTTCGGTGGCGACGTGCAAGCCTATGAGCGCGCCAAGATCTTTTACGCCACTGACCCGTCGATGAAGGGGCGCACGCTGCGCTCTATCCTCGATGAAGGGGTGGACAGCTATGATGGGGTCTTCATTCCCGGCGGCCAGGCACCGATCGTCGACCTTATGCAAGATCAGGAGGTCGGCGAAATCCTGCGCCACTTCCACGAGCATCAGAAGCCGACCGCGATGCTGTGCCACGGACCTATCTCTTCTACCGCGGCGATGCCCTATGCACGCGAGTTCCGCGCCGCGCTGATCGCCGGCGATCCCGAGAGAGCCAAGGAATGGGCCAGGGACTGGCAATATGCCGGCTACCGGATGACGGTCTTTCAGAAGAGCGAGGAGAAGGTGATCGAGGACACGATCCTCCACGCCAAGATCTATTTCGACATGCCGTACGCGCTCGGCTTGGCAGGCGCCGTCATCGATACCGGGCCGGACTTCGAGCCCTATGTCATCGAAGATCGCGAGCTGATCACCGGCCAGAACCCGCGCTCGGATCATCCGATTGCCAAGGCCCTTATTGCCGCCCTGGATCGCAAGCTCGGCCACGCCTGACGGCGGACCGGACCCGATCCCAACCCGGTGATGCGCGCTTCCTGCCCCGGCATCTCCCCGGGGCATCCGGGCCGGAAGCGGGCGACCCGTTCAACCTGGAGTGACATCAGTGAAACATCTTATTGCAGGAGTGCTTCTCGCCATGGCTACCACCGCTTCCTCCGCCGCCCAAGCCCGCGCGCCCGACAAGCCCGTTTCGATCGTCTTGGTGCACGGCGCGTTTGTCGATGCCTCGGGCTGGAAGTCGGTCTACGACATCCTGACCAAGGACGGTTATGAAGTGCTGGTCGTCCAGAACCCGACCGTCACGCTCGATGGCGATGTCGAAGCGACGCGTCAGGTAATTGCCAAGGCAACCAAGCCGGTCCTGCTGGTCGGCCACAGCTATGGCGGCGCGGTCATCACCGAAGCGGGCGCCGATCCCAAGGTAAAGAGCCTCGCTTATATCGCGGCGCTCGCGCCCGACGTCGGGGAATCGGTGTTCGAGCTCGCGACGCGGCCGGTCCCCGGCGAGTCCGGTCCGCCGCTGCTGCCGCCGGCCGACGGGTTCATCATCGTCGATCCCGTCAAGTTCCCGACCGCCTTCGCCCAGGATGTCGATATCTCGATCACCGGCTTCATGGCGGTGGCGCAGGTTCCCTGGGGCGTCGGCGCGGTGCAGACCAAGCTCACCTCTGCGGCGTGGAAGGACAAGCCGGTCCGCTGGATGCTGACGACGCAGGACCACATGGTCTCTCCGACCACTCAGCGCTTCATGGCGACCCGCGCCAAGGCCAAGCTGACCGTGATCAACAGCAGCCACGCCGTGATGCTTTCCCACCCCAAAGACGTCGCCGACTTCATCGAAGCCGCGGCCGCGGACGCCAACTAGCCGCTACCGCTACGTCCCGGGCGGCGGCGCACGCCGACCGCCCGGACACGTCGGAGAATGATCGGGTTATCATTTTAAGGGATGCCGTTTGATGGTTGATGCTCCGCACACGCCGAATGCATTGACCCGCCGCCAGGCAATCGCCCTGGGCGGTGGGGCGCTGCTTGCCTCGGCCACCCTTCTTGCCAGCGGGTCGGCCGCTGCCGCCGCTGAGCGTTCAACACGCGGCGCGAGCCTGACCCAGGTGCGTAATGCGACCTTGCGGATCGACTATGGCGGTATCCGCTTCCTTGTCGACCCGTTGCTGGGGGACAAAGACGCCTATCCCGGGTTCGAGGGAACGGCGAACAGCCAGCGGCGCAACCCGCTGGTGCCGCTACCCATGCCGCTCGCCTCGATCGTCGATGTGGACGCCGTCATCGTGACGCACCTGCATCCCGACCATTGGGACGAGGCGGCGCAGGCCAAGCTGAACAAGTCGCGGCCGATCTTCGCGCAGAATGCCGCGGACGCCACCCAGCTCCGATCGGCCGGCTTCTCCGACGTGCGGCTGTTGAGCGAAAACACCGAGTTTCAGGGAGTGCGTCTGAACCGCACCGGCGGCCAGCATGGCACCGACGCTGCGTTGAAGGCGCTGCCGCAAATCCTAGGCCCGGTCAGCGGCTTCGTCATGAGCCATCCCGCTCACAAGACGCTTTATGTCGCCGGCGACACCATCTGGACTGCCGAGGTCGAGCGCGCCATTGCCCGCTACTCCCCAGACGTGATCGTATTGAATGCGGGCATGGCGACGGTGATCGGATTGGACCCGATCATCATGGGTCCTACCGACGTCCTCGCCGTGCATCGTGCCGCGCCGAACGCCACGCTGATCGCCAGTCACATGGAAGCGGTCAACCACTGCATCCTCAGTCGAGCCGACCTGCGTGCCTTCTCCAAACGAGATGGCTACGACCAGCGCCTACTCATCCCCGCGGACGGTGAAACGCTGGTGATCTAAGGGCCCTTCGCGATCGTTCACGGCTATCGACCGTGTTTTATTTGCCAGCCGCGATCACACTGATCTCCACCGCATATTCCGGCCCGGTCAGCCGCGCCTCGACCGTGGCGCGGGCGGGCATGCCGTCGCGCGACACCCAGGCGTCCCACACATTGTTCATCTCGGCGAAGCTGGTGATGTCGGCCAGATAGATGGTCGCGCTCAGGATGCGGCTCTTGTCGCTGCCCGCCTCGGCGAGCAGGCTGTCGATCGTGCGCAGGATCTCGGTGGTCTGTTCCGCGACACTCTTGCCGGCATTCTCCTCGGCGACCTGGCCGGCGGTGAAGACCAGGCCGTTATACGCCACCATCTGGTTCATGCGGGCGGTCGGGTGCCAGCGTTTGATCTCGGTCATGCGATTGTCCTTTTGAAAAGCAGGCTCAGGCCCAAGCGGAGTCGGCGAGCTGATCGATGGCGCCGCGGACCGTGTCAATGACGAACGCCCGCTCTTCGTCGACCAGCGGCAGCCGCGGCGATCGCGTCCATTCGGGCGCGCCATAGACGATGTTCTCGGCGAGTTTGATGTACTGGACCAGCTTCACATGCGTATCGAGATGGAAGCTCGGCGTGAGCATCCGGTAGAGTTCGCGCGCCTCCGCGAACTTCTCGGCCCGGCACAATTCGAACAAGGCGACGCATTGCTTCGGCCAGACATTGGTCATGCCCGACACCCAGCCGGTCGTGCCCAGCGCCATGCTCTCGACGATCAAATCGTCGACGCCGCAGAACACGCTGAACCGATCGCCCAATGCCACGCGCAAATCGGTGACGCGGCGGATGTCGCCGCTCTCTTCCTTGACGCAGACGATCTCGGGCACGTCGGCCAAGGTCTCGAGCACCGCCGGGGTGACGTCGACGCCATAAGCGATCGGGTTGTTGTAGATCATGATCGGCAGGTCCGAGGCGCCCGCGACGCCGCGATACCATTCGGCGGTTTCGCGCGGATCACTCTTATAGCCCAGGCTGGGGAAGACCATCAGGCCCTGCGCGCCCCAGGATTTGTAGAGCTTCGCATTCGCCCGCGCGGTGTCGAGCGTGATCTCGGCGAGTCCGGAGAGGACTGGGACGCGCCCGCCGACCGTTTCGACCGCGGTTCGGATAACGCTCTCGCGTTCGGCGAGGCTCAGCGAGGCATTCTCGCCTAGCATCGGCAGGACGATCACCCCCGACACGCCGTTGGTCACCAGCCGGTCGATACTTGCGCGAATCGCGTCAAAATCGAGTTCGCCCGCTTGCGTCATTTTCGTCGTCACCGCCGGAAAAACGCCCGTCCACGCCTCAATCATGCCTTTTCCTTCGTCAATAATTGTATTGGATACATATAAAATACAAACTAGGATGTCGATAGCGATTGCCGCAAGGGCTCGATTTAGGCAGATCGACCCCGTGAGCGGCGGCGTTTCGCCAGGGCAAAGGCCAAGGCAAAGGATGGTGCAATGACAGGGCTGGAGTCGCCATCGGAGCGGCATGAGATCGAGCGGCGGAGCCTCCCCGAGGACATTCGCGAATCGCTCCAGGAACGGATCCTGAGCGGCGAGTTCCGCGATGGTGAGGCGCTGGTTCAGGACGTGATCGCCGAGGAATATGGCGTCAGCCGGATGCCGGTGCGCGAGGTGCTCCGGCAGCTCGAAGCGTGCGGGCTGGTGTCGATGCAGACGCATAAGGGCGCCGTCGTCACCTCGATCCCGACCGAGCAAGTCGAAGAATTGTTCGAATTGCGTGCCTTACTCGAAGCCGACATGCTGGTGCGCGCGATCAGGCGGATGACGGACAACGATATCGCCGAGGCGCGGGACATCCTGGCCGAGCTCGAGCAATCCTATCGCCGCGGCGACATGGCGAGTTGGGGGCGGCTCAATTGGGCTTTCCATCGCCGGCTCTATCTTCCCGCCGGACGGCCGCGGACATTAGCCGTTCTCCAGGGCATCAATCTCCAGGTCGAACGCTATATCCGGCTGCATCTGTTGATGACCGACGGGCTCGACACGGCCGAGCGCGAGCATCGCGAGATCCTGCGGCTCTGCGCGCTGCGCGACGCCGAAGCCGCGGTCACGTTCCTGAAGCTGCACATCCTCGACGCCGGCCGAACGCTCGTCGCGGCACTGCGCCAGGAGCGCGCCAAAGAGCGCTGAAAGCGACTCGCTTCGAAATGTGTATCCAATATCCAATCTGACCCCCTGAAAGGCACTTTCATGCGCTTGCAACACCTCGTCACGGTCGTCGGCGCGCATGCCGAAGGCGAAGTCGGCCGCGTCATCACCGGCGGCGTCATCGCGCCGCGCGCGTCATCAATGTTCGAGCGGCAACAGGCGTTCATCCGCGATCAGGACTGGCTGCGCGGCATGCTGTTGTCCGATCCGCGCGGCAGCGTGAACGCGGCGGTCAATCTCGTCACCCCGCCGATCGCGCCCGACGCCGATATCGGGCTGATCGTCATCGAATCGGACTATTATCCCGCGATGTCGGGATCGAACCTGATGTGCACGGTGACCGCGGTGCTCGAGACCGGGATGGTGCCGATGGTCGAGCCGGTGACGCGATTGACCGTCGATACGCCGGCCGGTCTCGTCCATGTCGATGCCGAATGCGACAACGGCAAATGCCGCCGGGTATCGTTCAAAAACGTTCCCGCCTTCGTCATGCATCGCGACGCAGCGGTCGAAGTGCCTGGACTCGGCACGGTGACGGTCGACGTCTCCTATGGCGGAATGATCTACGTAATCGTCGACGCCGAACGGCTCGGCTTCACGCTGGCCCGCGACGAGGCGCGCGCGCTGGTAGAGATGGGCGAGCGGATCAAGCTTGCCGCGGCCGAACAATTGCCCTCGGTCCATCCCGAAAATCCCGGCATCCACACGATCAACCAGACCTTGTTCGCGGGCTCCCTTACCGAGCGCGGCGGGGTCAAGACGGCGAAGAATGCCGTAATCGTCTCGCCCGGCCGGATCGATCGCAGCCCGTGCGGCACCGGCAGCTCGGCGCGCATGGCGCTGATGCACGCCCGCGGCGACCTCGCGGTGGGCGAGCGTTTCGTCCACACCTCGATCCTCGATACCGAATTCGTCTGCGGGATCGAGGAGGAGACCAGGGTCGGGGACCTGCCCGGCGTAGTGACGAGGGTCGCGGGGCGGGCGTGGCTGACGGGCGTTTCCCATTACGGCACCGATCCCGACGACCCGTTCCCGCACGGCTACCGGCTCAATGACACATGGCTGGCCCGCTAGGCCATCGACATGACTATAATTGTACTGTAGAACTCATTAGAACAATTTAGGGAGGTGCAGTTGGGGTCGTCAGTCGGAACAATAGGCTTCGTCGGCACAGGCACGATCGCCGCGGCGATGATCGAAGGCCTCGCGCTGTCGGGCGACGAGCCGATTATCGTCTCGCCGCGCAATGCCGATATCGCGGCCGATCTCGCCGCGCGCTTCCCCAACGTCACGATCGCGGTGGACAACCAGGCGGTGGTCGATGCCAGCGACATGGTGGTCCTGTCGGTCCGCCCGCAAATCGCCGACGAAGTATTGCGGCCGCTCGCTTTCCGCCCCGACCAGCATGTCCTCAGCCTGATCGCGACGATCTCGCTCGACTATCTCCACGAGGTCACCGCGCCCGCCGCGACGGTGACTCGCGCCGTGCCGCTGCCGCCGGTCGCGCGCGGGCAGGGGCCGACCGCGGTCTTCCCACCCGACGCACGAGTGAAGGCGCTGTACGACCGGCTCGGCATCGCGATCGAGCTTGGCGAGGAAAGCGAGTTCGACGTGTTCAGCGCGGCAACCGCGACGATGAGCAGCTATTTCGCCTTCGCGCGAACCGTGACGTCGTGGATGGAAGCGAACGGCGTCGATGCCGCCAAGGCGCACGCCTTCATGGCCCAGATGCTCGAAGGTCTCGGCAGTGCCTCGCCCGCCGCGCCCGAGCGGAGTTTCGCGCAACTCGCCGACGAATATCAGACGCGCGGCGGCATCAACGAGCAAGTGTTCCGCGCGATCACCCGCGACGGCGTGCTGCCCGATCTCGACGCCGCGCTCGACGGCGTGCTGGCGCGGCTTCGCGCGGGCCGTGGGATCAAGGACTGATGCGTGCGGTACATGCCCTGATTGGCGACGTGATCGGGGCGATCGGCGCGCCCGATTTCCTGGCCACGGCGGCGGACGGCGTGCGGCGTTTCGCCGGCTTCGACCTCGCGGCGATCGTCCTCCATCCCGATGGCGATCGGCCCCGCGTTCTGTTCGACGATTTCGACCGGATCGGGCGGCGCGACGCGATCGAGACCTATGCGCGCGTGACGCATCGCATCAATCCGATGCTGGCACGGCCCGGCGTGCTCCGCGCGCGCGACTTCGCCGGCACCGCGCCCGATCGCATCGCGGCGCTGCGCCCCTGGCTGGTCCCCGCGCCGGAGGAGGAATTGGGGTTTCGCACCGCCGGCTGGCCCGAACGCCAGGAGGAACTCGGCCTGCATCTGCGCGGCTGGGGCGGGACGATCGAGCTCGGTCTCTACCGCGAGCGCGGTCGTCATGCGGCGCCGGCCGCCATACTGCGCGCGCTCGACGCCGCCACGACGCCGATCGCCGCGGCGTTCGAGCGGCATCGCGTGCTGAGCGGCGAAGGCGCCGCGCCGCGCGCCTGTCTGTCGCCGCGCGAGAACCAGGTGTGCGACTTGCTGCTGCTCGGCTGTTCGAGCGATGCCATCGCGCTGCGGCTTGGGATCAGCCGCCATACGGTCAAGGATCATCGCAAGCAGATCTTCCGCAAGCTCGGCATCGCGTCGCTCGCGGAGCTCTTCGCCTCGGTTCACTGACCCCCCTCTCGGGAGGGATGGCATCGCGACCGCGATCCGGCACTATCGCGCGTGCCCGCACGGGGTCAGGAAAGGGAAGACGATGCGTTACGTCCGGATGCCGATCGAGGTCGAATCGCCCGAGGAATATGGGTACGGCAATATCCGCAACAATCTGTCCGAGAGCTCGATCGTCGATCAGTCGATCGGCAGCCTTGGCCTGACCGTCCCCGATTTGACTCTGCTCTATGGCGAGCATCGCGGCAGCGAGCGGTTGCGCTCGCTGATCCTCGAGGACACACCGTCGCTCGGTGTCGATGACGTGCTGATCTGCGGCGGCGCGGCTGGGGCTTTGTTCATCATCGCCACGGCGCTGCTGAGCAAGGACGACCATCTCGTCGTCGTACGCCCCAATTACGCGACCAATATCGAGACGCCGCGCGCGATCGGCTGCGGCATCGGCTTCGTCGACCTCGACTTCAAGACCGGCTTCGCGCTCGACCTCGACAAGGTCGCGGCGGCGATCACGCCCGCGACCAAATTGATCAGTGTCACCTGTCCGCACAACCCGACCGGCGTGATGATGAGCGACGCCGAGCTCAACGCGCTGGTCGCGCTGGCGGCGGAGCGCAAGTGCCTGCTGCTGGTCGATGAGACCTATCGCGACCTCGCCATCACCGCCAAGCTGCCGATCGCCGCGTCGCTCGGCAAGCACGTGATCAGCGTCGCGTCCTTGTCCAAGGCGTTCGGCGTGCCCGGCATCCGCGTCGGCTGGATGATCAACAGCGACCCCGCGCTGATGGAGGTGTTCCTCGCCGCCAAGGAGCAGATCAGCATCTGCGGCAGCGTGATCAACGAATGGGTCGCCGAGGAAATCCTGGCGAAGCGCGACGCTTTCCTCACCCCGACGCTCGCCGAATGGCGCCGCCGGCTCGACCGCGTCGCCGCATGGATGGCGGGCGAGGAATTGCTCGAATGGGTGCGGCCGTCGGGCGGCGTGGTGTGCTTCCCGCGGATGAAGGCCGACCCGCCGGGCGGCACCGACGCTTTCTATCGCCGTCTGCTCCAGGACCACGGCACCTATGTCGGACCGGGCCATTGGTTCGAGATGTCCGACCGCTATTTCCGCGTCGGCTATGCCTGGCCGACCGCCGACCAGCTCGAGGCCGGACTCGCCGGCATTTCCTCTGCATTGCGCGGCTGACCTCCCAAGCCAAGGATCGACATGACCGCCCTGATCGACCGCATCCGTGACGCCCATGTCGCGATCCGCCCGCACGTCATGGTTTCACCGCTCCAGCGTAGCGACGCGCTATCGGATGCGCTGGGCTGCGATCTCTGGCTGAAATGCGACCATCTCCAGCCGACCGGATCGTTCAAGCTGCGCGGCGCGACCAACAAGGTGCGGCTGCTCGCGCCTGATCACGCCGAGGTGTTCACTGCCTCGACCGGCAATCACGGCCGCGCGGTCGCGCATGCCGCCGCCGCGTTCGGGATCAAGGCGACGGTCTATGTCAACGACAGCGCACCGCAGATGAAGCTAGACGCGATCCGCGCGCTCGGTGCCGAATTGGTGACGGTCGAGGGCAATTCGCTCAACGGCGAACTACAGGCGCGCGCCGAGGCGGAGCGGCGCGGCGTGCCCTATATCCCGCCGTATAACGATTACGACACGATGGGCGGCCAGGGGACGATGGGGCTCGAACTGATCGAGCAGGCTGACGATCTCGACGCGGTGTTCATCTGCACCGGCGGTGGCGGCCTGACCGGCGGGACGGGGACGGCGTTCAAAGCGTTGTCGCCCAAAACGCGGATCGTCGCCGTTTCGCCTGCGGCCTCGACCTGCATGCTCGACTCGCTCGACGCAGGCGAGATCGTCGAGACGCCGGAAACGCCGACCTTGTCCGACGGGTCGGCGGGCGCGATCGAGCCGGGTTCAGTGACCTTCGCAGTCTGCCAGCAAGTAATCGACGAGACGATCCGGGTCAGCGAACTGGAGATCGCCCGGGCAATGCGGCGGCTCGCCGAGAGCGACCGCTGGATGGTCGAGGGGGCTGCCGGCGCGGCGCTGGCCGGGCTGGTGCAGGCGGCTGAGCGCTATCGCGGCAAGAAGGTCGCGGTGGTGCTGTGCGGGCGGAATGTAGCGCTCGACACGTATTTGGGAGCGCTGGAGATGGGGCGGGGGTGATTGGGGCTGGCAGGTCCATTCGCCTGATCATTGGTCCGGCCGTGGCCTCGTAGAGGGTATGTCGGCGAGAGATCCGGTTGCCGCGGTTCGATCGCCGCCAAAAGGAATGACAGCTTGTGGGCCGGTTGCAGACTGGCATCTATCCGCGTCAGATTGCGGAAAGCGGACATTGGCTTAGCTCGAGGCCGTAAAGGCAGTCGGCAAGTCCGCCAACAAGGTGCGCGAGCACCTTAAGAGCTGACCTGCAATCCCTTCACGACCGTCGAGCATTTCACTAGAACCGAGGATACGAACTCTCCAGCCGCAAAATAGTATCTTTGCGTGTCCAGCTGCTCATTGGCGAGTGGCTTTCCGAGCTTACCGACGAATGCTGGCAAAGCAGCAAGCCCTGCACTGACCACCCCCGAGTGTTTGATTGCATTGTTTACCTTCCGACATTCATCTACGTTCGCGAAGCCATTGGCTTGGCTCAAATTGACACCGCACTGGACGTAGGCAGCCTCGATCGCGGGCCACCGGTGATCAGTACTTGCCGGTTGATATAGTGCACTTTGCAACGCGAGGAGGGCGCGGTTGAGCTGCTTCTCCACAAACGCCCATGATGCTATAACGGTGACCTCGTCGGCGTATCGTGCAATGCCCTCAATCTCGAGATCGGTATTCATGATCACTTGCCGCATGTTAGCGAGCTGGCGTTGCTGTAAATCATATCCGAAATCGTCATTTGGATTGACGGGTAGATTCTGCAACTGCCGGTGCTGTTCCACTATTCCTTGGGCAGCTTGGTCGCGGGAGGTCACGCTGGCGTACGCGGCCTGATTGAAGAGGGCCAAATTCTCCAAATCCCAGATTGCGCTTGCCCAAGCCTCCATGAAAGGAGCGATCATGTCGGCGAGCAACATATCATAGGGGGTGTCATGATTTTCTGAGGCATACTGCATCGCTGACAGAATTCGTGGCATCTTAACTCCTGCTCTTAGTATTTTTCGCCGCGTCCAGATTTACTGTTCCGCTTCGCTCGCGTTGCCGCGATCTGTGCCTACCTGTCTAGAATGGCACTTCGCCCTCATCAGTCTCTTGGCGGCTGAGATTGGCAACGATGAACCTCGCTCGATGGAACAACTCGTCGAATGTCAAAATTTCGGGGGCGCGAATGTTTCGACGATAGAGTTCGAAGCATGATACCTTGTCGTCGTTTCCCGTGATCTCCGATAGGTTGCCAACAACCAAGTAGCTTCGCGGTTCGATCGAATAGACCGTTTCGCCCGTGTCTGCGCCGTCGCCGTCCGTGAGCGCTTCCCGGAAACGGGTGCGGCCAAATTCGAATGCTGTCTTTTGAATCTGCGTCACGGCGTTAGACACTTCGTCGGACACACCCCAGCATCCCGCGCGATACGGCTTGCCCGCGCGCAGCAGAGGAGTTTGGTCCTTTTTGATTTCGACAAGCACGTACTGGCTTATTTCCGCGCGCGTTCGCAGTAGCGCATCGACGGTTTTCCCCGGTTTATCGAAGGTGTTTCCGGTCGTTCGACTTTCGAGTGCGGCAGCCGCTTTGTCGAGAAACACGTAGTTCAAGCCATGCCCAAAAATCCAAGGGTTGCTCTCGAAAAAGCTCTGCCACTCGCGTTCCGATAAACCCGATCCCAGCTTGGATTCAAACTCGGTCAACGCCTCGCGTTTTGCCGCGACGGCATAGATATCGTGATGCAGATCGGGCGATTCCGCGAGTTCGCGGATTAGCTCGGCGCCCTTCGTGCTACTCAACAAGGCGCTCAGCGCACCAAGATTCAGGTTGTCCAGCGATATTCTCGTTTTCTGCGTATCTCTGAAATCGAGGTTCGATATGATCGCTAGGAACTCATTTATCTGCACAAGTTGGAAGTGATTAACCTGGATATGGCCGTCTTGCTGCCATCCATATGTTTTGTGATAACGCAGCTTCGTTAGCTTGAAGGTTCCGAAATTTTCTTTGTCGCGAACGTAGAATGTCGAGACAGCCAGCTTGCATCGATCCGTAACGTCAACTTCGCCGATCACCTGCTCGCTATCGCCTACGATCGTGGCGTAAGCTCCAGCCTTACCCGGATGGGTATAGAGCTGGTTCGCTCTATAATTCGCAAGATATTCGGCATCATCGGACACTACCTCGATGCCTCCCGCATTTGTCGTGTCGATCCCAAGATGGCCGCCACCTCCCGCGCGGCAAAGGTGTCTCGATCTGCACGAAGGCGATCTAGCGCGGATATCAGACCCATTTGGCCAATGGACCAAACTACCAGTCCCCGCCCATCATCAAGGATGCCAGCGGGCGCTTCCTCAACCAGTGCGATTGCTTCCTCATCCGTCAGCTGGCGCCCCGCCATCGCGCAGAGATAGGCGAAGCTGGCTGGATGTTGCGCTCGAAGGAGATGCCAAACTTCATCGGGAATTGAAGTCGCTCTCAAGGCAGCTTTACTGATGATCCAGCCTTCCCCGCAGCTAGCCGCAAACTCAGAAAGAACGGCATCAAGAAAGGCTGGCGCCGCTTGATAGGCCAATATCTTCGCTGCCCGCGTGTCGTGCGATTCTCGCCAATATTCGAATATTGCCTTGGCATCGAATAACGCATCGTCAGTAGCCAAAGCCTTGAGCCATCTGCCTGCGGTGCCGCTTGTCCCGCGATCGATCCAGCGTTCAAGCACTGCGTAGCGGGTTGGAAGGGGCAACCACGAATAGACGGCGGAGAGAAGCGCGTCCACGCGTGTTCGCAAGACATGATCGCCCTCGTGGAGCAATTGCGCTTGCTCAACCAGAAGCGAAAGCCTCTCTGCATGTTCCCCGTCGGATAAGCGTAGCAGCCGCAACAGTCTTCCGCGCAGGGCCATTCGTAGCGGCGCACCATCTTTAATTGTGAGGCAAATCGCTTCGCAGAGTTCATCGAAGCTCAGGCAGGCAACGTAAGCGTGGAATAAACTGCGCTCTATTCCGTACGGTACCGGGTTTTGCGCACAGTCGTAAACGCGCTCCAGTTTCTCGCTTAGCGAATACTCCATGACGATTAGCTTACCGGATTCTGACCCGAAATTGCGAGCGAGAAAGCTAGCCCCACAATCCGAAATTGATCGTATGGCCTGCTGCTCGGCCCCACCGTTCAATGTTTATATACATAAGCATCTGAATACAAATACTTATAAATGCGAAAAATGCCGATTCTGTTACTCCCTTACCTTGTCGGCTTCTACGGCTGGCACCTCGCAATACCGCCAGCCAGCAAAGTCTCCAAATGACACCATTCCCGCCGCCGCCGCGACCAAGATGAATGAATGGCGGGTTTCGCGCTCGAAATGACGGTGACAGGTGCAACAATACCCGATTAGAATTTAGGGATTTATGCACGCGTCACCGTAATTGCGCGAGGCGATCGAGTTCAACAAGCGCCTCTACCTTAGTGGCAAATTTGGCGCCTGACTCTCCGTGCGTTTCATCTTCGATGACAAATATCACGCCCTCACATTAGTCGAACTCAGCCCAGCTCAAAACGGGCTTTTCGCTGACCCGGTTGTTGCCTCTCGGCAAAGGGCTGCACTCGTTGTGGACATCCCAATCTGCGCTCATCGAATGGCAGGTTTTGGGTGTGACGGTGGCCCGACCCAACGTCTGAAGTTGGGGCGCGTTGATGCCATCGACGAGACAGTGGACGAGCACGACCGCTTGCGCCCAAAAGCGGACTTCGAGAGGGGACCATCGCTGCGACGCTGGCCGTCAGAAGTCGCACAATGGACACCAAAAGAAGCCGTATACGAATAGCGCAAGACCCATCACGACAAAGTAGCTTGCTGCTGCGATCAGTTTGACGATCCGCGATAATGGGAAGAGCAGCAAGCCCGTGCTACCCAGCAGCGCAAGCACCGCCATTACATAGTGTAGATACGGCTCATATCTGTTCTCCCACGATATGGGACCCGCGTTATACCAGAGGTAGAAATACGGAGTACATAGCAAGGGTGGTGCCATCAAAACGGCCACCCCGACTATACTTCTCAGGTGAGGCGGGCGTAATGCAAGCATCGCCCAGTTTTGGCTGACTTTTGCAGGATGGGCAACGACCGTTCTCCCCCAATTGCTGCCGTCGGATGATCGGTTGAGCGAACGACCGCTTTCAGAATTATCGGACGCGGCGTCGAACGGCTGATTAGGGGCGCTTTGCGGACCATCGAATCTACCTCCGGGCGAAAGGCAGCTCCCGACCTACATGCGGCATCTGTCTAACGAGCTAGCAGAGCTTCCGGATCATGGTCCAACGAGCCCCCTTCAATTACGCGTCCATCATCGCAGATGACAACGGGTCCGTGTCCTGCGAGCATTGCGCTGACGTCGCCCGTCGCGACAAATGCCTCGGATTGGTAGAAGAACGCCCAGCCTGCCGAGAGGCGTTGCGCCTCTCGCGGCACTCGGGCCAGTGCTTCGCCCATTTTGGCTTGCTTGCCATGTAGAAACCGCTCGAAGGCAATTGTCGCAGATCGTTCGTCCATATAGCTTGGTAACCCTGCTCGCGGGCGAACGCTACTGAACGTCCGCTCTCCACTCACTTTCGGCCGCTCTCCCCTTGTGCTTATGCGGGCTTTTTGTGGGTTCACGGCCCAGATCGCTCCCAACTTCCCCCGTCGCCGCGGACTTGTTCCGGGGTCGAAGCCTCCCAAACCGACGCCTGTCGTTGTGGCAGATTGGATGCCGGGATAAGCCCAGCATGACGACGTCAGACCGTCGCAATCGATCAGGCCGGCCGGACATCCCGCCGCCGCACATTCACAATCGACCACAACGCCGCCGGCAGGAACAGCAGCACCAGCGGCACCGCTGCCACCAGTCCGAAGATGATCGCCGTCGCCAGCGGCTGTTGCAGGCCCGCGCCCCGGCTCACCCCTAGTGCCAGCGGCGCCAGGGTCAGCACCGCGATCAGCGCCGACATCAGGATTGGCCGCAGCCTTTTGGCGCCGGCTTCGCGCAGCGCCTCCAGGGTCAGCGGGGCGTCGCGGTCGATTTCCGCCAGGAAGAAGATCACCAATTCGGTGACCATCCCGACCACCATGGTCAGCCCCATCAGCGCCGAGATATTGAGCTCGATTCCTGTCGCCCACAATCCGGCGAGCACGGCGGCGGCGGACAGCAGGATCGTCGCCAGCGCCGCTCCGGTCCAGGCGAGGCGCTCGAACAACAAGGTCAGCAGCAAGGCGGTGAGCAGGACGGCCGCAGCGAACACCAGGCTGAGGTCGGCGAAGCTCTTTTGCTGCTCGGCATAGAGGCCGCCATAATCGACGCGGACTGAGGCGGGCAGGTGGAGGCCGTCGACCGTCGCCTTCACGTCGCGCATGCCCGAGCCCAAGTCACGCCCTTCGAGCCGCGCGGTCACGGCGATGAATGGCGCGAGATCCTCGCGAGTCAGCTGCTGCTGGCCGGGATCGATCGAGACTTTCGCGATCGATCCCAGCCGGACGGCATGGCCGTCGGGCGCGGTCAGCACCAGGGCCGCAATCTGATCGGTGCGGCGGCGCAATTCCTCGGGCGCGCGGACGCGGACGCCGACCAGTTGCTCGCCGGCGCGGACATTGGTCGCGGCCGATCCGCCGACCAGCGCCTCGACCTGGCTCGCCACCGCGTCGGGATCGAGTCCTTGTTGCGCGGCCATTCCCGGGTCGACGCGCACGCTTACGGCATCGCCCGCGACGCGCAGGCCGTCGACCACTTCGACGACGCCGTCGATCTTGCCGATCGCTCCGCCGACCTTGGCGGCGGCGTCGGCGAGCTGCTTGGGATCGTCGCCGAACAATTTGACCTCGATCGGCTCGGGCACCGCGGTGAGGTCGCCGATCAGGTCTTCCATCAGCTGGATCAGCTCGACCTCGAGCCCCGGCACCCTGGCCGCGACCTGCTGGCGGATATCGGCCATCACTTCTTCGATCGGCCGGCGCGATCCACCCTTCAATCGGATGAAATAATCGCCTTCATCGGCCTCGGTCAGGCCGCCGCCGAGTTGCAGGCCGGTGCGTCGCGAATAGCTCGCCACTTCAGGCGTGGCGCGGATGATGTCCTCGACCTGACGGAGCAGGCGGTCGGTATCCTCGAGGCTGGCACCCGATTGCGCCTTATAGTCGAGCACGAAACCGCCTTCGTCCATCGCCGGCATGAAGCCCGACGGAACGTGGCTCCAGGCCAGGACGCCCAGCACGACGAGCGCGGCTGCGACGATCCCGGCGAACAAAGCCGGCCGCTTGAACATACGGTCGCCGGCAGCGGCGTACCATTTGCTCAGCCGCCCCATGAACCCACCGGCGCGCTCTGCGGCCTCGGCGTCCTTGTCGCGCAGCCAGTGCGCGGCGATCAGCGGGATGACGTAGCGGGCATAGAGCAACGATACCGCGAGCGCCGCGACCATCGTGACGGCAAGCGCCTGGAAGAAGCCGCCGGTGACGCCGCTGACGAAGGCGAGCGGCAGGAACACGATGATCGTCGCCATCGTCGACCCGACCAGCGGGCGGCCCATTTCGGCCGCCGCTTCGAGCAAAGTCGGCGGCGTGGTCGCGCGGCCTTCCTGCATGCGGCGCACGACGTGTTCGAGCATCACCACCGCGTCATCGACGACCAGCCCGACCGCGGCGGCCATGCCGCCCAGGGTCATCATGTTGAAGCTCATATGGAGCGCGAACAAGGCGAGGCAGGTCGCGGCCAACACCGCCGGCAGCATCAGCCCGGTGATCAGCATCAGCCGGCCCGAGCGCAGGAACAGGAACAGCACGAGTCCGGCGAGGATCGCGCCCAGGATGATCGCGTCGCGCACCGCGTCGGCGGCGCCGGTGACGAGTTCGGACTGGTCGTAGAAGGGAGTCGCCTTGACGCTGGGCGGCAGGCCGGCCTGCTTGAGCCGCGCGTCGACCGCCTTGACGATCGTGACGGTGTCGCCGGTCAGCGCCTGGCGGACATTGACCAGCACGGCGTTGCTACCGTTCGAGGTGACCTTGGTGAAATCGGGCGCGGCGGCGGGATGGATGCGCGCGATCTGGCCGAGCGTGACGAGGCCGGCGCCGCTGGTCTGGCCCGACTTGACCGGGATGGCGGCGATATCGGCGGCGGAAGCGACGCGGTTCTCGACCAGTACGAGGTAGAGCCGGTGACGATCCTCCATCTTGCCGACGCCGCGCACGCTATTGGCCTTGCTGATCGCGGTGGCGACATCGGGCAGGGTCAGGCCGAGCGCCTGGAGACGGCCGGGATCGACATCGACCGCGAATTCGCGTGGGGATCCGCCGAGCACATCGACGCCGGCAACGCCGGGGACGGTCGACAGCGCGGGCAGCACCTTGAGCTCGGCGATCTGGCGCAGCGCCTGCTGGTCGAGATTGTCCGAGGTGAGCGCGATGCCGAGCACCGGGAAGATCGTCGGGTCCGAGCGGCGGACATCGAACCGCGTGCCGGCGGGCAGATCGGGCAGGATCGTCGCGATCGCGCCCTGCGTCGCGAGCGTGGCTTGCGCCATGTCGTCGCCCCAGTCGAAATTGAGCGCGACCTCGGCCGAACCGCGGCTGGTGGTCGAGCGGATGCGTGTGACGCCGGGGACGGCGCGCAACGCGACTTCGATCGGCCGCGTGATCTCGGCCGCCATCTGCGCCGCATCGCGATCGCCGGCATCGACCGCGACGACGACGCGCGGATAATCGATATGCGGGAACAGGCTGACCGGCAGCTTGGTCGCGGCCAATAGGCCACCGAGAGTCAGCAGCGCCACCGCGAGCCAGATCGACCGCGCGTGGCGCGAGAGCGCGGCGCTCATTTGGTCCGCACCTGCATGCCGTCCTCGAGCGCGGTGCCGCCCTCGGTCACGACCTGGTCGCCGGGCTTGACGCCCTTGACGATGACCACGCGGTCGCCGCTGACCGGGCCGGTCTCGACATCGCGGCGATGGGCGATGCCCTTGCTGACGACGAAGACATAGGGCTGGCCGGCATCGTCGAGCAGCGCAGCATAGGGAATGGTCAGCGCCGCACCGCCGCCATTGCTGCCCAGATCGAGCTGGCCGTTGAGCGCGGAATTGGTGCCGATGCCAGATCCGGGCGGCACATTGATGAATAGGGACGCGAGTTTGGTGGTCGGATCGACCACCGGGTCGACCGACAGCACGGGCGCCGAGAAAGGCACGCCGCTCGGCGGGGTCACGCGGATCACCATACCGGGCCTGATCCGTGACGCCTGCGCCGGGTCGAGGCCGAAGCGGGCGCGCAGATTGCCCGAGCCGGCGATCGAGGCGACCGCGGTGCCGGGCGCGACGAGATCGCCGGGGGCAGAAGCAACGCTCTCGACGAAACCGGCGGTCGGCGAACGCAAGGTCAGCGCGCCGTTGCGGGCGCCCAGGCTGGCGCGGGTCGCGCTCGCGCTCTGTGCCGCGGCGCGGGCGGTCTCGACATCGGCGTCGCTGACCAAACCATCGGCGCGGAGGCGTTGCGCGCGGGCATAAGCGGCCTGCGCCGCGGCGGCATCGGTCGCCGCCTTGGCATAATCGAGCTTGCTGGTCGGGCTGGGCGCCAGGCGGACGACGACTTGTCCGGCACCGACCTTGGTACCGACCGGTGCTTCGATCGCGACGACGGTCGCCTCGGCGGGAGCGGCGAGGACGTGCTTACCCATCGCGCCCGCCTCGACCGCGCCATAGACGGTCAGCGTCTCGTCGACCGTGCCCTGTTGCGCGAGCGCGAGCGCGACCAAAGCGACGGGCTTGGCCTCGCCGTCGGCGGCATCCTCGCCCGCACCGCAGGCGGCGAGCAGGATCGCCAGGGTCAATGCCAGTGCGGCCTTCATTTCCAATCCTCCCTGGGCACGCCCGTCAGCAATTCGAGCGCGATCATCGCTTCGTCGATCGTCTGGTCCGCGGTCGCCAGCTCGACCCTCTTGTCGCGCAGCGCACCTTCGGCGGTTTCGGCGGTAGCGCGCGAGACGTCGCCGCGTGCGGCAGCGGCGCGGCTGACGCGCGCGAGCCGGTCGAGCTCGGGAAGCTGCGCGCGGACCGCGTCGCGCTGGCGTCGCGCCAGGGTCACCGCGCTGGCGGCGGCGGCGATGTCGGCGCGGGTCTGGAACAGCCGCGCGCCATATTCGGCCTTGAGCTGCTCGCGCGTCGCGCGCTCGACCGCGATCCCGCCGCGATTGCGGTTCCATAACGGCAAGGTGAAGTCGACCGTCGGCCCGAGGATGTTGTTGCCGCCGGTGTCGCGAGTGAAATTGAGGTTGAGCGCAAGGCTGGGGAATTGGTCGAGGATCGCCTTGTGCACCGCGGCTTCCTGCGCGTCATAGCCGGCGCGCAGCGCCTGCAGATCGAGGCGATTGTCGAGCGCGATCTGCGTTAGCCTGGCGGGATCGAGTGCGGGCGCATTGTCGACGCTTGGCGCCAGCCGCAGCTGGGTTTGGGGCGGCAGGCCGAGCAACTTGACCAGCTCGAGCCGCGCGGCGTCGAGATCGTGCTCGGCGGTGCGCAATTTGTCGGCTGTGGCGACGGCATCGGTCCGCACCGCCTCGACACTGGTCGACGCGACATCGCCGCGCGCCGCCGCGCGCAGGTTGCGCCCGAGCAATGATTGCGCGGCGGCATCGTCGATCCGGAGCAGGTCGATCGCGCCCTGCAGGCGGCGGATGCGCACCGCCTGCAGTCGTGCTTGACCAGCGGTCTGCCACTCTGCCCAGGCGAGATCGAGCCGCACCTGCTTGGCCTGCGCCTCAGCCGCCTGACGGCGCACCTTGCCGGTACGCAATGCATTGAGGTCGAGCCCGAGCCCGCTGGCGATCTCGCTGAACGGATCGGGCCCCGACAGGATGCCGCCGAGTCCCAGGCTGAAGGTCGGATCGGGCAACAGGCGCGCGGAGAATACTTGCGCGTCGGCGACGCCGGCCTTGGTTCGCATCGCCTTGAGATCGGGGTTGTTGAGCACCGCGATCACGGCAATGGCATTGTCGTCGAGCGGTGCGGCGAGATCGACATTGGCCGGCTTGAGATAGGGCCGGTCAATCGTCGCGGCGTCGCGACTCAGGGCGGCGATGTCGCTGTCGGACGGCGTCGTCGCGAGCGGCCTCGGCGTATAGGAAGCGCACCCGGCGAGAAGAAGCAGGGCGAGCGCCGGGCCGGAACGGGGGGCGAGCGATTGCAACATGACTCCTCCCTAGCAAATCTCTACTGACACGGTCCTGACGAATGCGAAAATACAATCTGTCAGCCGGGTGTCAGCGAAGCGGGCGCATAGGAGGCCTTGATGACGATCGAAGGGCATCATCCTGAGGAGTGGCGCTGATGCGCGCGCTGGTGGTCGAGGACGATCCCGATATCGGGATCGACGTCGAAAACGGCCTGGCCGAGGCCGGGCTGGTGGTCGACCGCATCACCAATGGACCCGATGCCTGGTTCGCCGGCGATACCGAGGATTATGCCATCGTCGTGCTCGATCTCGGCCTGCCGGGGCTCGACGGGCTGACGGTGCTGCGCCGCTGGCGGGCATCGGGGCGAACCATGCCGGTGCTGATCCTGTCGGCGCGCGGCGACTGGACCGAGAAGGTCGAAGGGATCGAGGCGGGCGCGGACGATTATCTCGCCAAGCCGTTCCAGCTCGGCGAATTGGTGACGCGGGCGCGCGCGCTGTTGCGCCGTGCCGGCGGTCATGCCGCGCCGGTGCTCGAAATCGGGCGGCTCAAGGTCGATACGCGCAATCGCCGCTTGCTGGTGCGCGATGTCGAGACGCGCGTCTCACCGCTCGAATTCCGCCTGATCAATTTTCTCGCGCATCAGGCCGATCGCACCATCGCGGTGGGGGAGATCGCCGACCATCTCTACGGCACGTCGGAGATTGGCGACGTCAACGCAATCGAAGCCTTGATCATGCGGCTGCGGCGCAAGATCGGCAGTGACAGTATCGAGACGCGGCGCGGCTTCGGCTATCGCCTGACCGGCGGGGCGAGCTGAGCGTGCGCTCGATCCGCCTCCGCCTGATCGCCTTTGCCGCGCTGGCGATCGCCGTTGCCTTATGGGCGGCGTGGCACGTCATGGGCATGTTGTTCGAACATTATACCGAACGCCGCATGGCCGACGCGCTGGTCCGCGACGGCAATGCCGTGGCGGCGGCAGTGCGGGTGGATGCGCAGGGGCGACCGTCGGTCGATCCCGGCGATCTCGACGCGCGGTTCCGGCGGCGCGCGAGCGGGCTCTATTGGGAAGTCCGCGCGCCGCGCGGGGTCGCTGGATCGCCATCGCTCGGTGGCAAATTGCTGTCGGCCGACGAGGATGATCGCGAAGCGACCGGCACGGCCTGGCAGGAAGCCGAGGTGCCGGGTCCCTATGAGGACGATCTGATCGTGGTCGAGCGACGCGTGTCGGTCGGCGGCGCGACCGTGCTGGTGCGGGTCGGCGAGGATGACGAGCCGATCGATCGCGCGGGCGCCGCGTTCGCGCGCGAGATGGGGATGTTCTTGCTCGCTTTGGGAGTCGCGCTGGCGCTTGCCGCCTGGGTGCAGGTCGAGCTGGGGCTATGGCCGCTGCGCCGCGTGCGCCGCGAACTGGCGGCGATGGCGCGCAACCCGGCGCAGCGTCTGTCCGCCGATCACCCGCGCGAGATCGACGATCTTGCCCAGGCGATCAACACGCTGGCCGATGCGCGCAGCGACGATCTCGGGCGGGCGCGCCGCCGAGCGGCAGACCTTGCCCATGCGCTCAAGACGCCGCTCGCCGCGCTCGCCGCGCAAAGCCGGGTCGCGCGTGCGGCCGGCGCCATCGCCGCCGCCGACGCGATCGACCAGACGTTGAGCGCTGCCGCCGCGGTGCTCGAGTCCGAACTGGCGCGCGCGCGCGCCGCAGCCAGCCGGGTAGGCGAGGGGGTAGCCGCCACGCGGCCGGCGGCGCTGATCGAGGGCCTGTTCGCCGTGCTCGAACGCACCGATCGCGGGATGAGCCTGGTGTTCGACGCGGATATTCCCGCCGATTGGGAAATCGGCATCGACGCCGGCAGCTTCGCGGAGATTTTCGGCAATCTGCTCGACAATGCCGCGCGCCATGCCCGCCGTGTCGTTCGCGTCGATGCATCGCACGAGGCCGGGCGATTGAGCTTCACGGTCGACGATGACGGCCCCGGCATCCCGGCCGACCAGCGTGACGGCGTGCTACGCCGTGGCGTTCGGCTCGACGAGACCGGCACGGGACATGGCCTTGGACTGTCGATCGTGGCCGATCTGGTCGAGGCGACCGGCGGCACCATCCTCCTCGGCGATGCGCCGGAACATGGCCTGCGCGTCACGCTGAGCTGGCCGGACACTCTTCTCACCCGCGCCGAGCCGAACTGATCGTCACCCGCCTTCTTTCCCCTTCAAGGAGCTTCCCATGCAGATTGCGCATATTCCGAAGGTCAACGCGCGCTATTGGTCGGCGATCACCTTCGCCAGCCTGTTCGGCACCAATATGGGCGATCTCTATTCGCACGAGCTCAAGCTCGGCATCGTGCTCGGCACCTCGATCCTGGCGGCGCTGGCCGCGGCGGTGTTCCTGGTCGAGCGGCGTGATCGTCACCCGCGCGAGCTCTATTACTGGCTGGTGATCATCATCATCCGCACCGGCGCGACCAACATCGCCGATTATTTCAAGAAGATCATCTACTGGCCGCTATTCGCCGCGATCCTGACCGCGTTGCTCGCCGGGTTCGCCTGGCTGTCGTCGCGCAGCGACGCCAAACGCGAAGCCGAATCCGAGGCGCAGGGCATGCCCGCGACCGGCACGGCCTATTGGCTGGCGATGCTGAGCGCGGGCGTGTTCGGCACCTTCATCGGCGATGTCTGCTCGAAGCTGATCGGCAAGGGGTTCGCCTCGCTCAGCCTCGGCGCGTTGCTGCTCGTCGCCCTGGTCGCGTGGCGGCGCGACAGCGGCAACCGCTTCTGGTTCTACTGGATCGCGCTGGCGGTGGCGCGCACGGCGGGCACCGCGATGGGCGACTGGCTCGCCGAGACCGAGGCTCTGGGCATCGGCCTGCCGCTGTCGACCCTGATCACCGGGTCGATCTTCGTGCTGATCCTGCTGCTGTGGCCGCGCAAGGGCGGGGCGGCGGTGCCGATCCACGCATAACCTTCCTCATCATCGGCCGGCTCCTGCGGGGCCGGCCTCTTCCCACCAAAGGGGTCACGAGCATGTCCGGTCGCTTCCTTCTCAAGACGCTCTTCGTCGCTTTGGCTTTCCTGCCGCTCGCTGCGCCGGCCGCCGCGCAGGACGAGCTCAATGACGGTCCCAAGTCGCTGGTGATCAGCTACCGCGCCAGCGCCGAGCATCGCGTCGCGTTCCGCCGCTATCTGGCGACCAATCTCGCGCCGCGGCTGCGGGCGATGAAAGCCAAGGGACAGATCGCCGATTTCCGCATCTTCTACAGCTGGTATCGCCAGCCGGCGGTGTGGGACGGTTTGGTCATCCTGCGCTTCCCGACCTTCGCCGCGGTGAGCGGGTGGAATGCGCTCGAACGCAGCGAGCCGGGCGGGCTCGATGCGCCGGGGTTGGCGCTGGCCGATCCGGTCGCGAGCTATTCGAGCGACCTCGCCTGGTCGCGCAATCCCGACGACCTCAAGGACGGCGAGGTCTATTATGTCATCCCGTACGAATATCGGAACGAGGGCGAATATCGCGACTATGTGAAGGGCTATGTGCTGCCGCAATTCGACGGCTGGATCGAGACCGGCGCGCTGAGTGGGTACGAGATCTACATGAACCGCTACGGCACCGGATCGCCCTGGGATTCGCTGTTCATCCAGCACTACCGCGGCATGGCGGCGTTCGGGAAACGCCAGCAGATCACCGCGAGCGTACGCGATAAATTGCGCAACGACCCGGTGTGGAAGGCATGGAGCGACAAGAAGGCCGGGATCCGTAGTGAAAGCGAGAACAGCATCGCGGAGTTGATCGCGCATTGAGGTGGGAGACGGGGGGTGGGTCCGCAACGCGCCCCAAATCCGGACATATAGTCGCTTAACGACGGCGCCGGAAAGCTGCCGTTATCGGCATCCCGACGTAATACCTACGAGAGCACACCAGCTCGCAGGAGAAGAAAGTCGGCCGGCAGAAGCGGAGCGAGTGCAACGAGCGCAGAGCATGCGCTGAAGTCCGGGAGGCTTCCCCACCTGCTCACTCCTCGGCGGCTTTCATGAGTGCGTACTCGCGCATTCCGGCCTGCCGCCGCTCCTCGAGCTCATCGCGCAGCTTGGCGGCATCCTCCATGGCGCCGGGTGGCAGCGGCCGGGCTTCGACCCGCTCGATCAGCTTCCGCGTGTTCACTTCGGCTGCTGCGAAGCTGAAGTCGTCGAGGTGCCCGCGGTCGTAGACGTAGTTAAGAATCGACTGGCACGCGGACGGCAGGTCCTCTCGCTGAGCGCGTGCGAATAGCCAGAGGATCACGTCGATCATCTGGATGCCCGGGCTGTCCTTCGCGTTGGAGATCTCGAGCGTGCTGCCAAACACGCGCCTGAGCACCATGCGGCCGCCAAACGGCATCTGCACGACGTCCTGCTTCGCGTTCGAATACATGTCGTGCCAAAACTTGAGTCCCGCCGCGAACTCGTGCTGGCGGTCGTGCCGGATGGTCTCGACGGGGCGCCTCCAAATCGCGGACCGCGTCTCGATGGCGTTGAGCAGGTTCCCGAACCCGATGAGGTTGGGTAGGTGGCTTTTGCGGCCGACCTTGTCGGAGTGGACGAAGTGCAGCGCCTCGGGGTTGTCGACGATCCACTGGAGCGCCTCGCCGACGATCTCGCGCGACCGCGCGTCGGGGATGAGAGGAACGCGCGGGACGAGGTCGCGGCAGAAGTCGGCCATTTTCGCCCAGGCCTTCTTGTCGTTCGGCTCCATCAACGCTTCGAGAAACCGCTCGGCGAGCGGCTCGTCGAGGATGTAGGCCACCTTGAATACGAGCAGCATTCGGAGCGACGGCTCGTTGTAGGCGTGCCAGGGCACGGCCTTGTTCTCGAACGAGTCGAACAGGGTGTCGAAGACCTTTGTCGCGATCACGTAGCGCTTCTCGACTCGCGCCAGCGCGAACGCGGGACCTGCGCGGCGCAAGACCTTAAGAAGGTCCTGCGCGATCGCCTCGATG
>Ga0207669_10000083_pt1 | contig 47557 bp, 36 predicted proteins | sample KBSM33metaG_FD_184329 | JGI IMG/M metagenome (GOLD analysis project Ga0207669, IMG submission 184329) | Miscanthus rhizosphere microbial communities from Kellogg Biological Station, Michigan, USA - KBS M3-3 metaG (SPAdes) (version 2) | ecosystem: Host-associated > Plants > Roots > Rhizosphere >...
GGATGCAGGAGTCGAGCGCTTCGGCCAGCTCGAAGATCGCCTTCTGCGCCTCTTCGTCGCCCTCCAGCGCCTTCAGCGCCGAGCCTTTGACGATCGGCGTGTCGTCGCCGGGGAAGTCGTACTCGTTGAGCAGGTCCTTGACCTCCTCCTCGACCAGCTCGACCAGCTCCTCGTCGTCGACTTGGTCGATCTTGTTGAGGAAGACGACGACGTGCGGCACGTTCACCTGGCGGGCGAGGAGGATGTGCTCGCGGGTCTGCGGCATCACTCCGTCAGCCGCCGAGACGACCAGGATCGCGCCGTCCATCTGCGCCGCGCCGGTGATCATGTTCTTCACGTAGTCGGCGTGGCCCGGGCAGTCGACGTGGGCGTAGTGGCGGTTCTCGGTCTCGTACTCGACGTGCGAGGTCGCGATCGTGATCCCGCGCTCTTTCTCCTCGGGCGCGTTGTCGATCTCATCGAAGCTCTTGGCCTCGGTGTCGCCTTTGCCGGAGAGCGTCGTGGTGATCGCGGCCGTCAGCGTCGTCTTGCCGTGGTCGATGTGACCGATCGTGCCGACGTTCACGTGCGGCTTGTCGCGCTCGAACTTCTCCTTTGACATCTCTCTCCGTTCTGCCTTTCCGAAGTCGTGTTTCTGTCTGGCTTGGCTGGTTAAGTCTGTGTGGAAATTGCGGGTAACCCGGTCAGTGGTTGTCTGCGGGCAACCGGGGAAATATAGCCAGATTTACGTGGCTGCTCCTACCGGCTCGCCCGCGCGGTGCTCAACTATCTCTTCGGCGATGTTGCCGGGCACCTCCTCGTAGCGCTCGAATTGCATCGTGTAGGTGGCGCGGCCCTGCGTCGAGGAGCGCAGGTCGGTCGCGTAGCCGAACATCTCGCCGAGCGGGACGAAGGCCTGCACGGCGAGCGCGTTGCCGCGCTGCTCCTGGCCCTGGACCTTGCCGCGGCGCCGCGAGAGGTCGCCGATCACGTCGCCGAGGAAGTCCTCGGGGGTGACCACCTCGACCGCCATCACCGGCTCGAGCAGGACCGGGTTGGCCTTGCGCGCGGCCTCCTGGATTGCCATCGAGCCGGCGATTTTGAAGGCCATCTCCGAGGAGTCGACGTCGTGTGAGGAGCCGTCGATCAGTTCGACCTTGACGTCGACCATCGGGTAGCCGGCCTTGACGCCGTTCTCCAGTGCCTCCTTGATCCCCTGCTCGGTCGGGCCGATGAACTCGCCGGGGATGACGCCGCCCTTGATCTTGTTCTCGAAGACGAAGCCCTCGCCGGGCGCCGGCTCGGCGTTGATCACGACGTGGCCGAACTGGCCGCGGCCGCCGGTCTGACGGACGAAGCGCGCCTCGACCTTCTTGGCGTCCTTGCGGATCGTCTCGCGGTAGGCAACCTGCGGCTTGCCGACGTTGGCGTCGACTTTGAACTCGCGCAGCATGCGGTCGACGATCACCTCGAGGTGCAGCTCGCCCATGCCGTGGATCAAGGTCTGCCCCGTCTCCTCGTCGGATTCGACCTGGAAAGTCGGGTCCTCCTCGCCGAGGCGCTGCAGGGCGGTGCCCATCTTCTCCTGGTCGGCTTTGGTCTTCGGCTCGATCGCGACGGCGATCACAGGCTCGGGGAATTCGATGTTCTCGAGGGCGATCGGTGCGTCGGGGGCGGCGAGGGTGTCGCCGGTGCCGGTCTGCTTGAGGCCGACGCCGGCGCAGATGTCGCCCGCGTAGCACTCCTCGATCTCCTCGCGGCTGTTGGCGTGCATCATCAGCAGCCGCCCGATCCGCTCGGTCTTGCCGGTGCTCACGTTGAGCACGCGGCCGCCGGCTTCGAGCTTGCCCGAGTAGACGCGGAAGTAGGTCAGCTTGCCGACGTAGGGGTCGGTCATCACCTTGAAGGCAAGCGCCGCGAAGGGACCGTTGTCGTCGGCCGGGCGCTCGGCCTCGGCGCCCTCGGACTCGCCCTTGCCGGCCGGCTCGACACCGGTCACCGGCGGCACCTCGAGCGGCGAGGGCAGCAGCTCGACGATCGCATCGAGCAGCGGCTGCACGCCCTTGTTCTTGAAGGAGGAGCCGCAGAGCACGGGCGTCACCTTGGTGTCGAGGCAAGCGCGGTGCAGTGAGGAGGCGATCCGCTCGTGCGGGATCTCCTCCTCGCCGAGGTAGGCCTCCATCAGCTCGTCGTCGTAGTCGGCGCAGGCCTCGATCAGCTCGGTCCGGTACTGCTCGGCTTTCTCCTGCAGGTCGGCCGGGATCTCCTCGACCTCGAACTCGGTGCCGAGCTCGTCCTTCCAGACCAGCGCCTTCATCTCGACCAGATCGATGACGCCGACGAAATCGGCCTCGTTGCCGATCGGCAGCTGGATCGGCAACGGGTGCGCGCCGAGGCGGTCCTTCATCGTCTCCACCGCGTTGAAGAAGTCGGCGCCGGTGCGGTCCATCTTGTTGATGTAGGCGATGCGCGGCACCCGGTACTTGTCGGCCTGGCGCCAGACGGTCTCCGACTGCGGCTCGACCCCGGCGACGGCGTCGAAGACGGCGACCGCGCCGTCGAGGACGCGCAGGCTGCGCTCGACCTCGACCGTGAAGTCGACGTGGCCGGGGGTGTCGATGATGTTGATCCTGTGGCCCTCCCACTCGCAGGCGGTCGCAGCCGAGGTGATCGTGATGCCGCGTTCCTGCTCCTGCTCCATCCAGTCCATCACCGCGGCGCCCTCGTGGACCTCGCCCATTTTGTGGGTGCGGCCGGTGTAGTAGAGGATGCGCTCGGTCGTCGTCGTCTTACCGGCGTCGATGTGCGCCATGATCCCGATGTTGCGCGTTTTCTCCAGTGGGAAGCTACGTGGCATGGTCTTAAGGTAGTCGGGTTGAAGCGGGGACGAGCGAAACGAGAGCCTGCGAGCGACGGTCGTCGTCGCCGAGGCATGAAAAAGGCCCTCGCGGGCCCGGCGAAACGCACTGCAACTGCGAAAAAGAAGCCTGAGCGACGCGCGATGATAGCAGCGACGCGGCGGCGCCTCGGCGGCGGCGCGAAGCGTGCCGGCGTTGGCCTGCGGCGCCGGCGGCTGGTCGCCCGCGTGCGGCTGGAGAGCTTCACCCGCCGGGTCGATCGCGCGGTCGACCGGCAGCTTGTCCGCGCCTGGCCGCCGATCGCCCGCTTCGGCCACCGACTGCGAGCGCGGGCCCGGCACTGGGAGCGATGGGCGGGGCGCCGGCTGCGGCCGGCTGCGCGGCTCCTCTTCCGCGGACTGGCGCGATTTGAACGGGCACTGCTCCGCGGCCGCGCACTCGCGGTGCGGGCGGCAACGCGAGCGAGCGCCGTGCTGACGCCCGAGCGCGCCGTCTGCCTGACGATCCTCGGCGTCGCGGCCTGCCTCGGGGTCGCGCAGTTCGTCGACTACAGCGCCGTGCAGATCGGCGCCCGCGGCTACGCCGGCCTGCCAGGGGCGAGCGCGCCGACGGTCGATCCCGAAACGGCGGGCGCCGCCCACGCCTACCTGCTGCTGCCGGTCGCGGCGCTCGCCGCCGCCCTGGCGCTGGCCGTCCTGCGCAACGGCCGCCGCCGCGGCCTGGGCCGGGTCGTCTTCGCCCTCGGCGCGCTCAGCCTCGCGGTCGTGCTGTTGGTCGACCTGCCGGCCGGGCTGGACGCCGGCGAGCTCAGCTCGCGCTTCTCCGGCGCCTCGGCCGTCCTGCTCGACGGCTTCTACGCCCAGATCGCCGCCGCCGCCGGGCTGATGCTCGGCGGCCTTCTCCTGGTTTACCGACCCAGGGCGCGAAAACCGAGTCTGGCAAGGACGCAGGGTGGCCGCCGCCGCGCACGCACTTTGTTTGTGCGTAAGCAAGGCGGCCGCCCGAGGACACCGCCAGACGACGGTTTGCAGCGCCCTGCCGCTACCATGCGCGGCCGTGCCTAACACGAACCAGCTCATTCGCAAGGGTCGCAAGCGCCCTAAGAAGAAGACGACGACGCCGGGCCTCAAGTCGGGGCAGGGCAACAAGAAGAGGGTCGCGGCGCCGCAACGGCGGGGTGTCTGCACCCGCGTCGCCACGGTAACGCCGAAGAAGCCGAACTCGGCCCTGCGCAAGATCGCCCGTGTGCGCCTCACCAACGGCATGGAGGTCACCACCTACATCCCGGGCGAGGGCCACAACCTGCAGGAGCACTCGGTCGTCCTCGTCAGGGGAGGCCGGGTCAAGGACCTGCCGGGTGTCCGCTACAAGGTCGTGCGCGGCACCCTCGACGCCGCCGGCGTCGCGGACCGCAAGCAGGCGCGCTCCCTCTACGGGGTGAAGGCCTCCTAGTGCCGCGCCGCTCCGCCGCTCAGATCCGGCCGGTCGAACCCGACGCGCGCCACCGCAACCGGCTCGTCCAGCAGGTGATCAACAAGGTCATGCAGGACGGCAAGAAGTCGCTTGCCGAGCGGATCGTCTACGACGCCCTGGCGATCGTCGGCGAGCGCTCCAAGGAGGATGCGGTCGAGACGCTGGAGGCGGCGGTCAAGCAGCTCACCCCGGTGCTCGAGGTCCGCTCCCGTCGCGTCGGCGGCGCCACCTACCAGGTGCCGGTCGAGGTTCCGGCGCGGCGCGCTCGCACCCTGGCCGTGCGCTGGTTGGTCGACTTCGCCCGCAACCGCCGCGAGTACTCGATGTCCGAGCGCCTGGCCGGCGAAATCCTTGATTCGATTCAGCAGCAGGGCGGGGCCTGGAAGCGTAAGGACGACATCTACCGGATGGCCCAGGCCAACAAGGCGTTCGCTCATTACAGGTGGTAGCGGGAGGGGTGGGGCACCCTCTCTTGCGCTGCCTTTTTCGCCGGGCGCGTCGTCTCTCTCGCTAAGGGGTCTGTGCGAAAAAGAGACCGCCGCGCTGCGAGAGGGCGCCCCACCCCTCCCCTCATCACGCTGCTGCAAGCACCTGTCAATCAGGCCCCTGCAGGGACCTTGAGCTGATGGACCGCCCGCTTCTTGCCGTCGACGTCGATGGCGTCATCTCGCTCTTCGGATCGGAGCAGAAGCCGAGCCGGGATGGGACGCGGTTGCAGCTCGTTGACGGGGTGCCGCATCTGATTTCGCTTGCTGCCGGGGAGCGGTTGGGGCGGCTGTGCGGGACGTTCGAGATGGTCTGGGCGTCCGGGTGGGAGGACAAAGCGAACTTCTACCTGCCCTCGCTGCTGGGGCTGGCCGAGTGCCCGCACGTCAGCTTCGACGTCGCGGCGCGCGACGGCGACGCCCACTGGAAGCTCTCCGCCCTGGACCTTTACGCCGGCGACCGGGCGGTCGCCTGGATCGACGATAACTTCGACGCGAGCTGTTTCGAGTGGGCCGAGCGTCGCCGGGAGCCGACCCTGCTGGTCCCGACCGAGTCCCACCTCGGCCTCGAGGAGGCCCACGTCACCGCCCTCGAGTCGTGGGCGGCCGAGCTAGACTGACCCGATGGAGGGGTTCTGGCCCATCTTCTTCTTGCTCGTAGTCCTGAAGATCCCAGTCTTCGCCGCCCTCTGGCTCGTCTGGTGGGCCAGCCGCGCCCCCGAGGAAGACATCGCCGGAGAATCCGGCAACGGCTACGGCCCACGCCGCCCGCTTCTCCCGCGGGACCCACGCCGCGGGCCACACGGGAGAGGAGGGGGTATCCCTCCTTTCCCTACGTCCGCTGCGCCGCCTGCTTCCGCTCGCGCCGCAGCTCGCGCAGGTACGGGTGGAAGTCCACCTGAACGGTGTGACGCTTAGACGCTACGTAGCGCTTGCGCATCTTGCGTTCGTAGCCGACGATCTCGTCCCGCATCTCGCTCACCGGCGGTAGCGTCGCCCGGCCGCCGAGCAGGTCGGCGACCCACTCCGCCTGCGCCTCGGCAACCGGCATGATCGCCCCCAGCGGCTGGATGAAGCCGAGGAAGTAGAGCCCCGGCTGCTCGATCGAGACCACCCGGCGGTAGAGCCGCAGCCGGTTGTCCTGCGCCGCGACCAGCTGCGGGTCGAAGAAGGGGAAGCTGATCTTGTAGCCGGTGCAGTAGACGATGAGGTCGATCTCCTCCTCGCTGCCGTCGGCGAAGCGGACCGTGCGACCGCCGGTAAAGCGGTCGATGTTTCGCTTTACCTCGATGTCGCCGTGCCCGAGCCGCGAGAGCAACTCGGCGGAGACCGTCGGGTGCGCCTCGAGCAGCTTGTGGTCGGGCGCCGGCAACCCGTAGGCGGTCATGTCGCCGGCGGTAAAGCCGAGCATGCGGCCGATGAAGAAGCGCTGCACCGAGAGCGGGAATCTGGTCAGGATCGGCGAGGCCGATTCGTCGGTCGGCTTGCCGTTCATGTACTTGGGCAGGACGTAGGCGCCGCGGCGCATCGCCAGGAAGGTCCGCTCGGCGATCCGCGAGGCCTCCACGGCGATGTCGGTCGCCGAGTTGCCGATCCCCAGCACCAGCACCCGCTTGCCGCGCAGCACCTCCGGCTCGCGGTAGTGGTGGACGTGTATCTGCTCGCCCTCGAAGGCGTCGGCCCCCGGGAAGGGCGGTTCCGGCCAGCGCGGGTCCCAGTGGTGCCCGTTGGCGACCAGCACCGCCCGGTAGCGCTCGCTCCCGCCCCCGCCGTCGCGACCCTCGAAGCGGACCTCCCACTCCCCCTCGACCGGCTCGACCCCCTTCACTTCGGTGCGAAACCGGATCTCCCCCCGAAAGCCGAAATGGTCGACGTAGTCATCGAAGTACTTCGCGATCTGGAAGTGGTTCGGGTAGTCCGGATAGTCGTCCGGCATCGGGTAGGTCGCGTAGGCCATCAACCCCCGCGAGGTGTTGATGTGCAGCGAGCGGTAAGCCGACGACATCCCGTTGTCGTTTTCAAACCGCCAGTTCCCCCCCACCTCCGACCCCTTCTCAAAGCAGTCGAAGGGAATGCCGCGGGCACCGAGCACCTGACAAGCAGCAATCCCCGAGCTACCAGCCCCGATAACGCAGACTTTCTCCGCCCTGGCCACGCAGCCAAATCTATCGCCTGGCGACTTTGCTTCGGATAGCGAAGCAAAGTCGCCAGATCGCCCGCGGGGGTTCGGGAGTCGCGCGCGCGAGGCCCCACCCACCATCGAGAGTCGCTAGGAGGACGACTCCTCGGAAGTCGACTCGATCTCCTGCGCCAGCTCCTCGAGCTCCTCGGCGAAGGACGTCCCGAACCCCTCGACCGGGGCCTCGTCGCCGTCGACCCCGAGCTCGGCGGCCAGCTCGTCTTCGTCGAGCAGGTCCTCGTCGCTCGGCGGCTCGATCGGGATCGCCGGCTCGACCGCCAACGTGCGGTAGTGCTTGAGGCCGGTCGCAGCCGGGATCAGCTTTCCGATGATCACGTTCTCCTTCAGGCCGACGAGTTTGTCGCGTTTGCCCTCGAGTGCCGCGTCGGTGAGGACCTTGGTCGTCTCCTGGAAGGAGGCAGCCGAGAGGAACGACTCGGTCGCCAGCGAGGCCTTGGTGATCCCGAGGATGACCTCCTCGCCTTTGGCGGCGGTGCCGCCTTCCTCCTTGACCTGCTTGTTGAGGCGTTTGAGGCTGCCGCGGTCTTCGAGCTGGCCGGGCAGGAGGCCGGTCGACCCCTTCGACTCGACCCGCACCTTCTTCAGCATCTGGCGGGCGATCAGCTCGATGTGCTTGTCGTTGATGTCGACGCCCTGCGCCCGATAGACCTTCTGCACCTCGGCCACCAGGTAGAGCTCGGTCTCGGTGCGGCCGCGGATCGCCAGGAGGTCCGCCGGGTAGAGCGAGCCCTCGTTCAGCTGCTGGCCGACCTCGACCTTCTCGCCGTCGGCGACGTGCAGGCGGGTGCGCGGCGGGAAGCTGTAGGCGTGCTCCTCGCCGTCGGAGCTCGTGATGATCGCTTTCAGCGCTTTGTCGGTCTCCTCGACCGAGACCTTGCCGGCCTCCTCGGCCATCTGCGCCAGGCCCTTCGGTTTGCGCGCCTCGAAAAGCTCGACGATGCGCGGCAGGCCCTGGGTGATGTCCTGGCCGGCGACGCCGCCGGTGTGGAAGGTACGCATGGTCAGCTGGGTGCCCGGCTCGCCGATCGACTGAGCGGCGATGATCCCGACCGCGTCGCCGATGTCGACCGTCGAGCCGGTAGCCGGCGCAACCCCGTAGCAGGAGCGGCACACGCCGGACTCGGCCTCGCACTTGAGGGTCGAGCGGACCGGCACCACGACCTCCTCGTCGCCGAAGGCCTCGGCGATCGCTTCGACGTCGGGCAGGGTGATCTCCTGGTTGCGCTTGAGCAGCTCGCGTTTGCGTTTGGTCTCGAACTTCTTCGCCGCCAGGCGGCCGAGCAGGTTCTCGTTCAGCGAGCCGTCGTCCTTGCGCAGCACCATCTCGATGTGGTCTTTGGTCTTGCAGTCCTCGTCGCGGACGATCACGTCCTGGGCGACGTCGACCAGGCGGCGGGTCAGGTAGCCCGAGTCCGCCGTGCGCAGCGCCGTGTCGGCGAGGCCCTTTCGGGCGCCGTGGGTCGAGATGAAGTACTCGAGCACCGAGAGGCCCTCCATGAAGTTGGCCTTGATCGGCCGCTCGATGATCTCCCCTTTCGGGTTGGCCATCAGGCCGCGCATCCCGGCCAGCTGGCGGATCTGTTTGAACGACCCGCGGGCGCCGGAGTTGGCCATCATGAAAATCGGGTTGAGCTCGTCGAGGTTGTCCTCCATCGCCTGGGCGACCTCGTCGGTCGCTTTGTTCCAGTGCGCGGTGACCGCCTCGTGGCGCTCCTCGGCGGTGATGTAGCCGTCGTCGTACTGCTCCTGGATCGCCGCCGTCTGCTTCTCGTAGCGGTCGAGGATCTCCGCCTTGTCGGGCGGCGAGACGACGTTGTTCTTGGAGACGGTGATGCCGGCCTGGGTGGCGTAGTGGAAGCCGAGGTCCTTGAAGGCGTCGAGCACCTCTGAGACCGCCGGCGCCCCGTAGGCCTCGACCAGGTCGGAGACCATCTCGTTGACGTTGCGCTTCTTCAGCGCGTGGTTGGCGAAATCGAAGCCCTCGGGGTCGAACTCCTCGCCCAGCGCCTCGGCCAGGGCGCGCTCGATCTTCTCGTTGAAGATGATCCGCCCGACCGTGGTCAGGAAGTGTTCGTGCCCGGCCCGCCGGTACTCGGCGAAGTCGTGCAGCTTGCAGCCGCCGTTCTCGTAGACGAGCTCGGCCTCCTGGGCGGAGCGGAAGGTCTTCGGCGCCGAACCGTTGGCGCCCTTGCCGCTCTTCAGCTCCTCGTCGATCTTGCCCAGCTCCTCGGCGTCGGGGCCGTAGGTGAGGTAGTAGATCCCCAGCACCATGTCCTGGGTCGGCGTCGCCAGCGGCGCGCCGTGGGCCGGCGAGAGGATGTTGTTGGCGGAGAGCATCAGCACCCGCGCCTCGGCCTGGGCCTCGGAGGAGAGCGGCACGTGGACCGCCATCTGGTCGCCGTCGAAGTCGGCGTTGAAGGCATGGCAGACCAGCGGGTGGACCTGGATCGCCTTGCCCTCGACCAGCACCGGCTCGAAGGCCTGGATGCCGAGGCGGTGCAGGGTCGGCGCGCGGTTGAGCAGCACCGGGTGCTCGTGGATGACCTCCTCGAGCACGTCCCAGACCTCGGGCACCATCGACTCGACCATCTTCTTGGCCGCCTTGATGTTCTGCACCGCTTTGCGCTCGACCAGCTGGGCCATGATGAACGGCTTGAAGAGCTCCAGCGCCATCAGCTTCGGCAGGCCGCACTGGTGCAACTGCAGGCTCGGGCCGGAGACGATCACCGAGCGGCCGGAATAGTCGACGCGCTTGCCGAGCAGGTTCTGGCGGAAGCGCCCCTGCTTGCCCTTGAGCATGTCGGAGAGCGACTTCAGCGGGCGGTTGCCGGGCCCGGTGACCGGGCGACCGCGGCGGCCGTTGTCGAACAACGCATCGACCGCCTCCTGCAGCATCCGCTTCTCGTTGTTGACGATGATCTCGGGCGCGCCGAGGTCGAGCAGCCTTTTCAGCCGGTTGTTGCGGTTGATCACCCGGCGGTAGAGGTCGTTGAGGTCAGAGGTGGCGAAGCGGCCGCCGTCGAGCTGGACCATCGGCCGCAGCTCCGGCGGGATCACCGGCACGCAGTCGAGGATCATCCAGTCGGGCTTGTTGTCGGAGTATTTGAACGCCGAGGCAACCTTGAGCCGCTTCACCGCGCGGGCCTGTTTCTGGCCTTTGGAGCTGTTGATCGTCTGCTCCAGCTCCTCGATTTCAGCGTCGAGGTCGACCTGCTCGAGCAAGTCGCGCACGGCTTCGGCGCCCATGCCGCCGCGGAAGTACTCGCCCCAGCCGAACGGCGAGCCGAAGCGGTCCTTCAGCTCGCGGAAGACCGTCTCGTCGTTGACGACGTCCTTAGGCTTCATCTCGGTGAAGATCTTCCAGACCTCGTCCATGCGCTCGATCGCCTCTTCGATGTAGGCCTCGGTGTCGGCGATCTCGCTCTCGAAGGTTTTGCGCAGCTCTTTGATCATTTTGCCGCGCTCGTCCTCTTTCAGCTTGCGCAGCTGGGCCGCGGTCAGTTTCAGCGAGTCCGCCCAGATGTGGTCGTCGTCGTCGAACTTCTCCTGGCCACCGCCTTCGAGGAAGGCGATCCGCCGTTCGAGCGACTCGCTTAGCTCCTGGGTGCGTTTCTGCTGTTCGGCCTCGTAGCTCTCGACGACTTTCTTGACCTCTTTCTCGAGTTTGCCGAGGTCTTTGTCGCGCGCTTCCTCGTCGACCCAGGTGACCATCGAGGCGGCGAAGTAGAGGACCTTCTCCAGCTCCTTGGGGGCCATGTCGATCAGGTAGCCGATCCGGCTCGGCACGCCCTTGAAGAACCAGATGTGGGAGACCGGCGCCGCCAGGTCGACGTGGCCCATGCGCTCGCGGCGCACCTTGGAGCGCGTCACCTCGACGCCGCAGCGCTCGCATACGATGCCCTTGTAGCGGACCCGCTTGTACTTGCCGCAGTAGCACTCCCAGTCCTTGGTCGGGCCGAAGATGCGCTCGCAGAAGAGGCCGTCTTTCTCCGGCTTCAGCGTGCGGTAATTGATCGTCTCCGGCTTGGTGACCTCGCCCCAGCTCCAGGAGCGGATCTTCTTCGAGGACGCGAGGCCGATCTCGATTGCGTCGAAGTTGTTGATGTCGATCATCGCTCTAGCCCTCCGCCTTCGTCTCTTCTTTGGCCTCGGCCTCGGCTCCGTCGCCGCCGCCGTCGCTACCGCCCTCACCCTCGGCGACTACCTGCTCCTCCTGCTCGTCGGCGGCGCCGTTGCCGGCACCCTCGGCGCGCACGCCGGTCAGGTCCATGCCCAGCTCCTCGGCCGCTTTCAGCAGGTCGTCGTCCTCCTCGGAAATCTCGACGTCACCGCCTTCGGAGACGACGTTGGCGTCGAGCGAGAGGCTCTGGATCTCCTTCAAGAGGACTTTGAAGGACTCCGGGATCGAGGGCTCGGGGATGTTCTCGCCCTTGACGATCGCCTCGTAGGCCTTGACCCGGCCAACCGTATCGTCGGACTTCACCGTGAGCATCTCCTGCAGGGTGTAGGCGGCGCCGTAGGCCTCCAGTGCCCAGACCTCCATCTCGCCGAAGCGCTGGCCGCCGAACTGCGCCTTGCCGCCCAGCGGCTGCTGGGTGACGAGCGAGTAGGGGCCGGTCGAGCGGGCGTGGATCTTGTCGTCGACCAGGTGCAGCAACTTGAGGATGTACATGTAGCCGACGGTGACGGTGCCCTCGTAGGGCTCGCCGGTGCGGCCGTTGTAGAGCTGCACGGCGCCGGCGCAGCGGGCGCCCGGTTGGGCGCTCTTGTCGATGCCGAGGTCGATGCCGCGCTCGGCGTTTTCCTCCGACCAGCTGATCAGGGCCTCATCGACATCCTCGACCGTCGCCCCGTCGAAGACCGAGGTCGCGACGTAGACGCGGCCGTCGCCCTCATCGGAGTGGGCCTGCTTGTAGGAGTCCGAGCCGTCGTCGTACCAGCCGTTGCCGGCGACCCAGCCGAGGTGCGTCTCCAGCACCTGGCCGATGTTCATCCGGCTCGGCACGCCGAGCGGGTTGAGGATCACGTCGACCGGGGTGCCGTCCGCCAGGTGCGGCATGTCCTCTTCGGGCACGATCTTCGAGATCACACCCTTGTTCCCGTGGCGGCCGGCGAGCTTGTCTCCCTCGGCGATCTTGCGCTTGGTCGCGACATAGACGCGGACCAGGTCGTTGACCCCGGGCGGCAGGTCGTCGCCGTCGTCGCGGCTGAAGGTCAGCACGTCGATGACGACGCCGCCCTCGCCGTGCGGCACTTTCAGCGAGGTGTCGCGGACCTCGCGCGCCTTCTCCTTGAAGATCGCGCGGATCAGCTTCTCCTCGGCGGTCAGCTCGGTCTCGCCCTTGGGCGTCACCTTGCCGACCAGCAGGTCGCCGGAGACGACCTCGGCGCCGACGCGGACGATGCCGCGCTCGTCGAGGTTGCGCAGGCTCTCCTCGGAGCGGTTGGGGATGTCGCGGGTGATCTCCTCGTCGCCGAGCTTGGTCGTGCGGGCGTCGATCTCGTACTCCTCGATGTGGATCGAGGTCAGTTCGTCGTCCTTGACCAGCCGCTCGGAGAGGATGATCGCGTCCTCGAAGTTGTAGCCCTCCCAGGACATGAAGGCGACCAGGCAGTTCTTGCCGAGGGCGATCTCGCCGCCCGCGGTCGAGGAGCCGTCGGCGAGCACGTCGCCGGCCTTCACCCTCTGGCCGCTCTTCACGATCGGCCGCTGGTGGATGATCGTCCCCTGGTTGGAACGCATGAACTTGTGCAGCGGGTACTCGAGTTTCTTCGTACCCGAGCTGACGACCACCGACTCGGAGTCGACGTGGATGACCTCGCCCTCGCCCTCGGCCAGGGTGACGTCGCCGGTGTCGACCGCGGCGCGGCGCTCCATGCCGGTGCCGATCAGCGGCGGCTCGGGCTTCAGCAGCGGCACCGCCTGGCGCTGCATGTTGGAGCCCATCAGCGCCCGGTTGGCGTCGTCGTGCTCGAGGAAGGGGATCAGCGCCGTCGCCACCGACCAGATCTGGGTCGGCGAGACGTCCATCAGTTCGACTTCCTTGGGCGTCGCGGTCGCGTACTCCTGCTCGCCGGCGCGGACCAGCACCTGCGGGCCTTTCAGTTTGTTGGTTTTGGGATCGACCTCGGCGTTGGCCTGGGCGATCACCATTTCCTCCTCCTGGGTGGCGTCCAGGTGGACGATCTTCTCGCTGACGACGCCGTCCTTGACCAGCCGGTAGGGGGTCGTGACGAAGCCATGCTCGGAGATCTGCGCGTAGGAGGAGAGCGAGCCGATCAGGCCGATGTTCGGCCCCTCCGGGGTCTCGATCGGGCACATCCGGCCGTAGTGGGTCGGGTGCACGTCGCGCACCTCGATCGGCGCCCGCTCGCGGGTCAGGCCGCCGGCACCGAGCGCCGAGAGGCGGCGGCGGTGGGTGAGGCCGGCCAGCGAGTTGGTCTGGTCCATGAACTGCGAGAGCTGCGAGGAGCCGAAGAACTCCTTCAGCGCGGCGACGACCGGGCGGATGTTGATGATCGTCTGCGGCGTGATCGCGTCGGCGTCTTCGGTGGTGAGCCGCTCGCGGACGACCCGCTCCATCCGGTAGAGGCCGATGCGGAAGGCCTCCTGGATCAGCTCGCCGACAGTTCGCAGGCGGCGGTTGCCGAAGTGCTCGTACTCGTCGAGGTGCTCGGCGACCGGCTCGCGCGGGTAGGTGATCGCCTCCGCCGCGTAGTCCTTGATCGGGTTCTCCTCGTCGATCTCCTCGGGGATGCCGAGCAGCTTCGGCAGGCTCACCAGCTCCTTGATCAGGGCGATGATGTCGTCGTGGGTGAGAACCCGGTTGTCGAGGTCGATGTCGAGGTCGAGGCGGGCGTTGAGCTTGTAACGGCCGACCCGGGTGAGGTCGTAGCGCTTGGGGTCGAAGAAGAGCTGCTCGAGCAGGGCGCGGGCGGCATCGACCGAGGGCGGCTCGCCCGGGCGCTGCTTTTTGAACAGCTCGATCAGCGCGCCCTCCTCGGTCAGGGTCGCCTCGGTGTCGCCGGCGATCGTGTGCCTGAGGTAGGCCGAGTCGTCGAACATCTTCAGGATCTGCTCGTCCTCGACGTAGCCCATCGCCCGTAGCAGCACCGTCACCGGCAGTTTGCGCTTGCGGTCGATGCGCACGTAGACGCGGCCTTTTTTGTCGATTTCCAGCTCCAGCCAGGAGCCGCGGGCCGGCATCAGGTTGGCGATGAAGACCTGTTTCTCGGGGTCCTTCGGCGCCATCACGTAGGCACCGGGGGAGCGCACCAGCTGGGTGACGACGACGCGCTCGGTGCCGTTGATGATGAAGGTGCCGCGGTCGGTCATCCAGGGGAAGTCGCCCATGAAGACCGCCTGCTCACGGATCTCGCCCGTCTCTTTGTTCTGGAAGGCGACGGTGGCCGTCAGCGGCCGCGAGTAGGTCATGTCCTTCTCGCGGCACTCCTCGATCGTGTGCGGCGGCTCCTCGAACTTGAAGTCGCCGAAAACGATGGCCAGGTTCCCCGTGTAGTCCTCGATCGGGGATATGTCGTTGATCGTCTCCCGCAGCCCCCCCGCCTTGGGGTCCGTCAGCTCTTCGAAGGAGCGACGCTGGATATCGATCAGGTGGGGAACTTCGAGCGGGTTCTTGAGTCGGGAGAAACTCCTACGGGTTACGGGGGCAGCGTTGGAACGTGCCAAGTCGGCGACTCCTCGGGCGGTCAGAGGGACGTGGATACAGCGTTAATGCGAGCAGGGGATGACAACAGGCGCGCGACCGCGAAAAATAACATACGGGCAGGCCCGGCCGTCAGATCGGCTCTATGCCTGGGATCCCTTCGCGCTCGCTGCGGCTTCTATTTGAGCTCGACGGTGGCGCCGGCCTCCTCGAGTTCCCCTTTGATCTTCTCGGCCTCGTCGCGCTCGGCGCCCTCTTTGATCGCTTTCGGGGCGGCGTCGACCAGGGCCTTGGCCTCTTTTAGGCCGAGCCCGGTGGCGGCGCGGACGACCTTGATCACGGGGACCTTCTGGCCGCCGACCTCGGTCAGGACCACGTCGACCGTGGAGGCCTCTTCACCGCCACCGTCGCCGTCGCCGCCGGGCGCGCCGGCAGCAGCCGGGGCCGCAGCCGCGACCGCGGTCGCGGAAACGCCGAACTCCTCCTCGAGCGCTTTGATCCGCTCGGAGAGTTCGAGCACCGAGATGCTTTTCAGCTCCTCGATCCAGTCCTCAGTTTTGACTTTGGTTGCCATCTACTCCTCTTCCTTGCTCGTGTCGTCGTTTGAATCCTCGGAAGTCTCGTCCGCGGCCTCGTCAGCCGCCTCCTCAGCTTTGGCCTCCTCAGCGGGGGCATCCTCGCCAGAAGCTTCTGGCTCATCGGCGTCGGCCTCCGGCGCTTCTTCCGCGGGTGGCGTGGAGGTGGGTGCCTCCTCCGCGACAGGACCCGCGGCCGACTCGCCTGGTCCCTCGCCGCCAACCAGCCCCTTCTCCGCAATCTGCCCCAGCTGCAGCGCCAGCCCCTGGATCATCGAGCCGAGGCCCCGCACCAGCCCGGTCAGCGGGCTGGCGACGACCCCGGCGAACTGGCCGTTCAGCACGTCGCGGCCCGGCAGGCGGGCGATCGACTTGAACTGGTCCTCGTCAAGCGAGGTCCCGTCCATGAACCCGCCCTTGAAAGCGAGGATTTCGTGCTCTTTGTTGAAGGTCGAGATCGCCTTGGCGGCAAGCGCCGTGTCGCCGCGGACGAAGGCCAGGGCCGTGGGGCCCTGCAGCAGCTCGCCGAGACGCTCCTCGCCGACCTGGTCGGCGGCGCGTTTGGTCAGCCGGTTCTTGACGACGCGGAAGCTGGCGTCGGCCTCGCGCAGTTTGCCGCGCAGTTCGGCGGCCTGGGGGACGCTGATGCCGCGGTAGTCGACCGCGAAGATCGCCTCGGCGCCCTCGATCTGGGCGGCGATCTCCTCGATGGCTTGTGCCTTTTCGTCTCGGTTCATTCGTTCACCTGCACCGGGCTTCTGGCATCGCCTGCCGGTGGTCTCGGACTCGAGCGACGGGAAGTCTACGCAGTCGCCGGCTCCGCGGCCGCCTCGCGCTCGCCGGTCTTGCCGGGATCGACGCGGATGCCAGGGCCCATCGTCGTCGTCAGCGTCGCCGAAAGGATGTATTTGCCCTTCGCCGAGGATGGCTTGGCGCGGACCACCTCGTCGATCACCGCCAGGCAATTATCGAGCAGTTGCTGCTGGTCGAAGCTCGCCTTGCCGATCGCCATGTGGATGATCGCCTGGCGGTCGGTCCGGTACTCGACCTTGCCCGACTTCGACTCGCCGACTGCTTTCTCGATGTCGTCGGTGACGGTGCCGACCTTGGGGTTCGGCATCTTCCCCTGCGGGCCGAGCACGCGGCCGAGCTGGCCGACGCCTTTCATCATGTCCGGCGTCGAGATCGCCACGTCGAAGTCGGTCCAGCCCTCCTGCACTTTCTCCACCAGGTCCTGGCCGCCGACGAAGTCGGCACCGGCCGCCTCGGCGTCCCGCGCCTGCTGGCCCTGAGCGAAGACGGCAACCGTCACGTCTTTGCCTAGCCCGTGGGGCAGCGCGAGCGTGCCGCGCAGCTGCTCCTCGGCGTGGCGGACGTTGACGCCCAGGCGCATATGCAGCTCGACCGTCTCGTCGAAGCCGGCGCTGGCCGTCTCCTTGATCAGGGCCACCGCCTCGGCCGGCGGGTAGGCGTGCTCGCGCTGCACCTTGCCGAGCTGTTTGCGGTAGCGCTTGCCGTGGGCCATGGCTATTTGACGTCGACGCCCATCGAGCGGGCGGTGCCGGCGATGATCTTCGAGGCGGCGTCGAGGTCGTTGGCGTTGAGGTCGGGCATCTTGCGCTCGGCGATCTGGCGGACCTGGTCCATCGAGATCGTGCCGACTTTGTTGACGTGCGGCTCGCCCGAGCCTTTTTTGATGCCGATCGCTTCGCGGATCAGCACCGCGGCGGGCGGCGTCTTGGTGATGAAATCGAAGGAGCGGTCCTCGTATACGGTGATCTCGACCGGGATGATCGTGCCGCCCTCGCTCTGCGTCTGGGCGTTGAAGGCTTTGCAGAACTCCATGATGTTGACGCCGTGCTGGCCCAGCGCCGGGCCGACCGGCGGCGCCGGATTGGCATTGCCGGCCTGGATCTGCAGCTTGATGAGGGTGAGGACTTTTTTCGCCATCGCGGTCGGGGAGGGTAGCGGGCCTGGCTAGATCTTCTTGACCTGGTCGTAGTTGACCTCGACCGGCGTCTCCCGGCCGAAGATCGAAACCAGCACCTTGAGTTTGGCCGCGTCCTCGTTGATCTCGGCGATCTCGCCGGAGAAGTCGGAGAGCGGGCCGGAGATGACTTTGACCGACTCGCCGATCGAGAACTGCGCCTGGGTGCGGGGGCGCTCGGCGGTCTCGCGGTGCAGCAGGCGGTCGACCTCCGGTTTGGAGAGCGGCACCGGCTTGTCGCGCTGGCCGACGAAGCCGGTCACGCCGGGGGTGTTCTTGACCAAGCCCCAGGCGTCGTCGGTCATCTCCATGTTGACCAGGACGTAGCCGGGCATCGTCCGTTTCTCCTTCGGCTCTTTCTGGCCTTCTTTGTTGAGCTCCATCACCTGCTCGGTCGGCACCACGACCTGGCGCACGTTGCGGTTCTGGCTCATCGTCTGCACCCGGTGCTCGAGATTGTGTTTGACCTTGTTCTCGTGGCCCGAGTAGGTGTTGATCACGTACCAGCGATACATCTCTGCGAGTTGCCCTTCTCTGTGGATCCCGGCTAGAGGATCTGCTTGATAAGGAAGCTGAAGGCGCTGTCGAGGGCGCCGAGGTAGGCGCCCGCGACGGCGACGAAGAGGATCGTCACCGCGGTCGCCTGGACCAGCGTTTCACGGTCTGGCCACTGGACTTTGCGCAGCTCGGCCCAACAGGAGAGGAGGAAGCCGATGACGCCGCCGCGCTGGCGATCGGCCTGCGCTTGTTTCTGCTTGCGGGCGATCTGCTCTTGCTCGCGGCGCTTCTGCTCCTCGCGCTTGCGCTTTTCGGCCTGTTTGGCCTGTTTGGCCTCGGCCCGCTTCTGAGCGCGGGAGGGCTTGGGCGCGTCCGGGGTCTCGAGCTCCGCTTCGGGGGCGCCAACCGCCATCCCGGCCTCGACCGCCTCGACCTCGGCGACGTCGCCGGATACGCCCACCTGGGTGTCGTGCTGGGCACGGGTCTCGGCGACGCGGCTGCCGCCGGAGCGTTTCTGCTCCTCGGCTTCGCGAGCGCGGCGCTCGGCCTTGCGCTGGGCGCGCGTCTTGGCCACCCTAGCGCCCCCCCTCGCAATCGCGATGCGGGCGGCCCACTACCTCGTCTCCTTGTGCGCCGTGTGCTTGCCGCACCAGCGGCAGAACTTGCGCAGCTCAATCCGGTCCGGCGAGTTGCGCCGAGACTTGTTGGTCTGGTAGTTGCGCCGCTTGCAGTCTTCGCAAGCCAGCGTCACCGCGATGCGGACATCTCCGCGTGCCATGTCTCCCTCGTTGCCGTACGGAAGCCGTTACAAGGAAAAACCTCGGGCCCAAGGCGCGAGGCTGAGCCGAAGAATAGCGCTCTGGCGTCTCGCGGGCGGACCCGCCGGAACGCCTACGCATCCCGCGCAAGCTGGGCGGTTTCGCGACGCGCGGGGGGGCGAATCGGCGGGCCTGGCGCCTTAGTGGTCCTATGGACGAAAAAAGCGCCAAGCCCGACCGACTGATAGCCCAACTTGCCGCACGCCAGCACGGCGTCGTCTCAACCCGGCAGCTCCGCTGGGCAGGCCTCAGCCCGACCGCGGTCCAGAAGCGAGTGCGGGCCGGTCGACTGCACGCAGTGCATCGCGGCGTTCATGCGGTGGGCTATCCGCCGACGGGCCTGGAGGCGCGTTGGATGGCAGCAGTGCTGGCGGTGTCCGGCGGTTCGGCGCTCGCCGTTCAGCGGCCTGCCTTCGACGGGGAGCGCCCTTTCGCGGATGGAGAGCGCGCCGCCGCCGGGCGGTCGCCTATCCGCGCCGCGGATGCGGCTGTCCTCAGCCATCGCAGCGCGGCTGCGCTCTGGCGGTTGCTGCCGGCGCGGGACGGGCCAGTGGACGTCTCGATCCCGCACGGCGGCGGCCGGCAGCGTCGCCAGGGCATTCGCCTCCATCGCTGCCAGTCCCTGCGGCAGTGGCATATGACCCGGCATCGGGGAATTCCAGTGACGACTGCGGCGCGCACGATCGCCGACCTGCGGGCGGTGGTTTCGGCGGGCAAGCTGCGCCAGGCGATCCGACAGGCGGAGGTGTTCGGCTTGAAAACTGGCCTGGAGGGGCCGTCCGATCGGACCCGAAGCGAGCTCGAGTTCCAATTCCTGCGGCTCTGCAAGCGCTACGGCCTGCCGACGCCGAAGGTCAACGTCCCCATCGGCCCATTGACCGTCGACTTCCTCTGGGAGGAGGCCAAGCTGGTCGTCGAGACCGACGGCTACCACTACCACCGCGGCCACGAGACATTCGAGAACGACCATTCCCGCGACCTGGAGTTGCGGACCCGCGGGTATTCGGTGACGCGCCTCTCCTACCGGCAGGTCGTTGCCGAACCGGCGAGGGTCGTGCGGGGGCTCCGGGTGGCGCTCAAACTCCCGCCCCTGGCGCGTTTGTAGTCCTATGGACGAAAAAGGCGCCAGGCCGGGCGAGGCGGGGCGGGGCGGGGCGAGGGGCGGGGCGGGGCGAGGGGCGGGGCGGGGCGTTTAGAGGCCGAGGGTTTTGGCGATGATCGTGCGCTGGATCTCGGAGGTGCCGCCGTAGATGGTCGAGACCATCGTCGTGCGGACGAGGCGCTCCATGTCGTACTCGGAGGAGTAGCCGTAGCCGCCCATCATCTGCATGCCCTCGACGGCTACGCGTTTGGCGACCTCGGTGACGTGCAGCTTCACCATCGAGGCCTCGCGGGGGAGCATGCGGCCCGGGTCCTCGTCGGTCAGGCTGGCGACCCAGCGGGTCATCAGGCGGGCCGACTCGACTTCGGTCGCCATGTCGGCGATGCGGTGCTGTAGCGCCTGGAAGGAGCCGATCGGGCGACCGAACTGCTTGCGCTCCTTGACGTAGGCGAGGGTGTCGTCGAGCACCCGCTGGGCGATGCCGAGCATCGTTGCGGCGAGGATCAGCCGCTCGACGTTGAGGCCGGCCATCAGCTGCGTCCAGGCCTGGTCGACCTCGCCGAGCAGGGCGTCGGCCGGGGCCTCGACGTCGGTCAGGTAGAGATGGTTGGTCTCCTTCCCGCCCATGGTCTGGATCGGGACGATCTCCATCCCCGGCGCCTCGCGCGGCAGCCAGATCATCGAGAGGCCGTCGTGCTTGTTCTCGGTCTTGGTCGTGCGGCAGACGACGAGGACGTGGTCGGCGATGTGGGCGTTGGAGATGAAGACCTTCTGGCCGTTGAGGACGAAGCCGCCGTTGACCCGCTCGGCGCGGGCGGTCAACGAGCCGACGTCGGAGCCGGCCTCGGGCTCGGTCATCGCGATCGCCTCGACGGCGCCGCCGGCGATGCCGCCGAGGATCTCCCCCTTCTGCTCCTCGCTGCCGAAGCGCTGGGTGGCGCCGGCGACGATCAGCGTCGTTGCATAGCCGCCGACCGGGGCGAGACCACGCGAGGTCTCCTCCATGAAGAGGCAGGCGTCGAGCATCGAGCCGCCCGAGCCGCCGTACTCCTCGGGGATCGTCACCCCCAGCCAGCCCAGCTCGGCCATCTGCTTGTAGATGGCGTCGTTGTGGTGGAGCTCGTAGCCCTCGGTGAGCCGCTCGCGCTGCTCGGGGGTGCCGCACTCGCGCTCGCAGAAGCCGCGGATGGCGGCGACGAAGTCCTGCTGCTCGTCGGTCAGCGAGAAGTCCATCGGCGGGGGAGGCTATTCGACCGAGGGACTAGCCGGTCCGGCGGGCGCCGGGCCCGCGCGCGAGGCGCTTGGCCTCGGCGGCGCCGAGGTAGGGCGTCAGCGCGAACTGGATCGCCTCCGGCGCGAGCGCCGGAAGCTCGGCGCCGCGGCCTGTCGCCAAGCGCTCGGCGATCAGCGCCGCGATGCCGCCGGCGATCGCGTGCTCGATCAGCCGGGGCAGGTCCGGAGGAGCGACCGGCTCGCGGCGACCGCGGGCGAGCGCCTCTGCCGCGTAGGCGAGCAGGCGCTCGCGGCGGGCCGTGCCGTCACGCCCGGCTGCCATCGCCTCGTTGGTGAGGACACCGGCCTCGGTGGGATGCTCGGCGGCGAACTCGAGCGTGGCCCGGATCGCCGCCGAGATGCCGGCCGCCCAGTCCGGGGCCGCCGCGCAGGCCTCCTCGACCCGAACCTGGAAGCGCGCAAAGGCAGCCTCAAAGGCGCCGGCGAAGTCGTCTGGAGGATGCCCGGTCTCGTCCATTCCCTGCCCGCAAAGGCGTCCCATTGACGATTATAAACACGAGTGTCTGCAGCGGCCGAGCAGGCGGCGCTCCGGTGGGCGTGGTGAGGACGAGATCGGCGCGGGAGGCACGCCGGAACCAGTGACGCGACGCTAGAGCCCGGAACGAGACTCGAACTCGTGACCCCTTCCTTACCATGGAAGTGCTCTACCAACTGAGCTATCCGGGCGGAACGATCAACTTTAGCGGCGTATCGCCGACGTCGAGGCCCGGCCGCTCCGACGACGGCTAGCCGGGACGGTACGCTGGGCGGGCATGGACGTAGGGGAACGCGCGGGGTTCGCGGACGAGATCCGGCGGACGGTCATCGAGCAGTCCTATCGGGCGGGGGTCGGCCACATCGGCTCGGCGCTCTCGATCGCAGACCTTCTAGCTGCGGTTATTGGTGGGCCCGCCCGGCTCGACGCCGGCGAGGAACGGGACCGGATCGTCCTCTCAAAGGGGCACGCTGCCCTGGCGCTTTACGCGGCGCTCCATATAAGGGGGCTGCTCGAGCCGGGGCAGATTGACACCTACTGCGGCGACGGCACCTTGCTCGGCGTCCATCCCGAGCACGGGTTGCACGGGGTCGACTTCTGCACCGGCTCGCTCGGCCAGGGGCTATCGCTGGGGGCGGGGGCGGCGCTCGGCGCTCAGCGGCAGGGCTCGGAGCGGCGCGTCTACGCGATCGCCAGCGACGCCGAGCTGAACGAGGGCTCGACCTGGGAGGCAGCCCTGTTCGCCGCTCAGCATCGGCTCGACAACCTGACCCTGCTCATCGACTTAAACGGCCAGCAGGCGCTGGGGTACACGCCCGAGGTGCTCGACCTCGGCGACGTCGAGGCCAAGCTCGCCGCCTTCGGCTGGTCGGTCGCGGCGGTCCCGGGGCACGACCAGGCGGCGCTCGGCGCAGCGCTGGAGCAGCCAAGCGACGGCAGGCCGCGGGCTATCGTCGCCGAGACGACCTTCGGCTACGGCGTCTCTTTCATGGAGTCGAAGATCGAATGGCATTACCTGCCGCTTGACGAGGAGAGCTACGGCGAGGCGCTGGCCGAGCTGGAGCGGCGGGCAGCAGCATGAGGAACGAGTTCCTCGACGAGCTGGTCGCCCTCGCCGAGGCGGACGAGCGGGTGATGCTGCTGACCGGCGACCTCGGCTTCATGGTCCTCGAGGAGTTCCAGCAGCGCTTCCCGGACCGCTTCGTCAACTGCGGCGTCGCCGAGCAGAACATGGTCGGCGTGGCGACCGGGCTGGCCGAGGCCGGCTTCGTGCCATTCGTCTATTCGATCGCGACCTTCTCCACCCTGCGCCCGTATGAGTTCATCCGCAACGGGCCGGCGCTGCACGACCTGCCGGTGCGGATCGTCGGCGTCGGCGGCGGCTTCGACTACGGCCACAACGGGATCACCCACTTCGCGCTCGAGGACTACGCGGCGATGCGCGCCCAGCCGGCGATCACGACCGTCGCCCCCGCCGACGCCGGCCAGGCGCGCGCCGCACTGCGGGCGACGGCGGCGCTGCCGCGGCCGATCTACTTCCGCATCGGCAAGGGAGGCGGCGAGCTCCCGGGCCTCGATGGCCGCTTCGAGCTGGGCCGCCTGGAGCTGCTGCGCGAGGGCGACGACGCGGCGATCCTGGCGATCGGCTCGATCGCCCGCGAGGCGCTCGCCGCCGCCGAGCTGCTCGCCGAGCGCGGGGTCGAGGCCGCCGTCGGCCTGGTCTCATCGTTCAACCCCGGCCCCGCGGAGGACATCGCCGAGCTGCTCGCCGAGCGGCCGCTGGCGCTAACGGTCGAGGCCCACTACCGCGACGGCGGCCTCGGCTCGCTGGTCGCCGAGACGATCGCCGAGCGCGGACTCGGCTGCCGCCTGCTGCGTGCCGGCGTCGCCGAGATGCCGCGCGGGGAGACCGGCTCGCAGGCATTCCTCGAGGAGCGCCACGGGCTCAGCGCTCCCCAACTCGTTCAGCGGCTGGAGCAGGCGCTGAGCGCCGCACGCGCGTGAAGATCTCGGCCGTCATCGCCTGCTACCGCGACGCGCCGGCGGTGCCGATAATGCACGAGCGCCTCGTCGCGACCTTCGCCGAGATCGGCGCCGACTACGAGATCGTCTTCGTCAACGACGGCTCGCCGGACGACGCGGCCGAGGTCCTCGCCGCGCTGGCCGAGCGCGACCCCAAGGTCGTCGTCGTCAACCACGCCCGCGCCTTCGGCTCGCAGAGCGCCTTCACCTCCGGCATGCGGATCGCCACCGGCGACGCGGTGGTGCTGCTCGACGGCGACCTGCAGGACCCGCCCGAGCTGATCCCCAAGTTCGTCGAGAAGTGGCGGCAGGGATACGAGGTCGTCTACGGGCAGCGGGTCGAACGCGACGCCCCCCGTTACATGCGCTGGTTCTACAAGGCCTTCTACCGCGTCTTCCGCCGCCTCGCCTACGTCGAGGTTCCGCTCGACGCCGGCGACTTCAGCTTGATGGACCGCCGCGTCGTCGACGCGATCAACGCGATGCCCGAGGCACACCGCTTCCTGCGCGGCCTGCGCGCCTGGGTCGGCTTCAAGCAGATCGGCGTCCCCTACGTCCGCCCGGAGCGGATGTTCGGCACGACGACCAACAGCTTCCTCAAGAACCTCGGCTGGGCGCGGCGGGCGATCGTCTCCTTCTCCTACGCGCCGCTGGACATGATCACGGCGGTCGCCCTCGTCGTCGTCGGCGTCTCCTTCCTCAGCCTGCTGGTGCAGCTCGTCCTGCGGGTCGTCGATCCATCCGCCGCGCCGCGCGGGCTGACGACGTTGATCGTCCTGATCCTCTTCCTCGGCGGCATCCAGCTCCTCTGCCTTGCGATCATCGGCAGCTACCTCGGGCACATGTACGAAGAGGTGAAGCGGCGCCCGCCCTTCGTCGTCGGCTCGGTGCTCAACCGGCCGGCCGGCACGGACGGGCCGGCTGCGGTCGCCGCGCCGCGCAGCGCGGCGCTACCGCCGACCCCAGGCGAGCAGGTTGCCGACGCCGAGCGAGAGCGGCCGCCCCCCTAGCCCGCTGCGCTCCAGGCCGGCGGCGAGCAGCCCCTGCGGACGCGGCGGCAGCGGCAGCAGGCGCGCCCAGTAGCGCAGCGGGTAGCGGTTGCGGATCCGCCGTTGCTGCACTTCGCGCAGGCCGGCGCGGCGCAACAGCTCCTCGACACTGCGCGGCGAGAAAAGCTGCATGTGCTCGAGGTCGACGATCGGCGAGCGCATGCCAAGCGCCCGGTTGAGCGGCGCCCGGCGGTCGTGGCAGACGAGCGCGAAGGCGCCGCCGGGACGCAGCAGCTCGACCGCGTCGCCGATCATCCGCGCCGGGTCGGGGACGTGCTCGATCGTCTGGAAGCAGGTGACGAGGCTGAGGCTTGCCGGCGGGCGGATGCCGGGACGGAAGACGCCGTGCTCGATCAGCGGAGCGATCGCCGGCTCGGCGGCCTCGGTCGGCGCCCGCGAGGGCTCGACGCCACCGACCTCGGCGAAGCCGAGCCGCACCAGCTCGGCGAGGAAGGCCCCCTCGCCGGTGCCGATGTCGAGCGCGCCGCGGCGCTCGGGCAGGCCCGCGAGGACGTCGTGCAGCTCCCCCGCGTAGGTCGCGGCCGCGTAGCGCGCCTCCTCGGCGGTGTCGAAAGCGGCCTCGTCGTAGGCGCGCGCCAGCGCCTCGGGCGAGGGCACCGGGCTGGCGTAGGCGAGGTCGCAGACGGGGCACTCGACCAGCCGCAGCCGCATGTGCTCGGGCCGCTTGCGCGAGGCGAAGGCGTGCTCATCGAGGCCGGCGAAATCGAGCCGTTGCTCGGCGAACAGGCGGCTGTCGTCGCTCGAGCCGCAGATCGGGCAAGCGCGCTCGCGCAGCTCACCGAGCGGGCCCGCTGCCATTTCTCCTCGCTGACCGGGCGTTTGGCCCATCAGACCGGGCGACGCCGAAGGAAGTCGCGGAACTTCGGCGCCGTGTATCGATATTCGCCTTTTCGAATCCGGTAGAGAACCCCTGCCTCGACGAGCCGGCCGAGCAGCACGTTTACATTGCCGGGCGTCTTGTCAGATGCCCGGATCAAGTCCGACGCTCGCAGGGGCGGATATGGACACGACGCAGACGAGAGCAACACGTCCTGCTCCGCCGGCGTCAGAGTCGAAACTCTAGGCTCGTAGAAATCCCGGTCAAGCCGTTCGTAGATCTCGTCTCTGGCCTCGTCAAGCAGCGGCATGGTCAAGTGGTCGACACCGGCGAGATCGGCAGCATCCCAAAGCTCCGAGCCCCAAAGCTGGATGAAGTAGGGATAGCCCTCGACCTCGTCCACCATTCTCTCAGCGACTGCCTGATCGGCGGTGCGTTCGGTCTGTTCCAGTGGCCGCATGAAAGCAGCGAGCGCCTCGTCTCGAGGCAGTGAATCGACCGTCTCCCCTCGGAAGAGCCGCTCGCTATAGGAGCGCGCCTTCTGCAGGTTTGCGGCAAGAGTAGGCAGGCCGCAGACGACGACCGCGAGCGGAAGCTCCTGCCGCTGCAATGCAACCAGAGGCGCAAGCAGGAGGGACAAGGGGTGCTCTCCATGCCGATCGCGCTCATCGCGGATCACCTGTGCCTCGTCGAGGAGCAGGGCCACGCCGGTTCGGCCCTTGGAAATCGCGAGCTCGACGGTGGCAAATATCGCTCGGGCGAGATCCCGCTCTCGCTCAGAGCCGGGGGCAAGGGCAAGCGAAACTTCTTCCCAGCCCACCGAAAGACTGCCGCCCCGCAAAGCCCGGTTTGCGGCTGCCCGCAATTTCTCGTAGCGCGAGAGACGTTCCTGCGAACGCTCAAGCACTCCCGCCAGCGCATCTTGAAGCGCGTCGTCGGTGTTGTGCGAGGGCTGGAACTCGAACTCGGCCGGCTCCCAATTGGCCTCCCTCGCGCTTTCGGCAAACGCCCCAAGCAGAACGGTCTTCCCTACGCCGCGCAAACCCGTGACGCGCATGCTTGCCTGCTGCTCGGGGGCGGCGCGCAGCATTGCCGAAAAGCGACGAAGAGACGGATCCCGCCCAGCCAGATAAAGAGGGCGAATGCCCACTCCCGGCCGGTACGGGTTCTTTTCCGAAGCTGGAATAATTACAACGTTCCTTTTAGGATTCATAATCCTAAAGAATTAACTGTAATGATATCTTTTCCGAGCTGGCCGTGCTTGGCTGGAATACGATCGCGCGGTGCGCGAACGAGGCAAGGAGCGTCCGCAGCCATGAGGGCGCTGGTGACGGGGGCGGGCGGGTTCGTCGGCGCCAACTTGGCGGCGACGCTCGCGAGGGGCGGCCACGAGGTCGTCGCCTGGGTCCATCCCGGTAGCCCGACCTGGCGGCTCGACCCCCTCGCGGGGGAGATGGAGATCGTGCCGGTCGAACTGCTCGATCCCGAGGCGATCGAGGCGGGCGTGCGGGCCGCGCGAGCGGACTGGGTCTTCCACCTCGCCGCCCACGGCGCCTACTCGTGGCAGCGCGACCCCGAGGTCATCATGCAGACGAACCTGGTCGCGACGGTGCGCCTGCTCGCCGCCTGCCAGCGCCATGGCTTCGCCGCCTTCGTCCACGCCGGCACCTCCTCGGAGTACGGCTTCCAGGACCACGCCCCGCGCGAGGACGAGCTGCCCGAGCCGAACAGCGACTACGCGGTGATGAAGGCCTCGGCGACGCTGCACTGCCGCTTCGTCGCCCAGCGCGACGACGTCCACGTCGTCACCCTGCGCCTCTACTCGGTCTACGGCCCCTGGGAGGAGCCGGGACGGCTGATGCCGACCCTCGTCGCCCGCGGGCTCGAAGAACGGCTGCCGCCGCTGGTCTCACCGGACACGCCACGCGACTTCGTCTCGGTGCGGGACGCCGAGCGCGCCTTCCTGATCGCCGCCGAGCGCGACGAGCTCGAGCGGGGAGCGGTCTTCAACGTCGCCTCCGGCCGGCAGACGACGCTGCGCGAGGTGGTCGAGGTGGCGCGAGCCGAGCTGGGCATCGCCGCCGAGCCCGAGTGGGACACCGAGCCGCAGCGTTCCTGGGACGCCGCGGTCTGGGTCGGCGACGCGACCAGGACGCGCGAGCAGCTCGGCTGGAGCGCCGAGGACGACCTGCCCATCGGCTTCGCCCGCCTGGCGGACTGGCTGCGCGAGCGCCGCGAGCTCTGGGAGCGCTACGAGATCGCGCCGCCCGCCGACGGCTGAGCGTTCGGTCAGCCACCCAGAGCGGGTTCTGCCAACAGATCGGCCGGTGCCAGGATCGGCGCGCCTCCGACCAGGTCGAGAAGATCCGCGTCGCCCGAGACGAGGATTGCGTTTTGACTGTGTGCCAGCGCAATCAAGTAGTCGTCGTCCGGGTCCTTTGAGCGCAGCGGCGGCGGTGCCTCGGGATCCACTGTCCGCGACGCATCGCGACGCAGCATCTCGATGTAGTCGCGCACGGTGGCCATGTCGGCGTAGCGACGAAACTTCTCGCGGCGGAGCACCCCTTGGAGCTCCTCCAACAAGTGGGGCGAGACGATTAGTTCAAACGCTCCGGCTCGGATCTCGGTCAGGAGCTTCGCAGGGGCGCCCTGCGGACTGATCAGGGCCGAGGCGAGAACCCCGGGATCAAGAACGACCCGCCGCACGCCTATCCCCGCGCATGGCGTGAACCTCGGCGTTCGCAAGTGCAAGCCCCTCGGCCTCTGGCGCCGGCTCCACCCGAGCCCAGAGGTTCTCGAGATCATCAAGGCCGAGATCCCGGCGAAGCGATTCCTCGATCACCTCCGAATCGCGCTTGCCATTGCGAGCGGCCTTGATCTTGACGGCCTTGACGACCTCCTCGTCGAGCGTGACCGTGGTGCGCGTGCGCATAGACGCACCATAGCATCAAGATGCAGCGCGCGCCCTTGGCTCTTGCCGGCTCATCTGGGCTCGAGGCGGACCAGTTCGAAGCCTTCGGGGGTGCTGGCGACCGGGACGAACTCGAAGCGGCGGTGGAGAATCGTCAGGGAGACCGTCTGGAGGGCGTTGAAGTCGCGGAACTGGAGCGTCGGCGAGACCTGTTCGGGCGGGTCGACGACGGGAGAGGTGAGCAGCAGGGTGCCGGGCGGGATCTCCTCGGCGGCCGCGGCAACCCGCTCGGCGCTGGACGGGATCAGCGCGTCCTCCGTCGGGTCGGCGATCGGCAGCAGGTTGCGACGGCCCGCCCGCAGCAGCACCTCGTTGGTCAGTTCCGGCTCGGTGAGGACGGCGGCGGGCCCGGGGGGCACCCGGTCGAGCAGTTCGACGACGGCCGGCGCGCGCGGGTCGATGGCCGGGTTTTCCGCCAGGCGGTCGAACCGCCCGGAGAGCGATTCGCCGCGGGCGATCGTGCCGAGCGCGGTGTCGGGCCACTTCGCCTCGAGCGACGGCCAGCCGGCGACGAAGACCATCGCGCCGGCGAGCAGCAGCGCCGCCGCGCCCACCGTTCGCCAGGGCGCGGCGCGGCCGCCCAGCAGGACCTGCGCCCAGAGCCCGCCCAGCGCCGCCACCGGGACCAGCAGGTTGAGCAGGTTGTTGGGGTGCGAGCGGCCGAGGTAGTAGGTGAAGGTGCCGATCGCCAGGCCGGTGAAGCCGGTCAGGGCGACGCGCATCGGCGGCGAGACCGCGCGGGGGCGCTCCCGAGCCAGCCACAGCAGGGCCACGGCCCCGAGGAATATCGCGGCGGCCATCAGCGGGCCCGCCGAGAAGGCTTCGACCGGCAACTGGCCGAATCCTTCGGTCGAGTACAGCTTCAGGTATTCGATATATGGCCCCCAGTGCAGCGACCCGTGAGCCACCAGGGTCAGGAGGCTGTAGAGGGCGATCGCGCCGAGGCTCACGCCTAGCCCGAGCACGGCGCCGCGGGCGACCCGCCGGGGGGCGCCGTCGCCGGCGGCGAGCGCCTCGACCAGGACCAGTGCGCCGTAGGTCACGCCGCAGTAGACGAAGGCCTCGAAGCTCCAGATGGCGCCGATCGCCAGCACGCCGAGCACCGCGGCGCCCGCCGGCCAGCGCCGGGCCGGGTAGCGAGCGCCGAGAACGGCGAAGAGGACCATCAGGTACGGCAACCCGAAGCGAAGCGGGCCGGCGCTCGGGAAGAGAACGTAGACTTCGAGCGCGGCGAAGAGGTTGCCGAGGGCCGCCACCGCGACGGTCAGCAGGGCGAGCAGCTGCCCGACGCCGGCGAGGCGCAGGACCGCGTAGGTGACGAGGTACTGCGCGACCGTGATCGCGACGACGATCAACGACATCGTCCCGTAGCCGATCCGGATCAGGCCGAAGGCGAGCGCGAGGGCGTCGAACAGCGCCACCCCGTACTGCGACCAGACTTCGCTCAGCATCGCCCGGCCGTGCAGCACGGCGTTGGCGGGGCCGAGGAAGAAGCCCTGGTGGTGGACGAGGTTCGAGGCGTAGACGTGGAGGTCCGGGAACTGGGCGACGACGAGGACGATCAGCGCGCAGATCGCGGCGTCCAGCCAGGGTCGCGCTTGCGGCGGGGGCGCCCAGGGGAGGCGCAGCAGGGCCAGCGCCGCCAGCGCGAGGAGCAGGGCCGGGATCAGGTTGGCCGGCCGCAGGGCGGCGTCGGGGACGAAGAGCAGGGCGAGGCCAGCGAAGGAGGCGAGCGCCAGCCAGCGGGCGGAAACGGTGGCGCCGTCCTCCGGGTTCCGCCAGATCCGTGCGGCGAGGAACGGAGCCGCCAGGGCGGCGGCGGCCGTCAGCCCCAAGAGCAGGTGGTGCAGCTCGTCGCCGTCGCCGCTATGGCGCAGGAAGAGCCCGTAGGAGAGCAGCGCCAGGCCGGCGGCGAGGCCGCGGGCGGTGGCTGCCGGAGCGGCGGTGGCCAACTGTCGCGCCTGGCGATCGGCGAGCAGCAGGCCGGCGGGAAGGGCAGCGGCGAAGGCGAGCACCCAGGACCAGGTCTCGGTCGACTCCGATGGCCCGCCCGGCAGAACAAGCAGGCAGACCACCAGGATCGCCGAGGCTGCACAGGCAAGCAGTCGCAGCGCGCACGATTCGACCCCCACGGGCGCTGACAATACCTTCGCCGTACCACCCCAGGGCGGCTGTGGTCCTCGGGCCTAGGAGCCCGGTTGTTGGGGGATCGAGCGCAGGGGGGCGTTGGCGGGGCCGCAGCCGGAGGGATCGAGGCTGCCGCGGACGCGCCAGACGGTGACCAGGCCTTCGCTGTCGACCGCTTCGACGCCCGGTGAGCCACGCAGCCAGCCCGCCTCCGGCGAGGGCACCGGCGCGGCTTGGTCGATGAAGTTGAGGAAGGGCGAGGTGATGAGGTAGTCGAGGTCGGCGGCGTCGACCGCTTCGCGGAAGCCGGCGCAGTCGGGAATCGGGTTGAAGGCGGCGTGCGGGCCCTCTTCGCCGACGTAGGCGACGTGGTTGGAGAGGTCGGTGCCGTAGAGGCCGTACTGGTAGAAGCCGGCGGTGGTGCCGACGATCCCGATGCGGGCATCGCGCACGTCGCGGGCCCAGAGGTAGGCCGAGCTCATTTCCTGGCCGGGCAGGCCGGAGTCGGCGGCGAAGCGCCCCTCCAGGTAGTGGCGCTGGAGCGGATAGCCGATTGCGACGAGGAGCAGGGCGAAGGCGGCGAAGCCCGCCACCAGCTCGCGGCCCGAGGCGCCCCAGCGGCGCAGCGCCAGGATCAGTGCCGGCAGCGCCACCGCCACCAGCGCGACCAGCAGGCCGAAGTCTCGCTCGGGGTCGTCGAGCACCGCGTCGGCCCCGTTGGTGATCCAGAGGAGGGCCGCCAGGGCCGCGAGCAGCGCCCACTGGCGGCCGGCGTCCTCCATTCCCCGCGCCAGGGGCAGCAGCACCAGGCCCAGCAGCAGCGGCGGGATCCCGTAGCGGACGTTGATCCAGAACTCGAACGGGGCGCCCTCGGTGCCGGCGGCGCTGAGCGGCGTCGCCAGGTAGGCGAAGGCGCCGAAGAGGGCGACCCCGCCCAGCCAGCGCAGCGGCGCATCGCGGCCCCAGAGCAGGGTGAGCAGGCCGCCGGCGAGACCGGCGAGGACGACCACCGCCCAGAGCTCGCCGAAGGCGAGTTCCAGGCCGGGGCCGAAGTACTGCCGCCAGACCTCGGTGTCGGTCGCGTAGTGGAGGATGCTGAGGTCGGGCCAGGTGTGCTGCACCTGCTCGGGGTGAGGCAGCGATATCGGCCCCAGCTTTTCGACCTGGGGCAGCGGGTTGCCGGCGACGATCAGGTCGCGCAGGTACCAGAAGCCGCCGCCCGCGAGGGCCGGCAGGAACCACCAGCCGGCCGCCGCCCAGCGCCTCCCCCGCGGCGCCAGCACGATCACCGCGACGCTGAGCGCGGCGATCATCGCCAGCACCGTGGGCTTGGTCCCGACCGCCAGCCCCGCGGCTAGCCCGGCGGCGGCCAGCGGCCAGCCGAGCGGCAGCGTGCGCCTCGCTTCCGCGCCCGGGTCCGCGCCCGGATCATCACCGGGCCTGCCCACTGCCCGGGCCCTCCCCCCTGCCCAGGCGTTGACCAGAATCGCGATCGCCGCCAGCATCAGCCCGGCGGCCATCACGTCGTCTTTGGCCGTCCCCGGGGCGCGCACGATCAGCGTGTTGCACTCGAGCACGATCGCCGCCGCGACCACCGCCAGCGGCCCGCGCCCGTAGGGGCGGCCGACGCACCAGGCGGCGAGGAAGGCGAGCGCCAGCCAGCCGAAGTTGACGAACAGGGAGAGCGTGTCGCGGCCGGTAAGCAGGATGCCGGTCGCGTGGAAGAGCTCGGCGTTCTGGGGGTAGAGCCAGTTGAGGTTGGTGAACGCCGTCTCGGTGTAGTGCAGGCCGACCACCGAGTGGGTCTGCGCCATCCGCGCGGCGAACGGCATGTAGGACCAGAGCGAGTCGAAGTTGGAGATGCCGTGGTCGACGGCGTACTTGGCGAACAGCCCCCAGTGGGCGAAGACGACGAAGACGACGGCGAGGGCGACCGCGGTCATCGCCAGCGAGGCGTGGGGCGCTGAAGCGGGGGGCGCCGGTGGCTCCTCGCCATCCGCGCGCACCCCAGCCTCGCCACTCTCCCCTCCCCCGCCCGCAGCCTCCCCCGCTCCGCTCGGCGACGGCGCGCCGATCGACCAGGCGAGAACCGCGGCGACGAGCAGCAGCGCCTCGATCGTCAGCGTCGAGGCGTAGAGCAGGCCGAAGAGGCCGAGCAGCTCGCAGAGCCAGATCAGCAGCGCCGCGGCGAGGACCAGCTCGACCAGCCGCGCCGGCGCGCCGTCCCAGTCACGCAGCAGATGCCGCCGGATGCGGAAGGCCGAGAACCCGACCGAGCCGCCGACGACGGCCAGCAGGACGACGCTGAGGACGTAGGAGCCGGCGCCGACCATCGACGGAGCAGCGTAACGAAGCGATCCGCGGCCCTATGGTCGCTCGGCGCGGTGGGCTGCCAGCAGAGTGGCGACGTCCTCGAGATCGCGGTCGCGTCCCGACTCCCTCTTGAGGCGGATCAGGTCGTCGAAGCCGACGGCGCGGACGCGGATGCCTTGAACGATCGCCTCGACCGCGCGGAGGCGCATCTCCTCGTATGGGCGACCGCCGGGGATCTCGCTCGGATCGAATAGGTCGAGGCCGCCGGCGGAGGTGCGCAGGGTGAAGTTGCCGCCGCTGTAGAGGTCGTCAGGATCGCGCGGGTCGACATCGAGGAGCTCGGCGTCTACTCCGAAGAGCTTGGCGTCGAGAGCCTCGAGGGCGGCAGCGAGGCGGCGCATGTTCTGCGGTGTCCACTCGATCAGGATGTCGACGTCGCGGGTATTGCGGACGTGGCCATGGGCGTTGACCGCCACACCGCCGATCGTCAGGTACTCGACCCCGTGGCACTCCAGCGCCTCGAAGATGCGGGCCGGGTCGAGGGGGCCGCGATCGAGCTCCGAATGCAGGTCCTCGAGCACGTCAGCCTTCGCGCTCCGACAGGGGTTGCAGCGGCGCGCGGGCGAGGCGGTCGCCGAAGCGCATCCACTCGAAGAGGCTCTCCAGGCGCTGGGCGGGCGTCAGCTGCGCCTCGGCTGCGAGATGGACCGGATCGGCCTGACTGCCCTTCAGCTCGTGCAGCTCGACCGAAGGCTCGAAGCCAAGCGCCTCCATGCAAGACGCGAAACGCTCGAAAGAGGGCGACTCACGCCCGTTCTCTATCCGGCTGATCGATGGCGCCGCAATCCCCGTGCGAATGGAGAGCTCCCGCTGGGAAACGCCGGCGCGACCACGGGCGTCCCGCAAGATCCGCCCAAGCAACGGCGTCCCGCGGCTCGCCCTTTCCAGCTCCGCCATAGCGGATACGTTAACACCCTCTATCAGCCTTCCTCTGCCTCTATCCAGTCCCAGGGCTTGCCGCAGAGGCGGTTCGACTGGTCGAGGGGGACGGAGACGAGCTCGCCGGCCTCCTTGCCGGCGGGGGTGAAGAGCAGGGGGCCGGTCGCGGTGCGGGGGAAGCCGCCGCTGCCGGGGTGCAGGTCGGCGCCGCCGAAGCGCAGTTCGGCCCGGTGGTGGCCGGGGGTCAGCTGCGCCGATCCGAGCTCGATGTAGCCGCCTTCGTTTTCGATCTGCTGGCGCGCTTCGCCGATCTTCTCGCCGTCGACGTAGAGCCTGAGGCTGCCGCGGGTCGAGCCCAGGAGCCAGGCCGTGTAGCGGCCGGCGCTCGGCACTTCGAGGTTGCCGTCGGTCGCGTCGTAGACCGGGGCGTGGCGGGCCGCGACGAGGCGGACATCGCCGATGCCGCGCTGCAAGAGCAGCAGGCCGAGGCCGGAGATTTCGCCGCAGTCGGGCACTTCGGAGGGGTCGTATTCGCTCCCCAGCGGCTGGTGTTCGGGCGGCACCGTCGCCGCTTCGGGCCGCTGCCAGACCTCGTAGTACTCGCCGCTGCGAACCAGCCGGTAGGGCAGCGGCGGGCGGCTGCGGACCGGCGAGCTGCGCAGGACCAGCGTGCGGAATTCGAACAGGCCGGCCATGTCGAGCTCGTCGGTGTCGACCGAGTAGCCCTTTTCGACTTCGCCGCCGTCGCGCGTCGGCACCGCCCGGACGCGCAGCTCCGAGGCGCCTTCGCCGTCCTCCTCGCGCAGGAAGTGGCGGGCGCCGTAGGGGTTGTATTCGGTCATCAGCGTCGGCCCCTCGCCGGCGAACTGCTTGCCGATCTGCTCCAGTTCGACCAGCTCGCCGTAGGGGGCGAGGCTGACGCCGCCGTAGGCGAGCACGTTGGACCAGAGCACGCCGCCGGCGATGACGACAACCAGGATGCCGCCGACGAAGCGGTCGAGCCGCAGCGCCGCGAGGGCGCCGAGCACCGCCAGCGAGAGGCCGATCGGCGAGGCGGTGGCGAGCGCTTTGGCCGCCGCCCAGGGCGAGCCGAGGAGGAAGATCGTCAAGCCCGCGATCAGCGCGCTGGCGTAGAGCAGCGGCGCCATCGTGCGGCGGCGCCAGGCGGTCCAGAGGCCGAGCGCGGCGGCGCCGATCGCCAGGGCGACCAGCACCGCGGTGACCACGGTGCCGTCGGGGTGGAAGCGGAAGTCGCCCGAGGGCCAGATGCCGAGCCCCTGGAAGATGCTGAGCGGGCCGCGCAGGTTGCCTTCGCCGTTGGACCCGACCAGCGATTTGGTGGTCGGCGGGATCAGGCCGGAGGTGACGGCCGGCAGCACGAGGATCCCGGTGAGGCCGACGAAGGCCACCGCGCGTTCGAGCGCCGGGCGCAGGCCGAAGCTGCGGTAGGCGATCACGGCGAGGGCCAGCAGCAACGGCCCGAACCAGATGATGCCGCCGGCGCTGAGCACCCCGACCAGCGCGGCCGCGGCGATCGCCAGCGGCAGGACCGCCTGCAAGGAGGCGAGGACTGCACGCGTTTGGTCCATCGACCCCACCCGGCGGTGGTCGATTGACCGAGGGCTGCCGCCATCGTCGCGCAGCGCCAAAGGCGCCAGCGCAGCGCCGAGCGCCACCAGGGCGGCGGCGCCGAGCTCCTTCACCCCGCCCCACATCGCGTAGCCGTAGAGCAGCGCCGGCTGGGCGGCGATGAAGGCGGCGCCGGCGCGCAGCCGCGGGCGGCGGACGATCTCCAGCATCTGCCAGATGGCGAGCGAGAGCATCGCCGCGAGGAAGGAGAGGTAGGGCTGGAAGACCCAGGCGAGGTCGCCGCCGACCAGCTTCTGGGCGGTGCCGAAGGGGACGAAGACGCCGATCGGGTAGCCGCCCGCGAGGTTGAATTCCAACGTGGCGTAGTAGCTGGAGAAGCCGAGGCCGTCGAGGCTGCGACCGTGTTCCATGATGCGGTCGGTCATCGCCAACCAGGTGGCGGTGTCGTCGAGCTTGATGTAGCCGGCGAAGGTCGGGTCGCCGGAGAGGATCACCGGCGCCCCGAAGACGAGGAAGACCCCGACCGCGACGGCGACGGGCAGCGGGTCGGGGCGGCCGTACCGCCACGGCAGCGAGAGGCCGGCGCCGAGCACCGCCAGCAGCACGATCGCCGGCACGGTCAGCTCGGCGGTGCCCTCGGCCCAGGTCGTGAACTCGCCGACGACGACCATCGCCGCGTAGCCGGCCGGCGCCAGCAGCGCCCCCGGCAACCGCCGCCCGCAGAGGACGTCGACCAGCAGCCCGAGCCCCACGCAGAGCGCCAGCAGGACGAGCGGATAGAGGACCCAGGCGGCGAGGAGGCTCATGCGCTGCCGGCGCCGGGCGCCGGGATCAGCCGACCGGCTCGACTTTGCCGGAGGTGGCGAGGCTCATCGCTCGCTGGGAGGAGGGGTCGTAGACCTCGACCTGGACGCTGTTGTCGGGGCTGGTGAAGTAGACGCTGGTCGGCGATTCCTTGCTGGAGACGACTTCGCTGCCGTCGCTCGCCTGGGTGACGATCGCCCCCGGCCGTTTGGCGAAGCCTTCGAGCGCTTCGGCCGGGTCCGGCAGCGGGTAACTGCCGACGGTCAGCACCTTGGCCGCGCCTTCGCCGGCGGCGGTCCCTTCGGGCTGGTAGAGCACCTGCACGCCGCCGCCTTCGCCGAGTTCCTTCAGTTCGAGCTCCTTGCCCTTGACCGGGCCGGCCCAGTAGATCGGCTGGCCCAGATTCGCCGCCGCTTCGCGCATTTCGTCGACCGTGACGATCCGCGGCGCCGCCGCTTCGGCCGTCGCCGGTTCGGAGGAGTCGTCATCGCCCCCCCGGGTCGCCAGCCAGGCGATCAGCGCGACGACGACCGCCAGCGCGATGACGCCGACCCGCAACATTTTGCGCTGGTCGCTGGGTTTGGCAGATGCCGCCTTGCCGCCAGCCTCCTTCTTCTCGGCGGGCTTCTCAGCCATGTCCTCGTCGGCCGGCTTGGCCGGCTCTTTCGGCTTCCCTGCCTCCATCGGCCGCGATTATATGCAGCAAACGACTCGTTGCGCCACCGATTGGAACCTCACGGGGGCCAAAAGGAGACCGAGGCGATCCGACGGCCGCCTGGGCCGTTCTACTATGCGCCGCCGGCCCGCCATAGGCGGGCCGGCGGTAGATCGGAGAAGGGCTCGTGCCGAGGCCCTTCTGCGTTCGCTTTGCCTAGGAGGGCGGCAGCGTGCCCGGGACCAGTTCGAGCCCGTAGTCGCCCGGCTCGGACAGTTCGAAGTTCCCGAAGACTTCGCTATCTGCCCAGATGCCGAGATCTCTGAAATTCGCGGTGCCGAGGCTCAAACCAACTTCGAGCGACGTTATGCCGCCGGATTTGTCGGTTTTCGGCACCAGCGTCACGGTGGGAGTTTCGACGCTTATGTCTTCGCTGATGCAGCCGTAAGACTGCGCTTCGAGCACCAGCCCTTTGAGGATCACTTTTTCCTCTGACACCGCGGTCATCTCCAAAGGAGCGGACACGTCGACCGCTTCGATCGTGCATCCTTCGAAGAGACCGAAGCCCACGCAATATTCTTCGGGTTCGGCGATGGCTCCCTGGCTGAAAGTGCCGACGACCTCGGGTTCGAGCGTGAGCGCTCCCGAGCCCCCGCAGATGACGCCGGCGCCGAGCGATTCGAAGCCAAACGTCCCTTCGAATTCCACTTCGGCGGGGCTTTCGAGCGGCTCGCCTTCGTTGGTCCACCTGAGGAGGCCGGTGGTGAAGGTCTGGTCAACTCCGTAGGTGGTGCCGTTGGAGTTGGTCGCCTTGACCCGGAAGTGGTAGGTCGTCTCCGGCTCGAGCCCTGTGAGAGCCTCTTTGACCGCTACGTCTTTCGTGCCCGAACCGATCGATTTAGCGGAAGCGGGCGCTTTGGAGCCGTAGGAGGCCGTCGTGCCGTATTCGAACTGGTAGGTCGTGGCGAGGCCCCGCGGGTTGACCGCAGCGTGAATCGTGGCCTCGCTGGCGCCGACGTCCCCGGCCCACCACGGTCCCGGTTCGGTGAGGGCGCCGGGGCCGGCGAGCGCCCCCAGGCCGTAGGTGCCGCTGGGCGAGACTTTCAGGATCCCCGACTGGTAGCCGATCGTACCGATCGTGCTCGTCGCTTCGCCTTCGAGGTTGATCCCTTTGAAATCGCCCGAGCCGTTGGTTTCGACATACGGGCTCCAGTCTCCGGTGGCCTGCACTTTGAATTCGTGGCCCTGGCTGGAGAAGCAGTTTTCGAAATCGACCTTGAAGCCGAATTTGCTCAGGGTCGCTTTTTTGCTTTCCTTGGCTAGGAGCAGCGGGTTCCCGTTGGGGTTCCCGAGGAGCTCGCTGCCTTCGGCTATGCACCCTTTGTAGGAGCCGTACCCGGAGCACGTGTTCGTGCTGACGGTGAAGCTGGTGACCTCTCCATAGCCGGCGGGATAAAGCGTCGCGCCGACGCTCACATCGCAGTCGTATCCCGAGCCGCCCCCTTCGGGGATGATCGCGGCTTTGCCTTTTAACTGGATTTGTTTTGCTTCTTTGATCGGGACCAGGCCTTGTTGGGGGGCATATTCCTCCCAAACGCCGGTGGGCACGCTTGTCGCCATCGCCGCCGGCGCTGCGACGGCGAACAGGCCGATCGCCGCGATGGCGATCCCGAGCCAGGCGCCTTTGCGGCTCCGCCCGGCCCTCGCCGTGGATTGACTTCGCTGAGACATCTCTCCCCTTCCTGCCGCGGCTTGCCACGGCCATGACTAATGCACTTGACGGTGCAAGGGTCTCAGCGGTGAGTAGCAGGCGATTGGCCAATGTGGCAGGTGCTAAGGGGGGAATCGTCCGCTCTGTAACCACCCTGGGGCTCAGCGGCCCGGGGGCAGCAGGCGGGGCACGCCGATGGCGTCCATCGCCTCGATGTTGAGCGCCACGTCGAGCTCGGCAGCGCAAGCCCAAAGCCGCCGCCCGAGCGCCCGCTCGATCGCCCTCAGCCTTGCCGTGACGGTCTTGCGACTGACCCTCAGCACCGCAGCCGCCGAGGAGGCGTTCCGCTCCGCCGCGAAGTAAGCCCGCAGGGTCGCCTTGGCGCTCTGGCCCCCGTCGCGCTCTGCCTCAAGCGGGGCCAGGTAGAGCTGGCGAAGCGAGGCGCCAAGCACCTCGTCAGAGAGGGCGGCGGCAAGCAGCGCTACCTCCCCGTAGCGCACCGGAGAGCGCCGCTTGCGGGCGACCGGCAGGGCGGCGGCGGCCTGGCGGTGGCTTAGCCGCCAGCCTGAGAGCCCCTCCCCCGGCTCACCGAGGGCAAGCGTTGCGCGCTCGGGCCAGCACGACTCAAGCGCCTCCTGGAGGCGCTCGGGGTCAAGCGGGCGGGTGCCCCCGAGCCAGGCCCAAAGCGGCCCCTCGCCGCGGCAGACCAAAAGCAGGCGGCGATCGAGGCCCGCGGCGATCGCGCGCAGGGCCTCCTCTGTGCTGGGGCCCTCGGCGAGGGCGGCGATGTGGTGGGCACCTAGCTCATAGGCAAGCTCTGAGGCATCAGCCAGCTCTCCGTCCAAAAGGCGCCTTGCGCACTCCGCGCGGCGGCGCTCCTTGGAGCGCTCGCGGCGGCAGTTTTCGCGGCCGTGCTCCTCCGATACCTCGGCGATCAGGTTGTCGAGCACGGCGGCTTGAACGGCCAAAAGCCGTTGAAGCTGCTCGTGGGGCAAGGGCTCTCCGCGCTCTGCCTCGGCGATCAGGAAGTCGGCGAGGAGGGCGTGCCCGGCGACGTAGCGGCGCAAGACGGTGTCGAGGCTGACCCCGGCGCGGGCAGCGGCGCGGGCCTGGGAGAGGAGCTCGGCGGGCACTGGGGCCGGCTCTGGGTCTGCTGCCTCGATCCCGGCCAGGGCGTGGGCGAGGGCGGCCGAGACTGCCCCGCGCAGGCCCTGGACGTAGGCGGCCTCGCCGACCTCGGTCGGGTCAGAGACCGAGTGCACGCGGGTCAGCACCGCGGCTTCGATCTCCGGCAGGCGCTCGCGCAGGCGCTCGGCCAGCTCGCGACGGGCGCGGGTCGGGCTGGCTTTGCGCTCGGAGGCGATCGCGCCCTCGCGCCTGCGCGCGCTAGCCCGCGCCGCGGTGGCGGGCGCGGTTGCGAGCCTTCCCGCACCTGCCGTTTGCAAGCGGCGGGCGGAAGGCGTACTCGCGCCCGTTGTGGGCGGCTGCCTTGACGCTGGAGCGGAAGGTCGCCGCACAGATGTCGCGGCTGTTGACGAAGAGGCCCTTCGCCCCGCCCTGCATCTCTAGCACCACTTTGGTCAGCGGCACGTCGGGGGCACCTTCGATCGAGGCCCGTAGGCCGCCCTGCTTGGAGTCGATCCGCACCGCCGCTTCTGCGTCGACCTGGCCGTGCAGGGCGAAGACGACGTCTGGGAGGTTGTGGTCTGAGGACCTGAGGTAGACCGGGCCTTCCAGGGGTTGGTCAAGCAATGGCGTGACGGCGGTGATGTGGCCGTAGACCGACCCCGCCGGGCACTGGCCGGCGGCGTACTGCACCCTGGTGCAGATCGTTCTGAAGTGGCCCTGTTCGATGAACTCCGATCTTGGGAAGCGCAGGGCCAGGGACTCGAGGTTGGCGTCGCCTGGCCGTGGCGCATAGGCAGCGCGGAAGGCCGGGAAGGCGCCGCGTTTGGTGCCGCCGATCAGGGTGGTCTTAAGCGCGGGCTTGAAGCCAAGCGCCTCACAGCCGCCGACCTGGAAGTGGTTTGAGAGGGTGGCGCTAGCTCCCCCTTCCCCGCCCACAGTGGCGCCGATCGACTTGGCTTCGCAACCGGTCGGGTTGAGGGTGAAGCGGGGGCGGTCGATCGATACGCGCACATCTCTCACGTCTAAGAGGAGGCCGTGCAGGATCGTCGGGATCGGGTCTGAGACGACCTTTACCTCGGCGCTTCTGGGGTTTAGGTAAAGCGCGTTTCTAATCACCACGTTGCCGAGGTCCAAGGGGCCGGCAACCGCCGGGGCGACAACTGCGATGGACAGGGGGGCACCTTTGTAGGGGCCGGCCAGGTAGGCCTTGGCGGTGTCTACATAGAGGGGGCTGGGGCCCGCTCCGGCTCCCACGATCACGCTGCCGAGCTTTGAGGCAGCGGGGCAGGAGGGGTGGTCGATCTCGGCCTGGCCGGTCCCTTCCTTGCTGGGGATCGAGGCCAGGGTGGCATCTGGGCAATAGGGGATGCCCGTCAGATAGGCGGTCAGGCCCGGGGGCATGGTCAGGCTCAAGGCGTTGAAGCGATCCGATCCGTCTTCTCGGTGCAGGCGCAGGTTGAAGGGGCTCACCTGCCCGGCCAGGGGGTTGGAAGAGCCAGCTTCGAGGGAGGGGGCAAGCGCCCCGCTCGGGCAAGGACCGCCGCTCGGGCCTTCGGTGACGTCAAAGCCAGAGGCCTGGGTAACAGGCGCGGTGCCCGAATAGGGGGTCAGCTCGGCCTTGATCTCGTAGTGGCCACACTTCGGCGGGGTGATCAGCGTCGCCCTGGGGCCACCTGCGAAGTGGACCTGCGCCTCGGAGAAGGGCGCCTCTGGGTTCTCGGGCACGATCGCGGTGAGCCTGCCGCTCACCGGGTCGAGCACCACCTTGGAGGGCACCTTGACGATGAGGCCGTCCTTCTTTGACTCCAGCACCAGGTAGAGGCCGAGCAGCGCGCCTTCGACGTCACCTTGCCTAGCGACGTAGACGGGTCCCTTCAGGGTCGATTCGAGGATCGGGGTCTCGACTTCGATCGTGCCAACCTTGGAGGAGTCTGGGCAGCTGACGGGCTCGTTGTCGGGGATTAGCTCTCCGCCCACCTCGCTCATGCCGATCTGCTCGAGGGAGCAGGAGCCGAGGCCCGCCCCGGCGGAGGCGTTCACCGCCATCCCCTCGGGGAAGGCGATCTTCACCGCCTTCAGGTTGGACTGCATGATCGCTTCGGGGTCTGGGTTGCCTTCGTCGTCCTTTCCTTCCAGGCCGTTGGTCGGCACCGAGAGGGAGACGTCGAGGCCGGTCGGGCTGTCGGCACGCTTGCTCTCGGGGGCGATCTGGCTCGTTGGCTCGAAGGGGACCTGATCGCAGCCGGTGATCGGCGGCGTCGTCGCCTCGTAGTCCTTCGGCGCAGCACCGGATTCCTCCCAGGAGGTGAGCCGCACGTGCACGGTCGGCGGCGGGTTGCCGCAGCGGGTCGGGTTGGAGAACAGCGGCTTGGAGTTGGCGCCGGCTTCGCCTGGCTCTTTGCAGGTCGTGAAGTGGTCTTCGGCGTTCCGCTTGGCCCCGTAGTCGCAAACCGTCGCCGTCGCTTCCAGCAGGTCGACCACCGGGGAGGTGGTGTCGAGGCTGACCGCGTAGCCGTCCTCGGGGCGCACGCGGGCGGTCAAGGTGACGACCGAGCCGTGGCCGGGGATCAAGAAGGCGAACTGGGCCGGCGAGCCGTATTCGGGCTCGATCGCGTAGAGCGCACTGGCAAAGGCGGTGCTGTTGAAGGTCAGCGCCACACCCCCCACCAGGCTGTCTTTGGGACATTCGTGTTCGATCACGGCGGTCACACTCGAGCACATCTCCGGCGTCGCCAGCGCGTTGCCGACCTGGCCGCGCGGCAGGTCGGTGATCACCGACTTCACGTGGTTTACGGGGTCGAGCTTGCCGAACGTGCCCGTGCTTTCCGGCAAGAGCTTGCGCTTGGTCGCCAGGTTGAAGGTCGCCGCGCCGTAACAGGGATGGCCGCCGGCCTGGCTGAAGGGCGCTTTGGCGCAGTCGAAGAGGCCAGCTTCGAAGCCGGTCAGGCCGAAGCCGAGCGCCGGGCTGAAGACGAACTGGTCTTCGGCGCTCGCCGGCGCAGGAGCGCTGCCGCCGAAGGCGGTCGCCAGGGCGACCGCCAAGTCGGGCGCGTCGGCGCCGATCGCGGTGATCACCTTGAATGGCTCGTAGGCCTCCTGCGGCCTCTTTAGCACCGAGGTGCTGCAGATCGCCTTCGCGTTCTGCGTGCCGCTCGGCGGCACGGTGTCGCAGCTCCATTCTTTCAGAGGGCCTTCGAGGATGTTGACCACCTTGTATGCGCGGGTCCCGGCGCCGCCCGGCAGCTCGACTTCGACCTGCACCGGTTCGAAGATCGTGTTGTCGCCGTGTTCGGCTGTGGGGGGGGTGCTCGCAAGGCTTTCTGCTGCGCCGTCTTCGGAGACGTTTGCGCCAACGTTGGGGCCGAATTCGGGCGCTGGGGATTTCGTTAGCACCGCCAGCGACTCAACCGCCGTCGCCCCGCCGGCGTTGCTCGCTACCGCCAGGCACTGGAACTCGGCTTTCTTTTCCAGTTCGGGGGCGGCGATCTTGAACTTGCTGGTGGTCGCGGTAGTTTCCGTGACTTCGCCCGCCGTCGCCGAGACCCCGTTGCGCAGCCATTCGAAGCTCCAGGCGGGCGAGCCGCTCCAGCCTCCCGGCACTGTGCAGGTAATCTCATCGCCCGCCACCGTGGCGTTGCCCGCAATAATCGGCCGGCGACTGTTGTCATTTGGGTCACCCGGGGCAGGGGGTGCGGTCGCCGGCTGTGGGTTGGCCACCAGCGGCGGCTGCGATGCGGCCACGAAACTACCGCTCTTCGCCCCGTTGGTTCCTTTGACCAGGCACTGCAGCGCCTTGCCCTGGTCAGCGACGGCGACGGTGTATGCGCGTGCGCCGGGGTCGGCGCTCCACGCGGTCACCGGTACGCCGTTGGCCACCCAGCGGAATTCGTAGCTGTAGTTGACGGTGCCGAATTTAGAGGCTTCTTCGCCGATGAGATTTCCTTGCCAGCCCTTGGTGCCGAGCAGCGCTCCCGCCCCGTCGCAAAACAGCCGGTCGCCGGCGTTCGGCGCCCCCGAGAGCGCGGGCGCCGCGTTTTTCACCCTGACCGTGTAGTCAACCCGTTCGTCGGAGTGGCTGACGGTGGGGAATTCGGCCGAGTCGCGTTCCAGTTCGATTCCCAAAGAGGGCTGGGCAATAGCTGAAGAGGCGGCGGTGAGGCAGATCAGCGCCGCCAGACCAACGGACGCGATGGCGGGGGCGCTGTTGAGCTTGCGGTGGATCACTCTGCTGCCCTCCGGTCGGGATTGGCTCGCTTGTGCTTGCGGTGTTTGGCGGCGCAGCTCGCTTTGCCCTTGCGGCGTACCGGGCGCTTGCCCTTCGGGCAGCCGCGCGTGGGCGAGGCAGGCTTGACGTTGCCGGTGCCAAGGAGGCCGGCGCTGGCGACGCCGGGCGCGGGCGGGGCTGCCTGAGTGGGGCCTTGGCAGGCTTCTTCCTCACAGGGCGTAGGCGACGCGGCTGGTAGTGCGAAGCCGCCACCGGCGCGGGCGAGGTAGACGTCGACGGCGCCGTCGACGTCGCTGCCCAACAGGCGCTGGGTGCTCTGGAAGGCGACCTCGGAGCCATCGTGGGAGAGGACCGGCTTGTCGGCCAGCTTGCCTTGCGGGTCGGCGGTGCCGGGGAGGCGGTAGAAGCCACCTTCGCGCCACAGGTAGGAGTCTGTTGCGCCATTGACATCGCCGGACACGAGCGACTCCGCCGTCTTGAAGGCGACCGTCTCGCCGTCCTCGCTCACCCAGCGGACTTGCTCGGCAAAGTCGGTGCCGAGCGGTTGGCCGATCGAGCCAAGGCCGAAGTCTACCGCGATGGCGGTCACTACTTCGAAGGGCTCGGAGTCTGGCAACGGCGAGCGGCAGGAGACGCAGCGCAGCTCATCGGCGGCGGCGTCGTAGCGGTAGACGTCAGAGCGGGTGCCGTCGGCGTCTTCGGCGCTGAGCTGCGCCTTGCTCTGGAAGGCGAGGATGTGGCCGTCGGGCTGAGGGCCGCTCGAGGGCACCGGGTAGGCCAGGTTGCGCCAGGTGCCGTCGCCGCCCCACACTCCAGGGGCGGGAACGCCGGCCCGCGCGTCGCTGTTCGCCAGCGTGCTAATGAAAGAGGTCTCTTCGCTCTCCCGATCCCAGAGGTAGAGGTTCGGCCGTCCCGCAGTCAGCGCTTTGGCGCCCGAGGTGGTGGCTTTTGCCGAGAGTTCGAGCGTGCCGGCCCCCACCACGGCGATGGTCGTCCCGGCGGGGATGCCTTCGCCGGCGATCAGCTGGCCGACGGCAAAGGCGCCGGAGGAGGCGCTCACCCCAGAGACGTTTTTGGAGCCCGAGGTGAGGGTGCCGGTGCCTTTGGCCGGCGGCGCGGGAAGCGCTCCTTCGGGGTTTGGGTCGTTGGTGAGGGCACCGAGGGCGACGTAGTAGGCGTGAGAGCCGTCGGTGGAGATGCCGGTGACGCCGTTTAAGACGTAGGCGTCCTTGCCGGCTTCGTGCTGCCCGGGCACGTCTTCGCCGGCCGAGGCCTGAATCAGGCGGTGCCCTGCCGGCAGGGAGGAGTCATAGAGGTAGAGGTCGCAACCGGCGGAGGGCGCGAACTTGCTGCAGTCACTGCCGCTGTCCTCATCGGAGCTGGCGAGCTGGCGGGTGCTCATGATGTAGACCTCGCTCTGGTCCTGCGAGGCGCCCTGGTAGTGGTCGTTGCTGTCGGCCGTGTTGCAATCGGGCCGGTAGCACTCCGGCGTGAAGAGCTCGCCGATCCAGGGGCCGGATTCGGTCTCGCGGCGTTCGAGGATGCGCAGCTTGTTGGCTTCGTCACAGGAGCCGCTGGATGGCTGGCTGGCGCGAGCCGAGAGATAGGTGCGACTACCGGCGGTGGAAATGGCACCCTGGCTGCGGGCTGGGAAATTGCCCGATGGGTATTCGTCCTTGCTTCCGGCCTCGAGCGCCCCGAGCGTCGCCCCGCAGCTGCCGCCCCAGACCTTGCCCTGCCGGTCGCGGGCCAACAGCTCGGCGCTGGGCTCTCCGGCAAGGCCGAGGTGGGCGACGTAGCTGTTTGGACGCAAGTCGGCGGCGGTAGGAGTCGGGTCGCCGGGCAACAGCGCGCCTTTTGCTCCCGCACGAAAGAAGAGGTGGGAACGATCAGCCGAGGCACCCTCGAGCTTGTTTCCGATCGCCACCGGCTGCGCCCTTTCCAGGCTCGTCAGGTTGGTCGGCGCCAGCAGCGGCGAGAGCGCCGTGAAGGCCCCGCCGAGGCCGGCGGCGAAGGCTTGGCCTTCGCCGCGCTGTGACTGCGGCGCGGTGGAGACGACCTGGAACCAGCTCGAGAGGTCGGGGGAGAAGCTCTTCGCCGTCGCGTAGGTGTACCAGCCTTTGGTGTAGCCGGCGGGGGGGCTGGTTGCTGAGGTCTGCCAACCTGAGGGAGTGCGGGTGGCGACGTAGGGGTCACCGGAGGGATTGATCACCGTCGGCGTCCCGCCGAGCGCGGCGAGGGAGTTGAAGCCGACACGGTTGCCGTCGGCGGAGACCTGGCCGGCGACTTCGAGCTTCGCCGGCAGGTTGTTCTTCTGCGCCGGACTGGCCATCTCGAGCGCCATGCAGTCCGGCATGAGGAGCGCGGCGAAGGGCTGCGTGGCGCGGATTGCTGCGTTCGAACAGGAGCTTGCGGGAGCCGGGCCGGTGGAGAAGGTGCGATCCTCTCCGGAGACGCCGCCGCCGGGGTTTTCGGCGGCGAGGCGGTAATGGTAGGTGGTGCTCGGCGCCAGCTGTTCGAGTTCGGCCAGGCCGCTGACCGCGACGGGTTCAGTGCCTTTGCCGATCGTCGCAGCGCTTTGCTGACAGGGAGCGCTCAGGCCATAGCCGGTGTCTGGCCCGTATTCGAAGCGACAACCTTCGACCGTTTCGCCTTCGGGGTCGACGGAACCTTCGAGGCCGAGCAGGTAGGTGGAGGGGCCAGGGCTATTTCCTTCGGTGATCGGTTTTGGCAGCGCCGGCGGGAAGCGGAAGGTGGCGGTGACCGTCGTAGCGCCGATCAGCGTGAAGCTGCAGGTGACGACTTTGGAGGGGCTTTTGCAGGTGCCGTTGGAGGCCCCGGTCCAGCCTTCGAAGAGCTTTGGCCCGCCGCCGGCGGTCTCGGTCAGTTCGATTTTCGTGCCGCTGACAGTCGTTTCGAACGTTTCGCTGCAGACGCCTTCGCCCGGGCCGCCGGGGTTGCCGAGGTTGGAGCATTCGAGCTTGTGGCCGCCCAGGCCGGCGCTGGCGCTGGTGACGGCGCCGCTGCCAGTGCCGGCGAGGACGATCGTCACCGGCGTGGGCGTCGCCACAGCCTGAGCGGTGGGGATCAAGAGGAGGGCGGCTAGCAGTGCGAGTAGGCCTCTCATCGGTTCCCTCCCCGTCTGTGGTTGGCATGGCGGTGGCGCTTGTGCGCCTTTGGCTTGGGCGCGAGGCGCAGGTCGACGGGGGAGCCGGCGGGCAAGACCGCTCCGGCAGGCGGCTCAGAGGCGGAAATCGCCAGCGCCCCGCGGTGGCGCCTCGGCTTCGCGACCTCGCCCAGGGCGCAGTTGGCAGTGAGGAGCGCCGCCTTGGCCTTGACTAGGGAGCTGCCGCTCAGCTTCGGGACGATGCAGGCAAGCGGCGTGGGGACGACCGGGACATGCGGGCTTGCCGGAGGGTTGTTTGGGGTTTCGGGTTCTGGTTCTGGCTGTGGCGGAACCGGTGCTTTGAAAGTGGCGGCGACGATCGTGTCGGCGCCGATGTGGAGAACCGCGCAGTTGCCGGGGCTAGGTTCCCAGGCGCAGCCTTCCCAGCCGGCAAAGCTCGATTCGGAGTCGGGGGTGGCCTTGATGACGATGTTCTTGCCGTCAGCGTAGGAGGCCTGGCAGGGGCCGAAGCCCGAGCCCGTGTCGCAGCTGAAAGAGCCATCGCCGGTGCCCGCCTTTTCGATCGCAAGCGCGCGCTGCTTCAGCGTGAAGGTCGCCTCGACCGAGCGGCTTGCGCTCAGCTGGGCTTCGCATTCACTGCCGCTAACC
>Ga0207669_10000086_pt1 | contig 46934 bp, 43 predicted proteins | sample KBSM33metaG_FD_184329 | JGI IMG/M metagenome (GOLD analysis project Ga0207669, IMG submission 184329) | Miscanthus rhizosphere microbial communities from Kellogg Biological Station, Michigan, USA - KBS M3-3 metaG (SPAdes) (version 2) | ecosystem: Host-associated > Plants > Roots > Rhizosphere >...
TACACCAAGGGTGCCCGCGACCTGTTCTTCGACCAGGTCAACGACAAGCTGGTGTCGAAAGGGTTCGATGGCTGGTGGCTCGATTCGGATGAGCCGGACTGGCATTCGAACCTGTCGATCGAGGAACGCGCGTTCCAGATGGGGCCGACCGTGCGCGGGCCGGGTGCTGCGGAATTCAACACCTATCCGCTGGTCCATGTCGAGGGCGTTGCCGACAATCTGCGCCGCGTGGAGCCGGGGCGGCGGCCGTTCATCCTGACGCGCTCGGCGTTCGGCGGCATCCAACGGTCGAGCGCGGCGGTCTGGTCGGGCGATGTCGCGGCGCGCTGGGACAATCTGCGCGACCAGGTCTCGGCCGGGGTCAATCTGTCGATGTCGGGCCTGCCCAATTGGAGCCAGGATATCGGCGGGTTCGCGGTCGAGGACCGTTACACCAACAAGGTCCCCGCCGATCAGCCGGAATGGCGCGAACTCAACCTGCGCTGGTTCCAGTTCGGCGCCTTTTCGCCCCTGTTCCGCAGCCATGGCGAAGCGCCGTATCGCGAGATCTATGAGATTTCGGCCAACGACCCGGCGATGCAGTCGTCGATGATCTGGTACGACAAGCTCCGCTACCGCTTGATGCCCTATATCTACACCGCCGCCGCCGACACGTGGTTCGCCGACGGCAGCATCATGCGCGGGCTGGTGATGGATTTCGGGAGCGACCGCCGCACCTGGGGGATCAACGACGAATATATGTTCGGGCCCTCGTTCCTCGTTGCCCCGGTTTCCGAATTCAAGGCGCGCAGCCGGCAGGTCTACCTGCCCGCCGGAACCGGCTGGTACGACTTCAATCGCGGCACCTATTATGCCGGTGGCCAGTCGATTACCGCGGCGGCGCCGTACGAGCGCATGCCGCTGTTCGTCCGGTCGGGCGCGATCATGCCGACCGGTCCCGACGTGCAGACGACCAGCGAACAGCCGGGCGGGCCGATCGTGCTCCAGGTCTTCACCGGCGCGAACGGCACCTATTCGCTCTACGAGGATGACGGCCTCAGCGACGGCTATGCCAAGGGAAAATATGCGCGCATCCCGATCCGCTGGGACGACAAGAGCGGCACGCTGACGATCGGCGCGCGGACCGGCGGCTATGACGGGATGGCGGCGAAGCGGTCGATCTCGGTGCGCTTCTACGGCCCCCGCACGGCCGCGGCGCCCGACTTCGGCGCCAACCCGGCGCGCAGCGTGATCTATGACGGCCGGCCGGTAACGATCCGCCGCTGATCAGGCGTCGAAACAAAAAGGGCGTGGGAAGCAATAGCCTCCCACGCCCTTTCGTTTGAGCGGCGCGATCGTCAGCCGGTCATTTCCTCGAGTTCCTTGCCCTTGGTCTCGTGGATGAACTTCTGGACCAGGAAGAAGCTGATCACCGCGCACACCGCGTAGAAGGTGTAGCTCGTCGCGAGGCCCAGCTTGGCGGCCATGACCGGGAAGCTCTGCGCGACCAGATAGTTCGCGAACCATTGCGCGAAGCCGCACACCGCCAGCGCCGAGCCGCGGATCTGGTTGGGGAACATCTCGCCGAGCATCACCCACATGACCGGGCCCCAGCTCAGGTTGAAGAAAATCACGTAGAGGTTGGCGGCGACCACGGCGATGGTGCCGAGTTCCGGCGACAGCTGGAGCTTGCCCGCGGCGTCGAGCGAGCCCTGGCTGAACGCATAGACGAGGCCGAACAACGTCACCGCCATTCCGGCCGAGCCGATCAGCAACAGCGGCTTGCGTCCGATCCGGTCGACCAATGCGACGGTGACCAGGCAAGCGCCGATCGACACCACGCCCGACACGATGTTGATCAGCAGCGAGTCGTTCTCGGTAAAGCCGGCGAGTTGCCATAAGGTCGAGCCGTAATAGAAAATCACGTTGATACCGACGAGCTGCTGGAACACCGCGAGCAGCAATCCGGCCCAGACCACCGGACGAATGCCGCCTTTCACGGGATCCAGGATGTCGCGCAGTTGCGGCCGGTGATCGGCACTGAAGCTGGCGCGGATCTCGGCAAGCTTGGTCGCGGCGGTATCGGCGCCGAACAGCCTGGTGAGGACGATTTCCGCCTCGCCCTCGCGACCCTTCGACACGAGAAAGCGCGGGCTCTCCGGGATCAGGAACAATGCGGCCAGAAAGACCGCCGCGGGGATTGCCTGCATCAGGTACATCCAGCGCCACGCCTCGAGCCCACCGAGCTTTTCGGTCGAGGCGCCGGCGGCGGCGGCGAGATAGTAATTGACCACGAACGCCGCGGTCAGGCCCGAGATGATCATGATCTGCTGCACCGTCGTCATCCGCCCGCGGATATTGGCCGGCGCGACTTCGGAGATGTAAGCGGGCGACAGGACGCTCGCCGCTCCCACCGCCATGCCGCCGATGATCCGCGCGGTCACGAAGATCGGCTGGAGGTGCGCGAAGCCCTGGACCAGCGCACCGCCCAGGAACAGCACGGCCGCGATCCGCATCACGTTGCGACGGCCCATCCGGTCGGCGAGCGTGCCGGCGAAGAACGCGCCGATGAAGCAACCGATCAGCAGCGAGCCGACGGTGAAGCCGAGCCCGCTCTCGCTCAGGCCGAATGCCGCCTTCAGCCCCGGCTGGGTGCCGTTCACCGCGCCGCTGTCATAGCCGAACAACAATCCGCCGATCGTCGCCACCGCGACGATCATGGCGATAAGGCCGCTATTGGCCCGTGTCGCTCCCCCGTTCATTCTGCTCTCCTATTATCATTCTTTCATGATCGTATGGCGTTGACCGGCACACCGGCGACGCCGGCGTCGAACGCGAAGAGGTGCCCCGCGAGCGGCTGGGCGTCGAGCGCCGCGGCATCGAGCGCGAGTTTCGCGGTGGTCGCATAGGCGGTCCGGAGTCCGGCGCCGCCGAACGCGATCTTGGTGACGTTGGCGACCGGAAAGCGCACGGTCTCGATCAGCGTGCCCGCCGGGTCGTAGCGCCGCGCGCTCCAACCGCCGAACAAGCCGGTCCATACGCACCCGTCCGCATCGACGGTGGGCCCATCGGGATAGCCATCGCTCTTGTCGATGGTGACGAAGGGACGCAGCGGGCCCAGCGAACCGTCGCCGTTGATATCCGCCTGACCGATCGTTCCCGCGAATGTATCGGTGACGTAGAGCGTACGGCCGTCGGGCGAAATGGCCGGGCCATTGGTCACTACCGCCGCCGGCAGCCCGGTATCCGAAACCTGTCCGTCCGACAGGCGGTAGAAGCGGCCCGACGCTTGCGCCTCTTCATCGTCCATCGACCCGAACCATAAGGAACCGTCCGAGCCGACCACCGCGTCGTTGAGCCGATTGTCCGGCAGGTCCGGCTCGACCTCGATCCAAGCGGAGAAGCTGCCGTCGGTCGGGTCGAAGCGATGGATGCCGGTCTTGAGGCCCGCGACCAGCCCGCCGCCAGCGGCCGGCATGACCCAGCCTATCGCCGCCGGCGCGGCCCAGCGCGTCACCTCGCCGTCATCGCCTAAGCGGTAGATGCACGGCGCCTTGATATCGACGAACCAGAGTGCATCTCCGATCCATACCGGCCCCTCGCCCAGCATTGCCCCGACCGGGGCGACAACCTCGGGCGTGCCGGTCACCGCCAGCCCGCGTCGACGAAATATTCGTGGCCCGTGCACATCCGGGCATCGTCGGAAGCGAGGAACAGCACCAGCGCCGCGACGTCGGCGGGCTGGATGCGTCCGTCGAGGCATTGCGCCGCGACCAGTTCGGCCTCGCCCTCGGGCGTATACCAGCGTTCCTGCCGCGGCGTCTGCACATTGCCCGGAATAACCGCGTTGACGCGGATGCCGTCCCGGCCAAGGTCACGCGCCATCGCCCGCGTCAGTCCTTCGATCGCCGCCTTGGCGGTTTGGTAGAGAAGCAAATCGGGCAGAGCGAGATGCCAGCTGATCGAGCCGAAATTGACGATCGCGCCGCCGCCCGCGCGACGCATCGCCGGGATGACCGCCTGGCTGGCGAAGAATTGGTGGCGCAGGTTCACCGCCATCCGTTCGTCCCAATAAGCCGGGGTGATTTCGTCGATCTTGTGACGGTCGTCATTGGCGGCGTTGTTGACGAGCACGTCGACGCCGCCGAGCTGTTCCTCGATCGCCGCGAACCGCCCCTTGAGACCGTCGAGATCGGTGAGGTCGCAACGGCTGTAGAGCACGGCATCCGGCCCGCCGAGCCGGTCGACCAGTGCGTGCGCCGCATCGTCCTGCACGTCGACAAAGGCGACGCGCGAGCCTTGCGCGGCGAACGCCTCGACCAGCCCTTCGCCGATCCCGGTCGCGCCGCCGGTGATCAGCACGCGCTTGCCGGCGAGACTGGGATAGCTCGCGCGGGCGCTATTGATGGCGGCCTGCAACATCAGTTACCGGCCTCGGCGAGCACCGGCTGCGGCGTCAATAGCCCGCGCGCGGAGAGGTTGCGCATCAGATCGCCGATCCCGAACGACCATGCCGGCGCCGCCTTCGCGCTGGTGACCTTGTTGACCAACGTGCCCAGGCGTTCGCTCGAAATCGTGACGATATCGCCCTCCTTGTGGGTGAAGCCGCGGCCCGGCGCATCGCGATCCTGGGTCGGCGCGAACATCGTGCCCAGAAACAGGGCGAAACCGTCGGGATAATGGTGTTCGCTCAGCGCCTGACGCACCAGGTCGGCGGGATCGCGGCTGATCTGCGCCATGCTGCTCGACCCGGTCAGGCGATAGCCATCCATGCCCTCGATCGTCAGGTCGACCGCCGCGGCACGCACGTCGTCGAGCGTGAAGCCGCCATCGAACAAGCGGATCAGCGGGCCGATTGCGCAGGCGGCATTATTGTCCTTGGCCTTGCCCAGCAGCAGCGCCGAGCGGCCCTCGAAATCGCGCAGATTGACATCGTTGCCCAATGTCGCGCCGACCACTTCGCCACCGGCATCGACCACCAGCACGATTTCGGGCTCGGGATTGTTCCAGGTCGAGTCGGAGCGCACGCCGATCATCGCGCCGAACCCGACCGCGGACAGCACCGGCGCCTTGGTGAAGATTTCCGCATCGGGACCGATCGCGACTTCGAGATATTGCGACCACATGCCGTCGGCGATCAGCTTGTCCTTGAGCGTGGCGGCCTCGGCCGATCCCGGTACCACGGCGCGCAGATCGCCGCCGACATGCGCGGAAAGACGATCGCGGATCGCCGCCGCTGCCCCGGCATCGCCGCGCGCGCGCTCCTCGATCACGCGCTCGAGCGTCGACACCGCGAAGGTCACGCCCGCTGCCTTGACGCACTGCAAGTCGATCGGGCTCAGCCAGTCGAGCGTCTCGATCGCGCCGAGCCGCTCGCCGCCCGCAGGCTCGAACAGGCGCCGCGCCAGAAGGTCGGAGACGGTCGGCGCCACGCGTGCCATGTCATAGACCGCGCCGTCGACGACGAGCACCGGGCTCGGCCCATCAGCACGCACCACGCGGCCGACAAAGCGACCTTGCCGCCAGTCCGCAGGCAGAAAATCGGCGGAAAAAGTTTCCCAGCCGGCCATGTCCAGCCATCCCCTCGTTGATTTGGTAACGCTACCTTTACCGGGAAGGGCGGCATGTCAAGTCTGCCCATCGCCATTTGGGACTTTATGGCGGTCCGACAGGCGCCCTTGTCAGCGCGACATTGCAGCGATCGCGATTTCCGAGATCATCGAAATGCTCGACCTGCCGGCGGGGCGACGCCTTTCGCATCTTCCCGATCGATGGGTTGGCGGAACGCTATCTTGCCGGCGCTGCAATTGTTCCAACCCTGTGGAGATGCCGGCCGGTTTGTTGCTAGGGCGGTCGCATGCTCATGAAATCGCCGCGCAAGGTCCCCATCGCTATTGGTGTGATCGTCCTCGCGGCGATCGGCAGCGTGGTATGGCTGCTGGTGACGCTCGGCTGGTTCACGCCGCCGCCGACGCGGTTCGGTTGGCCGATCGCCATGACCAATATTGCCGGCGAGGGAGCGCGAGGGCAGTCCGACGGTGGAGCGGCAAAGGCGCGCTTCGGCGATCCCTTCGCCGTCGTCCTGGACGCCCGTGGCACGTTATTCGTGGCGGACGCCGGCGACACCGGCCGCATCCGCAGGATCGATCCCGACGGCGATGTGACCACCCTGCCGGGATCGTTCGATACGCCATCGGGCCTTGCGCTGGACGCCGCCGGTAATCTGTTCGTCGCGGACACCGGCGCCAACGCGATCCGCAGGATCAGTCCGGCCGGGGTCGTGACGACACTCGCCGGAGACGGAACGGCGGGGTTTCGCGACGGCCCCGCCGCAACGGCGCGCTTCAACGGGCCGATCGGCGTGGCGGCCGACGACAAAGGCAATGTCTATGTCGCGGACAGCTATAATGATCGCATCCGCATCATCACGTCGGCAGGTCAGGTGCGGACGCTGGCGGGGCAGGAGGCGCCGGGTTTTGCCGATGGGCGGGGCGCTGCCGCGGCGTTCGACACACCGACCGGGATCGCGCTCGACCGTCACGGCGCGCTGCTCGTCGCGGATACGGGCAACACTGCTATCCGCACGGTCGGGAAGGATGGCCGCGTTTCGACGCTTGCCCGCACCGATCCCAATGATGGCGCCGGCCTGTTGCAAGGGATCATCGGGCTGGCGCCCACATGGGACGGGTTCGTCTATGTCGCGTCCTATCGCCGCGGGCGGATCGTCGAGATGTCGCCGGCGGGTACGCTGCGCGTGCTCGCCGGGCCGGGGTCGACCATCGACGGCAATGCCGCGCTGCCGCTAACAGGGCCGGCGGGGATCGCGATCGATGGTTCGGGCGGTCTCTATGTTGCCGACGCCTCCGCCTATGCCATTCGCAAGCTCAGTCCGCGTCTCGCCGATGCCGCCGCGATCCCTGCGGCCATTCCCGAACCTGTTGTCTCGGCGCTCGTCAGTAAGCCGGTCTTCCCCTGGCCGGTCAGTCCGCAACTTGGCTGGCACGAAGTGGTCGGCGACATGGGCGAGGTGCGCGGCAATTATGACGGTGAAAGCCGCGATCATCTCCATGCCGGCCTGGATATCAGCGCGCCGGTGGGAGGGACGGTGCTCGCCTCCGCGGACGAGACGGTGCGCGATCCACTGCCCAATTGGGGTGTCGAGGATCTCAGCGAAGGCCTGCGCGTCGACCAGATGACCTATATCCATATGCGCGTCGGCCGCGCGGCGACCGGCGAGCCGCTCGATCCGAGCCGGTTCCAGATCATCCGCGACGGCGAAGGCCATGTCGTCCGGGTCCGGGTCAAGCGCGGCACCCATTTCCAGGTCGGCGATCCGCTTGGCACGATCAACCGCATGGCGCACGTCCATCTCGAACTCGGGGCCCCGCGCGCCAAAATCAATGCGCTGTTGCTGCGCTTCCCCAATTTCGGCGATCATGTCGCGCCGCATATCGACGACGTCTATGTGCTCGATGCCAGTGGTCAGCGCCTGAGCGAAAAGCAGAACGGGCGGCTGGTGGTTCCCGCGGCCGGCGGCGCCGTCGGCATCGTCGCCGAGGCCTGGGACCAGGTCGACGACAATGCCGCGCGCCGCCGTCTTGGTCTCTATGCGGCAGGCTTCCAGATCCTGAAGCAAGACGGCACGCCGGTGGCCGGATTCGAACGGCCGCGCATCACGATCGAATTCGATCGCATGCCGACGACGCCTTTCGCGGCGAAGATCGCCTACGCGCCGGCCAGCGGCGATACGGTCCATAGCGACCAACGGACGCGCTTTCTCTATGTCGTCACCAATGTCGTGCGGCATGGCCGCGTGAGTCCGGGCGGCTGGAACCCGGCGGATGTCGCCCCCGGCAATTACACGATCCGCATTCATGCCGCCGACCGCGCGGGGAATGTCGCATCGGCCGGGCGGGATCTCCCGATTACGATCCGCCGAGGCCAGGCGCGGGATGCGATGTCTCCGCCCAGCCCAGGCTAAAGCCCGCGTTCGAAGGATCATGCCGTCGCCGGCAACCGGGCGAGGTGTTTCTCGAGCGCGATCGTGCCGTGGGTGGTCTCGACCGCCGACCGGTCATCGTTTAAGCAAATGGAGAGCGGCCAGAAGGCCGCACTCGCGATTTCAGATCGTCGTCGCCGTACCGTGCAGCTTTGCAGCCGCGCCGTTACTCGCGACCGTAGCTTTCGCCGCGCCCGCGCTCCCCATTTTGGCCGGCGAATTGCCGTCGTTGGCGCAATCGCCCGAGCTGGCCGAGATCAGCTTCGGCGGCTCCTGGGGCCCTTGCGAGGTCACTTGCCAGGACCGGCTGCAGACGCGGTTGCCGTCGCTGGTCGAGACGAATCGATAGCTAACCGTCCCGGCCGGGAGGTTGCCGAACGCGGCGAGATCAGGCCGGTCGGCCTTATCGGCCGGAATCGGCTGGAGCGCGGCGGCCGTCATCGCCGCGGCTTGGCGGTCCATATCGGCCAAAATCCGATCGATCATCGCGAACGGTGCCGCGTCGAACGCATCGGCCAATCGAACCGGTACGATGCGCATTGCCGGCGCAGACGGCTCGATCCGCACCTTTGGAGCGACCGCGCCCTGATATTCGATCCGCGCGACCGACCCGTCGGGCAAGCCGACCGCCGTCACGTGAGTGCCGTTGCTAGCTGCCATCGCGGTTCCCGCGACGCCCAGCGTCGCGATTCCCGCCAAGACGGCCGTACGAAGTTTTCGCATCAATCGTCCTCCATCAAGATGACATGGGGTCCGCAAAATCTATCCGGCGTAGCTGAACGCCGGATGACCGAACGCGCCGCGGCGTAGCGACGGCGCGTTCGGCCCGTTACGCCGCTTGCGCGACTTTCTCGGCGGGCGCCTCGAGCCGTTCCGGGGCAGTCGAGCCGCCGCCGATCTCGATCTTGCGTGGCTTCATCGCCTCGGGAACGACGCGCTGCAGAGCGATGGTGAGCAGCCCGTTCTCGAAATTGGCTGATCGGACCTCGATGAAGTCTGCCAGCTGGAAGCGGCGCTCGAACGGGCGGGCGGCGATACCGCGGTACAGATACTCGCCTTGATCCTTATCCTCGGCGCGCTTGCCGATGATCGTCAACTGGTTCTGCTGGGCGATCACCTCGATCTCATCGGGGCGGAAGCCGGCGACGGCGACGGTGATGCGATAGCTGTCCTCTCCGTCGCGCGCGATGTCGAACGGCGGATAGCCGTCGAGGCCATCGCCCCGCATTCCGGTCTCGAGTAGGTCGAAAAGGCGGTCGAAGCCGACCGTCGAACGCCGATAGGGCGCAAAGTCGAAATTGGTTCTCATCTCCAAATCCTCTTCATGAGCAATCTGGGCATGAGATGCGCCGGTAGAAGAGCCGACGCTCTCCATGTCCAACCGGACCCGGTGCGGCGTCCGGCAGCGATGAGGTAGGTAGTGGAGTTTTTGGGATCAAGAGCTACACGAGAAAAGCCAAATTCGGGAGCGTTCTAGGCCGGCGCCCTCGCCAATCTGCGATACTGGCGAATTGAGCGAAAGCTGGTAACGCTGGACGGTCGGTGATGGGTGACCGGCATGCCAGGGGCAGATGCGTGACGGAGTATGTCTTCAAGCCGCACGAAAGGCCGACGCTGCCCGGGTCGCCGGCCAATCCCGATCACCCGACGAGCCGCAGGCTGCTCTATTTCCTGATCGGTTGCCTGATCGGGATCACCGGCGGGCTGGGCAATGCGCTGGTCACGGTGAACCTGAACTTCGCGCAGGGGACGCTCGACCTCTATACCAACGAAAGCGCCTGGCTGACCGGCGCCTATTTCATGACCAACGTCACCGCCAATTTGTTGCTGGTCAAATATCGTCAGCAATTCGGGCTGCAGCCGTTCATCCGCTATTCGCTGGTCGCCTATGCCGCGACGACGCTGATGCATTTGTTCGTCCACGATTTCTGGACCTCGGTCGCGGTGCGGGCGATGAGTGGCATCGCGGCGAGCGGCCTGACGACGCTGACCATCCTCTATTTCTTCCAGTCGCTGCCGGCGGCGAAGCGGCTCGCCGGGGTGATGATCGGGATCTGCATCCCGCAACTGGCGACGCCGTTCGCGCGGATCCTGTCGCCGCATTTGCTCGAATGGGGCGATTGGCACAATCTCTACTGGCTGGAATTCGGCCTGGCGCTGGCGACGCTGGCGGCGGTGATGAGTCAGCCCTTGCCTCCAAGCGAACGCGAGAAGGTGTTCGAGCCGGCCGATTTCCTGACCTTCGGGCTACTCGCACCGGGACTGTGGCTATTGATCGCCGTCCTGTCCGAGGGGCGGATCGAATGGTGGACCGATCAGCCCTGGATCGGCTGGGCGCTCGCCGCGAGCATCGCACTGATCGCCGCCGCGCTGATCGTCGAGCACAATCGCGCCAATCCGTTGATCAACACGCGGTGGCTGGGCAGCCGCGAGATCGTGCGGCTGATGGTGGTCGCCTCGTCGGTGCGTATCCTGTTGTCGGAACAAGCCTTCGGGTCGGTCGGTCTGCTCAACGTGCTGGGGCTGATCAACGACCAGATGGTCACCCTGAACTGGATCATCGTGCTCGCCTCGATTGCCGGGCTGGCCACCGCGGTGCTGACCTTCCGCCCGAACGACGTCGCCTTGCCGATCACCGTCGCGGTGATCCTGATTGTGATCGGCGCCTTCATGGATGCCGACGCCACCAACCTGACCCGTCCGAGCAGCTTCTATGTCAGCCAGGCTCTGATCGGCTTCGCCTCGCTCCTGTTCCTGGCCCAGGCGATGGTGATCGGCATCGCCCGGACCTTGCTCGCCGGCGGGCGCAACTTCGTCAGTTTCGTCGTGCTGTTCGGCTTGAGCCAGAGCGTCGGCGGATTGCTCGGCAGCACATTGCTCGGCACCTTTCAGGTCATGCGCGAGAAATTCCATTCGCACGAACTGGTGCAGCGCATCGTGGCGACCGATCCCTTGGTCGCGGCGCGGCTACGCGCGAGCGGCGGCGCGATCGCCGGCGTGGTTGGCGATCCGACGCTGCGCAGCGCGCAAGGCGCGGCATTGCTGAGCCAGCAGGTCTCGCGCGAGGCCAACATCCTGGCGTTCAACGACGTTTTCCTGCTGGTCGGGGTGCTTGCCATCCTGATGGCGCTGTGGGGGTTCGTGATCCGCTGGTCGATCTGGCGGCGGGGCGAAGCATCGCCGGTTGTGTTGCTCCAGCAGCAGATGCAGGCTCAGGCGCAAGCTCAAAAGGGGCAATGAGATGAGCGATCAACCGCCACCGGATAAAGCAACAGCCGACGCCCAGGTCGATCCGGCGCCGTCGAGCTGGCGTCCGCCCGCCAAGTCGCGCGCGACCGTGGCGGCGATCATCGTGCTGGCGCTCTGCGCGATCCTGGCGGTCCTCTATGCGTGGCGCTTGCCGCCGTTCGCCGGCTGGTCGGAAAAGACCGACAACGCCTATGTCCGCGGCCGCGTCACGATCATCAGCCCGCAAGTCAGCGGCTATGTCACCCACGTCACCGTTCAGGACTTCGCTGAGGTCAAAGCGGGTCAGGTGCTGGCGACGATCGACGACCGCATCTATCGCGCCCGCGTCGCCCAGGCCGAAGCCAATGTCGCGGCGCAGCAAGCGTCGCTCGCCAATTCAGCGCAGGCGCAACGCTCTCGCGAAGTCGCGACCGAGGCGCAGAATGCCGGCATCGCCAACGCCCAGGCGCAATTGGTCAAGGCGCAGGCCGATATGCGCCGCGCCCGGGCGCTGGTCGCCGATGGATCGATCTCCGCGCGCGAATTCGACCAGACGCGCGCCGCTTTGCTCGCCGCCGAAGCGGGTGTGCGCCAGGCCCAGGCCAGCCGCGCGATCGGCACCCAGGACGTCCGCACCGTCGTGGTCGGACGCGCCGGGCTGGAGGCGTCCGTCGAATCGGCCAAGGCGCAGCTTCGCCTCGCCCAGATCGACCTCGACAACACGATCATTCGCGCCCCGGTCGATGGCCAATTGTCCGAGATCGGGGTGCGCGACGGCGCCTACGTAACGGCCGGCACGCAATTGCTGTCGATCGTGCCGCACAATGTCTGGGTGATCGCAAATTACAAGGAGACCCAGACGCGCGACATGACGGTCGGGCAGCGCGCGGAATTCAAGGTCGACGCGCTGGGCGGCGCGCGGCTTACCGGCCGGATCGAAAGCCTGTCGCCGGCGGCCGGTTCCGAATTCGCGGTGCTCAAGCCCGACAATGCGACGGGCAATTTCGTCAAGGTCGCGCAGCGGATCGCGGTTCGTATCGCGATCGATCCTGGACAGGCCGCGGCGGCGCGGCTCAGGCCCGGCATGTCGGTCGAGGTCAGCATCGACACACGCGGCGGGCGGCGATGACGAGCAGGCGGCACGCCGCGCCATTGCTGGCGATTCTCCTCGCGTCGTGCGCGGGCCCGCCAGTGAGGACGGCAGCGGTGCCGCCCGTGGAGCCGCCGCCGACCTGGCGCACCGACGCCGGCCCGACGGCACCGATCGACCGCGCCTGGTGGCAGTCGTTCGGCGATCCAGTGATGGCGTCGCTGATCGACAAGGCGCTGGCCAACAATAATGATATCGCGATCGCGGTGGGGCGCGTGCGCGAAGCCCGGGCCAACCTCGCATCGGCGCGCGCGCAGCTGTTGCCGACGATCGACGCCGGCCTCACCGGCGGCCGGTCGCGATCGGTCAGCCCCTTCGGCCAGCCCTCCGAGCAGAATGCCGCACAACCGCAAGTCCAGGCGGCTTATGAAGTCGATCTGTTCGGCCGGCTCGCCGACAGCAAGGCGGCGGCGCGCGACGCCTGGTTCGCGAGCCAGGCCGCGCGCGATTCGGTGCGGCTGTCGGTCGCGGGGGCAGTGGCAAGCGGATATATCGCGTTGCGCGGGCTCGATGCCCGGCTCGAGGTCGCGCGGGCAACGGTCGCGGCGCGATCGGAATCGCTGCGGCTTGCTCGTTCGCGCGTCGGGCGCGGCTATTCGCCCAAACTGGAGCTGCAGCAGGCCGAAGCCGAATATGACGCCGCCGCGCAGATTGTTCCCCAGATCGAACTCGCCATCACGCGCGCCGAGAATGCGCTGAGCCTGCTCACCGGAGAAACGCCCCAGGCGATCGATCGCGGCATGCCGCTCGACCGGCTGACGGTGCCGGCGATCCCCGACGGCCTGCCCTCCGAGCTGTTGCGGCGGCGGCCCGACGTCGCGCAGGCCGAATTCCAGCTCGCCGCGTCGGACAAGTCGCTGGCCGCCGCGCGCAAGCGTTTCCTACCCCAGGTTCGGCTGAGCGCATCGGCAGGCGCGGCGTTTTCGACCTTGCTCGCCGATCCGATCACGCTCTGGTCGATCGGCGGCAGCATCCTGGCCCCGCTATTCGAGGGCGGGCGGCTGACCGCGCAAGCCGAAGCAGCCGGCGCGCAACGCGACCAGGCGGCGTTCGGCTATCGCCGCGCCGCGCTGGCCGCGTTCCGCGAAGTCGAGGATGCCTTGGCCGGCGCCAAGCGGCTCGACGAGCAAGTCGGGCTGGCCCGCGCGCAACAGGACGCGCTGGCGGAAGGGTTACGGCTGGCATCCAACCGCTATCGTGAGGGCTATTCGCCCTATCTCGAACAGCTCGACGCGCAGCGCGGGCTGCTCGGCGCCCAGCTGTCGCTGATCCAGCTTCGCGCCGATGCGCTCACCGCGCGGGTCCAGTTGTTCCAGGCGATGGGCGGCGGCTGGCAACGATGCCCGACCGCGGGAGATACCTGCGTGCCGGAGATTGCTGGCTATTGATTGCGACGCTGGGGACAATGAGGGCGTGGGATTGGATCGGGTGGCTCTATTAGCCCCTCCCCCTCAGGGGAGGGGTTGGGGTGGGGGCTCTCCACAAGCAATGTGGCCTGCCGCACTCCCCCACCCCCAACCCCTCCCCTGAAGGGGAGGGGCTGTAGCAACCGGATAATCCGCAGCTTTTTTCGTCCTGACGGCTTGCCCTTCGATGGCGGTTGCCACCATGCGCGGGGCAATGACGTTCCAGATCGATATGGGGATCGACTCGGCTGGCCGGCCGGCATGCGTCGATCTCGAAGAACTTCTCGCCACCCGATTGCTTGTCCAGGGCAATTCGGGATCGGGCAAGTCGCATCTGTTGCGCCGCCTGCTCGAAGGCAGCGCGCGGCAGGTGCAGCAGGTCATCGTCGATCCCGAGGGCGACTTTGTCACCTTCGCCGGGCCTTATGGCCATGTGGCCATCGAGGCGGTCGATTATTCGCTCGCCGAGATCACCCGCTTCGCCGCGCGCTGCCGCGAGCATCGCACCTCGGTCGTGCTCAGCCTCGAAGGGCTCGAAATGGAGGGGCAGATGCGCTGCGCCGCCACTTTCCTGTCGGCGCTATTCGATGCGCCTCGAGACTATTGGTACCCGGCGCTGGTCGTGATCGACGAGGCCCAGATTTTCGCGCCTGCCGCCGGAGCCGAAGTGGCAGAAGACGTTCGCCGCGCCTCATTGGGCGCGATGACCAACCTGATGTCGCGCGGGCGCAAGCGCGGGCTGGCCGGGATCATCGCCACGCAACGATTGGCGAAACTGTCGAAGAACGTCGCTGCGGAAGCGAGCAACTTCCTGATGGGGCGAACCTTCCTCGACATCGACATGGCGCGCGCCGCCGATCTGCTCGGGATGGAGCGGCGCCAGGCCGAGGCGATCCGCGACTTGCCGCGCGGAACCTTCCTGGGGCTTGGCCCGGCGGTCGCGCGGCGCCCGGTGACGATCCGCATCGGCGAGGTCGAGACCAGCGCGCGCAGTTCGAGTCCCAAGCTGGTGCCCCTCCCCGACCAAAGCCCGGCCGAGGACATGCGCGACTTCATCCTGGCGCCGGTCGAGGAAACGCTGTCGCTTCCCTTGCCGCCTCCGCCCCCACCGCGCCCGGCGCCCGCCGCCGAATTGCTCGAGGCGTTGGCGGCGACACCCGCGGCCGAGCCCGACGACGCCGACCCGGTCGATGCCGAGGCGGTGATGGCCGATGCGCTGCATGGCATCGTCGCCGATCCCGACAGCGCGCTGCGTCCCGCCGCCGCCCTGTTCCAGGACTTCCAGGTACGCTGCCGCATGGCCGGGCTGCGCCGCATCGCGCTCGACCCGTCGAGCTTCGCGCGCCGGCTCGCCGCGGCGCGCGCGGGAGTCTACCAGCCCGAGGACGAGCAATGGGCGCCGGCGATGACCGCCGCCGCCGCGGTGCCCGACGAGATGCTCGGCGCCTTCCTGCTGATCGCCCGCGCCGCGCGCGAGAACGCGCCCTGTCCGAGCGACGAGGAGATCGCGCGAATCTATGGCACCAGCTCGCTCGGCCGCGCGCGCCGTGTGTTGGCCTATATGGAGGATCGCGACGTCATCGTGACGCGGACCGATCTATCGGGACGGCGGTCGGTGACGATCCCGCGCTTGGGATGGACGACCGCGTCGACCGACGCGTGAGGCGAGGACCGCTCGCGATCCATAACGGCCGCAAGATTGGACGGGCGGCATCATCTCCCCTCCCGCTTGCGGGAGGGGTCGGGGGAGGGCTCGTCGGCTCCGCCGATGCCGATTGAAACACGCCCTCCCCTAGCCCCTCCCGCAAACGGGAGGGGAATTGGCGCGAAGCGCTAAAGCTCGGTCCGCACGTGCCACAGCTCGGGGAACAGCTCGACTTCGAGCATCCGGCGCAGATAGGCGACGCCTTGCGTCCCGCCGGTGCCGCGCTTGAGGCCGATCACGCGCTCGACCGTAGTGACATGGTTGAACCGCCAGCGGCGGAAATAATCCTCGAGATCGACCAGTTTCTCGGCCAGCTCGTAGAGCGGCCAATGCCTATCGGGATCACGATAGATTTCGGCCCAGGCGGCACGGAGCCTGCCACTTTCGACACGCTGTTCGCGGAGATCGGCACGCTCCGGCCCCACGTCGAATCCCGAGCGCGCGAGCAGGCGGATCGCCTCGTCGTACAGGCTCGGTCGCGACAAGATGCCCTCCAGGCCCGCCAGCACGTCGGTGCGATGGGCATGCGGCTTGAGCATTGATGCGTTGCGGTTGCCGCAGAGGAATTCGATCGCGCGGTACTGGTGCGACTGGAACCCCGACGACTGGCCGAGATCGCCGCGGAATTCGGTATATTCGCTCGGCGTCAGCGTCCTCAACACGTCCCAGGCATTGTTGAGCTGTTCGAGGATGCGCGAGACGCGCGCGAGCATCTTGAAGGCATGCGGCAATTTGTCGTTGGCGATCGCGTCGCATGCCGATTCAAGTTCGTGCACCGCGAGCTTCATCCACAGCTCCGACGTCTGGTGCTGGATGATGAACAGCATTTCGTCATGCGCGGCCGACCGCGGCTGTTGCGCGCCCAGGATCAGGTCGAGGCGCAGATAATCGCCATAGGCCATCTTGTCGGCGAAGTCAGTTTCGGGCGTATCCGTCATGTTACTTTGGACCGCGTGGCATAGGCGGGATCGTCCCACAAGCGCTCGGTCATCACGCGTTCGAGCACGATCGCCGCCGCGACCACGTCGTCCTTCGACAGATAGAGCGGGGTGAAGCCGAAGCGGATCAGATCGGGCGCGCGGAAATCGCCGATCACCTCGTTGGCGATCAACGCCTGCATGATCGCATAGCCTTGCGGGTGGCGGAACGACACCTGGCTGCCGCGCGCATGCGGATCGCGTGGCGAGGCGAGCGTCAGGTCGGGGCAACGCGCCTCGACCTCGGCGATGAAGCGTTCGCTCAACGTGATCGAGGCAGCGCGGACATCGGCCATGTCGACCCCGTCCCAGGCATCGAGCGCGGCATCGAGCACCGCGAGCGCCAACACCGGCGGGGTACCGACGCGCATCCGCTCGACGCTGGCGTGCGGGCGGTAATCCAAGTCGAAGGCGAACGGCGCCTCATGCCCCATCCAGCCCGACAGGATCGGCCGCGCGCTCTCGGCAAAGCGCGGCGCGACATAGATGAAGGCGGGCGCACCGGGGCCGCCGTTGAGATATTTATACGTACAACCGACCGCGAAATCGGCGTCCGCGGCGGTCAGGTCGACCGGCACCGCGCCGGTCGAATGCGCAAGGTCCCACACCGTGATTGCGCCCACCGCATGCGCCTTCGCGGTCAGCGCTTTCATGTCATGGCTGCGGCCGGTGCGGTAATCGACTTCGGTGATCAGCGTCACCGCGACGCTCTCATCGATCGCACTCTCGACATCCTCGGGCGCAACCAGCCGCAATTCGAGCCCACCGCCAAGCGCCTGGATCAATCCGCTCGCGATATAGAGATCGGAAGGAAAATTGCCGGTGTCCGACAGCACGATCTTGCGCTCGGGCCGCAACGCCAGCGCCGCGGCAAGCGCCTGGAACACCTTGACCGACAAGGTATCGCCGGTCGCGACGCTCCCCTCCGGTGCGCCAATCAGCCGGCCAATCCGATCCCCGACGCGACGCGGCAACCCGATCCAGTCCGCACTGTTCCACGCCCGGATCAACTGATCACCCCATTCGCGCGCCATCACCTCGCGCACCCGCACCTCTGCCGACACCGGCAAAGGCCCGAGCGAATTGCCGTCGAGATACAGCACGCCCTCGGGCAGACGGAACAGCCGTCGGGTCGTCGCGAAATCAGCCATCGCGCCGTGTCACGCGGAAAACGTCGCTTTGTAAAGAGGCCCCAGGAGGCTTGCTCGGATCGCGTGTCGGCGATACCTTCTGCGTACAGGCTCAGCCCGCGCCTCCTCCCTCCCATTGGGGAAGTATCGCACATACGGGGTAACTAGGTTCATCGGACCATCTGTTCGAGCGTTCGCATAAGGAGGGATTGCGATTCTAGCTCGAAATGGAGGTTTGTGATGCGCCTATCCGCACCGATCTATCAGCTAAAGCGTCGGGCCAAATTGCTAGCTCGCGGCGAAAAAATCCCCCTGCATGAAGCTCAGGACCGAATTGCACGCGAAGAGGGTTTCAGCGCGTGGAGTGCGCTGTCCGCGCAAATGACATGGAACGCGCCAGCATCTGCATTGCTGCCAAGACTCACCGAAGGCGATATGCTTCTGCTCGGTGCCCGTCCGGGGCACGGCAAGACCCTGACGGCCTTGCAGCTTTTGCTGGATGCCGCTCGTGACGGGCGGCGGGCGGTGTTCTTTACCCTGGAATATACCGATCAGGAGGCGATGCAGCGCATCCAATTACTGGATGTTTCGTCAGTTAAACACGCACCGGATATCGTCACGTCAGGCGACATAAGCGCCGATTTCATTGTGCAATATCTGTCCGGGTCGCCACGAGGCACCGTAGCTGTCGTCGACTATCTGCAAATTCTGGATCAGCAGAGAAGCAAGCCACCACTTTCGGAACAGATGCGGGTGTTGAGCAAGTTTGCCCGAGAAAATGGGGCCATCCTCGGCTTCATTTCACAGATCGACCGCTCTTTTGACCCGCGACGCCATCCTTTGCCCGGCCTTGATGACATTCGCCTTCCTAACCCGATTCCGGCGGGCGTGTTTACCAAAGCCTTTTTCCTACATGCGGACGAATCAAGGCTTCAGCATGTGAGCTAGTCGCTCCGGAACGACAGCTTAGACCGATAGCGGTCGTTTGAACGCCAAGTATCGAACGACCGTTTCCGCCAACGCAGCGATCGCTTACCACGGCCAAATGACCGACATTCACAACATCGTCGTTCTGACCGGGGCCGGCATCTCGGCCGAGAGCGGCATCGCGACGTTCCGCGGGCCAGGCGGATTGTGGGAAGGGCATCGCGTCGAGGATGTCTGTACGCCGCAGGCGCTGGCGCGCGATCCCGAGCTGGTCCACCGCTTCTATGACCTGAGGCGCGTGGCGCTGGGCCAGGTTGAACCCAATGCGGCACATCAAGCGCTGGCCAGGCTCGACGCCGAATGGCCGGGCGACTTGCTGATCGTCACGCAGAATGTCGACGATCTGCACGAGCGCGCGGGGGCAAAACGGCTGCTCCATATGCATGGCGAGTTGAAGTCGGCGCTGTGCGCGGCTTGCGAGCACCGGCAGACTTGGGACGGTGATATGCCGCCGGGGACGGTCTGCGCGGCGTGCGGTACGCCGGCAGTACGGCCTGATATCGTGTTCTTCGGGGAGATGCCGTACGCGATGGACGTGATCGAACGGGCAATCTCCCGCGCCGATTTGTTCGTGTCGATCGGAACATCGGGGGCGGTCTATCCCGCCGCGGGGTTCGTGCAGACCGCCAAGTATCACGGGGCGCGGACGCTGGAACTCAACCTCGATCGGTCGGAGGGGAGCGGGTGGTTTCACGAGAGCCGGTTGGGGCCGGCTGGCACCTTGGTACCGGAGTGGGTGGGTCAGATGCTCGCCTGACCCGCTCCGTCATCTCAGCGCAAGCTGGGATCTCAAGCATCGCGTATCCGCCAGAGACCCCAGCTTTCGCTGGGGTGACGGAAGACTAAGCTGGGGTGACGGCAGCGTCAGTCCACCCAATCCAGCCCGATATCGCGATAGACCTCGCGGTCCTCGTCCCAACCCGGCTTCACCTTGACGTGGAGATAGAGATGAACCGGGCGGTCGAGCAATTCGTTCAATTGCGCCCGCGCTCTGGCCCCGATCTCCTTGATCCGGCTGCCGCCCTTGCCCAGCACGATCGCGCGCTGGGTCGGGCGTTCGACCAGGATCTGCTGGCGGATTTCGACCGACCCGTCCTCGCGCTCGGTGAAGGCCTCGGTCTCGACCGCGCTGGCATAGGGCAATTCGGCATGCAGCTGCAGGTAGAGTTGCTCGCGCGTCACCTCGGCCGCCAGTGCTCGTTCGGTCGCGTCGCTGACCTGGTCTTCGGGGAAATGCCACGGCCCCTCGGGCATGGCATAGCTCAACGCCTTTTTGAGCTCGGCTAGGCCGTCGCCGGTCGAGGCCGAGACGAAGAAGGTTTCGTCGAAATGCGCCGCCGCATTCAGCTTCTCGGCATGGACCAGCAGCCGCGCTTTGTCGGCGATGTCGACCTTGTTGAGGATCAGGAATTTGCGTTCGGGGCGGCCGGCGATGCTCTCGACGATCGGCATCACCTTGGGGCCGAGCCCACCCTTGGCGTCGACCACCAAAGCGGTCACGTCGGCGCCCTCGGTCCCGCCCCAGGCCGCCGCGACCATCGCGCGGTCGAACCGACGCTGCGGTTCGAAGATACCCGGCGTGTCGACCAGCAAGATCTGCGTCTCGCCCTCGATCGCGACGCCGAGCAGCCGCGTCCGCGTCGTCTGCGCCTTGGGGCTGACGATCGCGACCTTCTGCCCGACCAACGCATTGACCAGGGTCGACTTGCCCGCATTGGGCGCGCCGAGCACGGCCACCAGGCCACAATGTTGGGTCATGGCTGCACCTGTGCGAGCAGTACGCGAGCGGCGGCGGTTTCCGCTTCCTGCTTGCTCGATCCTTCCGCCTCCGCGCTGGCATAGGTACCGAGCGACACGCGCACGGTGAAGCGCGGCGCATGCTGTGGCCCCGATCGCGTCACCACCTCATAGACGGGCGTCTTGCGGTTATGCGCGGCGGCCCATTCCTGCAGCGCCGATTTGGGGTGTTGCGGCGCGCGCGCATCGGCATGGACGCGATCGGCCCAGCGCGCGCGGACGAAATCGCGCGACGGCCCGAACCCGGCATCGAGATAGAGCGCGCCGATCAGCGCCTCCATCACATCGCCCAGCACATTGTCGCTGTCGGCGGCGCCGTCGTCGCGCGCCTGCTTCCCCAGTCCGAGGAAAGGCCGCACACCGATCTCGCGGGCGATATCGGCGCAGACCGGGCCGGTGACGAGCGCGTTGAGGCGTTTCGACAAGCTGCCTTCGGGTTCGTCGGGGAACAATTCGTACAGCCATTCGGCCATGGCGAGCCCAAGCACACGGTCGCCGAGGAATTCGAGCCGTTCGTAATTCGCGCTCGCCTGGCTGCCATGCGTCAGCGCCCGCTCGAACCGCGCAAGGTCGCCGGGCGCACGTCCGAAGATCGCGACAATCCAGCCGGCAAGGTCCCTGGTCGTCACGTCGCTGTCCCCCGAGTCAGGGGAATCGTCAAAAGCCCTGTCCCAGGCGGCTCCAGCGCGCCGCCGTGAACCAGGTCCAGGGCAGCAGCCATTGCGCGTTGCCGTCGGTCGACCAGAAGGTGACGACGGCCTTGCCTTCCAGATTCTCCAGCGGGACCATGCCGATCGCGCCATTCTCCTGCGCGGGGAAGCGGCTGTCGCCCGAATCGTCGCGATTGTCGCCCATCAGGAAGACGTGGCCGGCGGGAACCGTATAGACATCGGTATCGTCGCGGTCGGGAAATTCGCCGCGGTCGAGCACGGTATAGCTGACCCCGTTGGGCAATGTTTCCTTGAACTGCATGTAGCGGCAGATCGGCTTGCCGCCGCTGTCGCTTGCCTGAAACTCGGCGGGGCATTCCTTGCCGGCCGGATAATTGGGCGTGAGCGGAATGGTGAAGTCGGCGATGCGCACCTTGGGCACCGCGACACCGTTCAGGATCAATTGGCCATGGCGCATCTGGATCGTGTCGCCGGGCAGGCCGATGACGCGCTTGATGTAATCCTGGTCGTTGCCCGGCGGCGCCTTGAACACCACGACGTCGCCCGGCGTCGGGTTGCGGCCGAAGATGCGCCCCGGGATCAGCGGCACGCTGAACGGCAGCGAATGCTTGGAAAAACCGTAATTCCATTTCGAGATGAACAGATAGTCGCCGATATAGAGCCGCGGCAGCATCGATTGCGACGGGATCGAGAAAGGCGAGAACAGGAAGCTGCGGAAAATCACGACGACGACGACCAGCTTGATGATGAAGCTGAACGTGTCCTTCCAATCCTCTTCCTTCTTTGGTTTCTTCGCGGCGGGCGCAGGCGTGCCGGCGGGCGCCACAACGGGATCGGGCGTGGCGTCGGTCGGGGTCGCCTGAGGTGTATCGGTCATGGCGCGCGGTTTGCGCATCCGCGTTGCGCGCGTCAAGCTTAGCTCGGGGCAGGCGTGGTTCCTTGAACGGGACGGCCGGAACGCCCATTGAGGCCCCAGAGTCGAATAAGGAACCCAAACATGGCCGATTGGAGCGAGATCGAGGCGCTGAAGCGCATCCCCCTGACCAAGCTGTTCGCGGACGATCCCGAGCGGCTGGGCAAATATTCGGCCGACGTTTCCGGCATCCATTTCGACTGGTCGAAGACCCACCTCACCGACGAGGCGATCAAGGCATTCGAGAAACTGGCCAAGGCGAGCGACCTGGCCGGCAAGCGCGAAGCCCTGTTCACCGGCCAGGTGATCAATGTCACCGAGAACCGCGCCGTCACGCACACCGCCGAACGCGGTGAAGGCGCCAAGGACGACGTCGCCAGCGCGCAGGCGCTCCACGCCCGGATGCGCGCGCTGATCGACGCGATCGAAGCCGAGGCGCTGGGCCCGATCCGCAATATCCTCCATGTCGGGATCGGCGGATCGGCGCTCGGACCCGATCTGCTGGTCGATGCGCTGGGGCGCGATTCCAACCGCTATGACGTGGCGATCGTCTCCAACGTCGACGGGCTGGCACTGGAAGAAGCGTTCAAGCGGTTCGATCCGAGTGCGACCGTTCTGGCGATCGCATCGAAGACCTTCACCACCACCGAGACGATGCTCAATGCCGAAAGCGTCGTCGAGTGGATGCAGGCGGGTGGGGTCGAGGACCCCTATGGCCGCGTCGTCGCGCTGACCGCCGATCCCGACAAGGCGATCGAATGGGGAGTCGACGAGACGCGGGTGCTGCCGTTCGCCGACACGGTCGGTGGGCGCTATTCGCTATGGTCGTCGATCGGTTTCCCCGCCGCGATGGCGCTCGGCTGGGACGCTTTCTCCGAATTGCTCGAGGGCGCGGCCGAGATGGACCGGCATTTCCGGCTGTCGGCGCTGCACGAAAATGTCCCCGCGCTCGCCGCCTTTACTGACCTGCTCTACACGCAGGCGTTCGGCTGCGAGACGCGCGGCGTGTTCTGCTACGACGAGCGGCTGCGGCTGCTGCCCTCCTACCTCCAGCAGCTCGAGATGGAATCGAACGGCAAAGGCGCGACGATCGAGGGCAAGCCCGTCGGCCGTCCGACCGCCCCGATCACCTGGGGCGGGGTCGGCACCGACCAGCAGCATGCCGTGTTCCAGCTGCTCCACCAGGGCACGCACCTCGTCCCGCTCGAATTCGTCGGCGTGATCGAGCAGGCCGATACGCTGAGCGAGGACCACCACAAGACCCTGCTCAACAGCATGTTCGCGCAAGGCGCGGCGCTGATGAAGGGCAAGGAGAATCCCGACGACCTCGCCCGCGCCTATCCAGGCGACCGGCCGTCGACCACCTTGCTGCTGGACGAGCTAGACGCACGCACGCTGGGCGCGCTGATCGCCTATCACGAGCATCGCGTGTTCGTGTCGGGCGTGCTGCTGGGGATCAATTCGTTCGACCAGTTCGGGGTGGAACTGGGCAAGGAAATGGCCAAGGCGGCGGCCAAGGGCGGCGGCGATTTCGACGCCTCGACCCAGGATCTGATCAAGCGGGCGTTTGGGTAAAAATCCGTCATCCCAGCGAGAGCTGGGATCTCAGGCGGCGGAATACGGCATGAGACCCCAGCTTTCGCTGGGGTGACGATTGGGAAAAGATATGAGCGACTACGACTACGACCTGTTCGTCATCGGCATCGGATCCGGTGGCACGCGCGCGGCGCGAGTGGCGGCGGCGCATGGCGCTCGCGTGGCGGCGGCGGAGGAATATCGCGTCGGCGGCACGTGCGTGATCCGCGGCTGCGTGCCCAAGAAACTGCTCGTCTATGGCGCGCATTTCGCCGAGGATTTGATGGATGCGCGGCGCTTCGGCTGGGACGTGCCCGCCGACTGTAAGTTCGACTGGAAGACGCTGACCGGCAATGTGTTCGAGGAAGTCGACCGGATCAGCAAGGCGTACAACACCACCCTCGACAACCATAAGGTCGAGGTCATCAACGAGCACGCCGAGCTGACCGGCCCCAATAATATCCGCCTGGCGTCGGGGCGCGAGGTCACCTCGAAATACATCCTGATCGCGACCGGCGCGCGGCCGCACGTCCCGACCTGTCCGGGCCACGAATATGGCATCACCTCGAACGAGGCGTTCCATCTCGAGAGCGTGCCCAAGCGCATCCTGATCGCGGGCGCCGGCTATATCGCCAATGAATTCGCCGGCATCTTTCACGAATTCGGCGCCAAGGTGACCTTGATCAACCGCAGCGACCAGATCCTGCGCGGCTATGACGAGCAAATCCGCGACCGCCTGCTCCAGATCAGCATGATGAAGGGGATCGATTTCCGCTTCAACGCCAAGTTCGAAGGGATCGAGAAGCAGGCCGACGGCAGCCTCAAGGTCTCGATGTCGAATCATGCCCCGATCGAGGTCGATTGCGTGATGTTCGCCACCGGCCGCGTGCCCAATACGGAGAATCTCGGCCTCGACGCGGCAGGCGTCGAGCTCAACGAAAAAGGCGCGATCCGGGTCGACGAGGACAATCGCTCGAGCGTGCCGAGCATCTATGCGGTCGGCGACGTCACCGACCGCATCCAGCTGACCCCCGTCGCGATCCGCGAAGGCCAGGCATTCGCCGACACGGTGTTCGGCAACAAGCCGACGCGGGTCGACTATCACTGCGTCCCCGCCGCAGTGTTCAGCCATCCCCAGATGGCGGGCGTCGGGCTGACCGAGAGCCAGGCCAAGATCAAATACGGATCGGTCAAAGTCTATGTCAGCGACTTCCGCCCGATGAAGAACGTGCTGGCCGGCCGCAACGAGCGCGCGCTCTACAAGATGATCTGCGACAGCGAGACCAACAAGATCCTGGGCATCCACATGATCGGGCCGGAGGCGGCGGAGATACTGCAGGCGGCAGCGGTCGCGGTGAAGGCCGGCCTGACCAAGGACGCGTTCGACCAGACGGTGGCGCTGCATCCGACGATGGCGGAAGAATTGGTGCTGATGAAGTAGGGGCACACTCTCCCCTCCCGCTTGCGGGAGGGGTCGGGGGAGGGTCTGTTTTGGACGACGCCGCTTGCGGACACGCCCTCCCCTAACCCCTCCCGCAAGCGGGAGGGGAAGAGCCGAAAACTCATCTCGCTGCGCTTCGTCAGGCCGTCACGTCGTCAGACGGACCGGCTACGCCGATCCGCTGCCCGACGTGACGAGTCCTGGATTTGCCGCAGGCAAATCCAGGCCGTCCGCTACGTCAACGCCACTCCAGAAATCGTGATCCGGTGCATCACGCGCCGATGCCCCTGATAATCGTTCATCGCGCAATGCCAGGTCGAGCGGTTGTCCCAGATCGCAAGCGAGCCCGGCGCCCATTGCAGGCGGCATTGGAATTCCGGCCGCATGCCGACCGAATAGAGGTAGGCGAGCAACGGCATGCTCTCCTCGCGCGTCCAGCCTTCGAAATGCAGCGTGAAGGCGGGATTGACGTAGAGGATCTTGCGGCCCGTCACCGGGTGGCGGATCACCACCGGATGAACCGCGGCGGCGTGGATCTCATGTCCCTTGAGGTCGGCGGCCTGGTCGGTCTTCGCGTAGATACCGTCATGGCCATAGATATGGTCGGCCGAATGCACCGCGCGCAGCCCTTCGAGCGTCGCCTTCAAGCCATCGGATAGTGAATCATAAGCAGCGCCCAGGCTGGAAAACAGCGTGTCGCCACCGGTCGGCGGCGTTTCGCGCGCGAGCAAGATCGAGCCCATCGCCGGCACCTGGTCGTAGCTGTGATCGGTATGCCAGCCGCCGCCGATATTGGTGGTCTGGGTTTCCGCCTTGCGCACCTCGGCGATTTCGGGATGGCCGCCATTTGCCGGGAAGTAATTGTTGATGTCGATCTCGCCCCAGCGCCGCGCGAAGGCGATGTGATCCTCAGGGCTAAGCTCCTGGTCGCGGACGAACAGCACGCCGCGTTCGGCGACCGCGGCCTTGAGCGCGTCGATGCCGCTGCCGTCGAGGTCGCGCAGGTCGATGCCGCTGGCCTCGGCACCGCAATGGTCGGCGATCGGACGAATCTGGATGGTCATGATTCCTCTCCTTTGCCGATCTTACTACAGCGCGGCTTGCGACCGAATTGCTACGATCGTAGCAATTGACAGATGGAATTGCTCGACGCCCTGCGCCGCGGCCGCTGGTTTGCCGCGCTCGACCCGGCGCTCGCCGCCGAACTGATCGCAGCCGGCCGCATCGCCACGCTCGATGCCGGGCAGTGGATCTATTCGGAGGGCGACGAGGAGCCGGGCCTGTGCCTGGTGATCGATGGTGTGCTGCGGCTGGAGCCGAGCGTCGGTCCCGATCGCGACGTGCTGCTCGGGCTGGCGGGGCCGGGTCAGGCGATCGGCCAGTCGCGACGATTCGGCGGTGGTCGGCGGATCGTGACCGCGCGCGCCCAGCGCGCGGCGCGCGTGCTGCTGGTGCCCGACGCCGCCCTGCCGGGAATCGCAGCGCGTCAGCCGGGCGCCTGGCCGGCGACGATGGCGCTGCTTTACGACCAACTCGACGTCGCGGTGCATAATGCCGCGCTCAACCTATGCCTGTCGCCGCGCGAACGCGTCGCGGCGCGACTGGCGCAATTGGCCGACGACCATGGCGAGGTCCCCGCGACCCAGGCCGATCTCGCCGAGATGTGCGGGCTCAGCCGCAAATCGGCGAGCGGGCATATCCTGGCGCTGGCGAAACGCGGCTGGGTCGCGCCGGGTTACAGGTCGTTGCGCGTGCTCGACGCGACGGCACTACGAAGGGTTGCCGGGATCTAAAGCCCGAACAATCGGTCGAACGCCGCCGCGCCGCGCTGGCCGAAATCGATCACCCTGCCCTCGCCGCGCCGTGCCCAGCCTTCGTCGAGCGCGCGGCTCAAGATCTGCGCGCCGAGCGCCCCGCCGAGATGATGCCGCCGCTCGCTCCAGTCGAGGCATGTGCGGCAGAACGGCCGCCGTCCATCCCCGCGCACGAACCCACGCTCGGCGAGCCACGCGCGGCCGGCATCGGTCAGGCCGTGGTCGACCATCATCCCCGCGTCCGCCAGCTTCGCCGCCACCGCCACCGCGCGCGCGCCGGCGAGATGATCGTAGCACACCCGCGCCTCGCGCAGCGCCGGGTCGCGCGGCCCCGTGCGCAGTCTGACCGCGCCGGTGCGCTGTGCCAATTCCATCAGCGCCTCGAGCGCGGTGGCGACGTCCGGCCCCGATAACCTCAGATACCGATGCCGCCCCTGTTTCTCCGCGGCGAGCAGCCCGGCGGTCTCCATCCGGGCAATATGCCCGCTGGCGGTCGGCAAAGTGATGCCCGCGACATGCGCCAGCTCGCTCACCGTCAGCGCGCGCCCGTCCATCAGCGCGGTCAGCATGTTGGTGCGCGCGGGGTCGCCGATCAGCGCGGCGATTTCGGCGATATAGGGTCCTTCTCTCATGGTTCGATCTGTACCGAACCATCGCCGTGGCCGGAATCGCTAAAGTGCGCGGACACTTTGGAGAAGACCGAATGATTACCTGCTTCATCCGCTACGATATCGAGCCCTGGGGCCGCGACGCGTTCGTCGATTATGCCCGAACCTGGGGCCAGGCGATCCCCGACTGCGGCGCCGATGTGATCGGCTATTTCGCCCCGCATGAGGGATCGGCGACGACCGCGTACGGCGTCTACACCATCGGGAGCCTGGCCGAATACGAAGCGTATCGCGCGCGGCTCAAGGATCATCCGCTCGGCCGCCAGAACTTCGCCTTCGCGCAAGGCGAGCGCTTCATCCGCCGCGAGGACCGCATCTTCCTGTCCAGGGTCGACCGATGATCGCGGTGATCTTCGAGGTCGAGCCCGCCGAGGGACAGCGCGACGCCTATCTCGACATCGCCGCGCGGCTGAAGCCCGAACTGGAGGCGATTGACGGGTTCATCTCGGTCGAACGGTTCGAAAGCCTGACCAATCCCGGCAAGATGCTGTCACTGAGCTTCTTCCGCGACGAGGCGGCGGTTGCGGCGTGGCGCAATACCGCGGACCATCGCCGCGCACAGGCGGCAGGGCGCGGCGGCGTGTTCGCCGATTACCGGCTGCGGGTCGCGCGGGTGCTGCGGGACTATGGGATGGAGGAGCGGGAAGAAGCGCCGAAGGATAGTCGGGCGGCGCATCGGATTTAGGAGCTATTGCCGCCGTAACCCCTTGCAAAAATATAGCGTTGACTATTGTTTTGGCGCGCTCTTTTATCGCTTAGCTACCCCGCAAGCGCCGTTGCGGCCGAGATAAGGGGGAGATGGGAGAGGCGAGCATGCGGAGGCGTGAATTCGTACTGGCGACGGGCGCGACGATCGCGGCGCCTGGGCTGATCGCGGCGTCGAAACCAGGGGCACAACCCGCCATGCCGGCCTTCCCGCCCGATTTTCTCTGGGGAGTGGCAGCGTCCTCCTATCAGATCGAAGGCGCGGTAAACGAGGACGGTCGCGGCACGTCGATCTGGGACACGTTCTGCCACCAACCCGGCAATGTCGCGGGTAACGCCAATGGCGACATCGCGTGCGATCACTATCATCGGTACCGCGAGGACGTAGGGCTGATCAGCCAGCTCGGCGCACGGACCTATCGTTTCTCGATCGCATGGCCACGGATTCAGGCCGAGGGCCGCGGCGCGGCCAATCCGAAGGGGCTCGATTTCTATTCGCGGCTGACCGACGAATTACTGGCCAAGGGCGTCGCGCCGATGCCGACCCTGTTCCACTGGGATTTGCCGCAAAAGTTGCAGGATGCCGGCGGCTGGCAGAACCGCGACACCTGCGATCGGTTCGCCGACTATGCGCACATCATGGCGGAGCATCTCGGCGATCGCGTGCCGCGCTGGATCACGCATAACGAGACCTTCATGCACCACGTCCTGGGGCACGTTCTCGGCGTCAATGCGCCGGGGCTGAAGCTCGACATGCCGCAATCCTTTCCGGTCGCGCATCATTTGCTGTTATCGCACGGCAAGGCCGTTCAGGCGCTCCGCGCGACGGCGAAACCCAAGGCGCAGATCGGCATCGCCCAGAACCTTGCGATGGTGCGGCCGGCCGATCCGGCGCGGGATGAACCGGCGGCGCAGGCAATGACGCTCTATTATTGGGGGTTGCACGTCGATCCGCTGCTGCTCGGCCGCTACCCCGCGGAACTGCCGGACGCCCTCACCGCGACGGCGGTGCGGGACGGCGACCTCGCGACGATCGCCCAGCCGCTCGATTTTCTCGGCGTCAATTATTACAACACCAACTTCATGCGGGTCAGCCCGCCGGGCAGCGCGCAGCCGATCGAGGAAGCGCCGCCGCCGGCGAAATTCAAGCGCACCGCGATGGGCTGGCCGATCGACCCGCAAGGCATGACCGAAATGCTGCTCGGGTTACGCGATCGCTACGGCACCGCTTTGCCCCCGATCGTCATCACGGAAAACGGCGCGGCCTTCACCGATACCGTCGCGCGAGGTGCGGTGCACGACGCCGACCGGATCGCGTTCCTCGACGCCCATATCCGCGCGGTCAGGAAGGCGATGGATGCCGGTATCGATGTGCGCGGTTATCTGGTGTGGTCGATCCTCGACAATTTCGAATGGGCCGACGGCTATGGTCCACGCTTCGGTCTGGTGCGGGTCGATTACGCGACGCAGCGGAGGATGCCGAAGGATTCCTACCATTGGTATCGGGGGCTGATTGGGGACCAGCATGGGGCTGCGCTTACCAGACGGTGAGTATCCCTGCCAGGCAACCACGCGCGAATGACGAATATCCAGAGACTAGAATAGCCCCAACCCTCTTCTGCCAAGCGCAGGCCGAGTAATTATTAAGGGGTTATTGCACGTGTCACCGTAACACCGATCGCGTCGCCGCATCGGACAGCAGGTCGAGGTAGAGCTCGTAGTCGCCGTCCTCGAAGAACACCTGCTCGCGGCGATTGCCGCGCTGCGTCACGTGGTGTGGGATGCCGGGGAGGACGATGCGGGGGAGACGGGCCATTGCCTCAGACTAGCTTTACTCGTTGCGGAATAAAGGGGTTATTGCACGTGTCACCGTAATTCCGCTCTTGCGGTCCGAGTTCCTGGCTCATTCCATTCCTCCTGAAGGAAGGGTGATGCCACATGGCAGTCACGACCAAGTTGTGTTTTGCGGCGGAGCCTAGGTTTCGTGGACAAAGGGTATCCACTGCAGCAGTGAGACGAGGCTGACAAAGCCGAGGTAGGATTCCTTGGTTTTGTCATATCGTGTGGCGATGCGTCGCCAGTTCTTGAGCTTGTTGAACAGTCGCTCGACGAGATTGCGCCAGCGGTATTTTTCGCGGTTATGCGGGATCGGTTCACGCCGGTTGCTCTTGGCGGGGATGACGGCTTCGACCTCGGCGTTTGCCAGTTCCTCACGGATGGCGTCGGCATCGTAGCCTTTATCGGCCAGCAGCGCCGCGATCTTGTCGGCGATCATGCGGAATAGCGGGCCAAAGCCCTGGATGTCGTGGGTCTGCCCCGGCGTCAGGACGAACCCGAGCGGGCGGCCCTTTGCATCGCACCGGACGTGGAGTTTGGTGCTGAAGCCGCCACGCGATCGGCCAAGCGCCTCGGTTTCCTGAGTCCCCTTTTTAAGCCGACTGCACAATGATGCGCTCGGACCACGGTGCTGTCGATCATGTCGGCGGCCGCATCTCGCTCCACCATTTCAGCCAGCGTTTCGAGCATAGCGTCGAACATGCCGGTCGTCACCCATCGCCTATAGCGGCGGAAAACGCTGTTCCACTTGCCATATTCATCCGGCAGGTGCCGCCATTGCGAGCCTGTCCGGGCAATCCACATCATGCCCTCGAAATATAGCCGATTATCCTGCGCCGGGCGGCAACCGCGACCGCGCTCCGGCGGTAGTAGCGCGCCAATGATCTCCCATTCCTCGTCCGAAAGACCAATCCGCTCGCCCAACGCTGCCTCCGAAAGTCAGCGTTGAATCAACAGGCGCGTTCTCTGTCAACTTTTGTCCACGAAACCTAGTCGAAATGCCGCTGCTGTAAATGATCCGCGGCCAGCTACGCCTCGGGCTAACCACATCCGGTCGAGATAAAGGGGTTATTGCACGTGTCACCGTAATTCGTAATTCCATATGCAGGAGGATGGTTACCTCAATTACGCCACGTCACCGTACCTTGCCGTAATTACGTAATTACGTAATTACTTTATCTTGCCTTACTGCTACAGCCACTTCTTCCCGTATTGTTCAGTCAATGATCTAGCCAATACGGCAGAAAAAAATTGATCCCCGCCTTCCTGCAGGCCTTCCAAAAATGCTAGATCGGATTCCTGATGTTGAAGTTCAATCTGCATTAATGGATGCGTCCTAATCGCCTCTTCAAATCCCTCATCGTCTTCACGAACATAGTTCGATAATTGGATAAATATATCAGCACTATCGCGAGCGAGACCAGCCATTTCGACTATCAAATCTATTTCGTTTTTGCGGATATATTTTATTAAATTACCAGCAGATACCGCTGCATCGAGCGCAGGTGAAGTATATATAGATACAAAATCTTCAGTGTCCGGCGCAATTCCCTCGCACAAATCCGCTGTCAATTCGTCAAACCGATTTGGATTTCCTGTTTCTATAACGCTCCATGCGTAACTCACCGCGCACTTGAGCACCCAAGTGCCTTCCGACTGACTTTCGACGCAAAACTGTAGGAAGTTTGGGATCATCCTTTCGAGTTGCCATAACCCAAAAGTCAAAATGTGCCGTTGCGACAATCGACTAAGACGATTCCTCAATTTGTCAGCATCAAATAATAGATTGGTCATCGCCAAAATTTCCACCATGGTGCTGTCGGAGAGGGCGGCGGCGCGCCTTTGAGCGGAGAGAGAGGTTGGACGCCCTGACCTCGCAACGTGTTCGCACAATTTGGACAAATGGGTCGGCTCGCCGCAGTCCCAGTTGGATTCAGACCGGCAGAGCGAGCGCCATTTACCCCGTTCACTTCTGCGTGTGTTCCCCTAGCTCCTCTTGCGGCGACCTCACCTGGCTTAAGCGCTGCGCGGGTGGCTGGCCTAAGGGCCCCTTCACTCGAGGAGACTACCCGGGTCCCCTGAGAAGTTTCAGTTACAGCTACAGTGACTTTTTGTTGTGTTCTAGGTCCCATAGTTTCTGCAAGTTGTCCAGCTCGCGCCTCTGCAGTGACTATAGTCGGCACTGTGGCGGCCTCTGCGAGGGCCGAAACCGCTAGTGGTGCTGCAATAGTAGCAGCCATACCTCCAAGCGCGACTGCAACCTTCAGATCATCACCGGGCTGCTTCCTCTCACCCAGGCAGTTACCGTGTTCGACGCACATCGAATCTTCGCCACTCGGGTCTTTCCCATCGATCGGATCATTTCCGACATAGGCGTAAAGATTATTCTGATCCTTATACCCGATCGGATCAGTCTGCATGAACCGCCCCAGCGTGGGCGAGTACATCCGGGCTTTGTAGTAATAGAGACCCAACTGCCCGAGCCATAACTGTCCGGTATATTGAAACGGACCGTAATTGGTGATCGGCGAAATGCCATATTCGTCATAGGTGTTGATATACGTCCTCGCACCGGTCGCGTCAGCCGTCGACACGATCGAACCTTGGTAGTCGGCCTGCAAACTAGAGCGCGCGCTATAGCCAGTCCCCGTATATTGGATCATCGGATCGTCTTCGTTCGGGCCGTGGACGAATTTCAATGTCGCGTTGGGGTTCACCGCCATAACCATGGCGTCGCCGTCGTAAGTGTATTCCCAGGTCTTGGTAGGAAAGGCGTACTGCCAGAGACGGCCCAACGGATCGTATTTGAGGGTGATTGCCCCGATCGCGGTCGTGGCGGAGGTCATCCGGTTCTCGACATCATAGCCGTAGCTGTTGGTGCCGTCGCCGGTCAGGTTGCCGTTGTCGTCATACGTGAACGACGCGCTGCCCGCGGTCGCGTACTGGTTGAGCCCGTTGACCGCATAAGGCCGGCTGACGCTGACATAGGCGTTGAATGCGTATGCATCGTTCGACCGCGTCTTGGTGACGATCTGACTCGCAGGATTGTAGGCGAACGTGCTGGTGACATCGTCTGCCGTGCCGGAGAGATTGTCAGCCCAATTCGTCGGCCGCGATACCGCGTCGTAGCCCAGTGTCGTCGTCACCGCGCCACGCGTCTGGCTCGCGACCGTCTGTTGCGGATTGTAAACCGTCGAGACGATCGCGGTCGCGCCGGCCTCTTTGATCGTGGTCAGTCGGTCGAGGCCGTCGTAGACGTACGTGAAGTACGAAGCGTCGGGATAGGTCAGCTGCGACCGGTTGCCGTCGGCATCGTAGGTGTAGCCGAGCGTCCGGGCGGTCGCGCCCATATCGTTGGTGGTCGACTGAAGCTGGCCGAATCCATCATAGACATTGGTGATGCCTGCGCCGCCGGTCGAAACGAACCGCGCAAAGGTCTGTAAGCCCCGCGAGTCGTAGCCAAAATAGACGTCATTCAGCGTACCGCCGGGAATGTCCTTGATCGTATTGCGGTTGAGCGCGTCGAACGCGTAGCGAATGACGTTGCCGTCGCGCTTCATCAGCTTGGCGCGGTTACCGTTGCGGTCGTAGGCGTACTTCTCGCAATCATCGCCGGCAGTGCGCGTCTCCGAGGGACCAGCCACCGTGTTGCCGAAGCCGTCGGTCGCCTCGGCGATCGTGCCGATCGTGCACGCCGCCGAACTACCGGTCACCGTCTTCGAGGGGAACGCCCAGGCGACCAGGCGATCGAACCCGTCATAGGTGTAGGTGGTGAGATTGCCGTCGGCGTCCTTCAGCGTCTTCTGCTTGCCGTTGGGCGTATAGGTATAGGTGACGTAATCCTGCTGCAACTGAGGCAGGCCGCTGGCCGTCGTCTGGCCGTATGCCTTGATCACCTTCAACAATTGACCGGCATCGTCATAGACGTTCTTCGTGATGCGGTCGGGGCCGTAGGTGCTGCTGGTGGTCGCTAGCGTGCAGGCCGAAGTTGGGAGCGCGCTCCAGGTCGCGGGGTTCATCCGGACCGCAGTGCAATCCGGCCGGCCGACAGCATCATAGCTGTATTGGGTGGCTGCGGTCTGCGTCCAGGTGGCACCGCCATCACCCGAACCCGAGGTCGTCTCGAGAACCTTGCGGTCGAGGGCGTCGTAGCTGGTGACGACCTTGGTGAAGATCTGGAAGCCGGTCTTGGGGGTAGGGTTCCAGACCGGCCATGCCGATGGCAAGACGCTCTCGCTCTGCCAACTCGATAGCTGACCCTTCTCGACAATGGTCAGCCGACCGTCGACGTCATAGGTGTTTCTGACCGCCGCATAGAGCAGCGGCGCCGACGGCCCGCTGCCGTCCGGATCGGGCGCCAGCGTGCCGACCACGCGATTGGCGGCATCGTAGCGCGTCCCCGTCGTGAAGTCAGAAGGCGAGGCCTGTGCCAGCGCAACCGCCGGCAGTAAGCCCAGCACCAGCCCGGCCAGCGCGGCCAGCCGCCGCATGACGATCGCCGCGCTCACGGGCACACCGTGATGCTGGCATTGCCACGCGGGCTCGTCTCGCTGATCTTTCTGCCTATTGGATCATAGGCGTAACAAGTCAGGCGGGTCGCGCTCGTAACCAGGTCCTTCACCTCCATACCTCGCGCCAGCAGGTTGTTGCCGGCGACGGCTGTGGTATATTGATAAGTTGTCTGCAGCCGCGGAGCCCCAGCCGCCGTATCGCAAGCGGCGGTGCTGCTACCCGCCACCGTCTGACATTGGGTCATCGTGCTGATCACCCAGATCGGCACACCGGTCGATACCAGGGTACCGCCGGAGTTCTTCACGTACGCACTCTTCTGTACATAGGTGTACAGCTTGAGCGGACGTGCCGCGCCGCTGGTCGGCGCCGACTGCATCTCGGACAACACGCCACCGTGGGTGCCGTCATACGTGAAATCGGTGACGTTCCCCTTACCGTCGGTAACCGTCAGCGGTTCGTTGCAGGTGACCGGGTTAGTGCAGGTGGCGGGATAGGTCCCCAAACCCTGATTGATGGTGGTAAGTCCCGAGCCGGTCTTGGCAACGAACGTATTCCCCAACTGCTCGAATCTAGAATTGTACCCCGGCATGACCTTGTTGCCCTCGGGCAGCGTTATGACCGAATCGAAGCCGCTCGAAGTATCGACCTTCGTCGTGCGATGGATTTGGTCTACGATCGTATAATAATTGAGACCGAGGGCTGGTTGTTCGGTATAATAATTGAATATCTTGCCATTGGGATCCGTCACCGTCATCGAATCATAGGTGGTCGGTCCATTATTGAAATCGATGTCCCCTTGCCCCGCGTAATGCCACACCGTTCCATCAGCGAGTTGTTGGTCCCCGCTGTTTAAAAATGCCATGTTGCAGGCTCCCGACACCGCGTAGATCAGGCAACTCGGCGTCGATCCGTTCATGTCTCCCAAGCCGATCGCGGCGGTATTGCCGAGCACATTGGTAAAGCCCGACAATCGGGTGGCGCCCCCCATCACCGCGTAGGAATATTGCGTTTTCAGCGACGCCCCGGTGCAGGTCGCGCTGGTCGAGACGAAGGAAACCGCGGTGTCGAAACCGCAAGCGGCCGTCACGAAGCCATTGGCATTGTAATCGAACACCAAGGCATAACCGTCATTTCCGGACACCAGCTTCAGCTTGTTGGATAAATAAGAGAAAGTCAGCACTCGCCCGTTCGGATAGGTGACGGATGCGACGCGCTGCCCCCCTCCCGGATAGGCCTGCACCGCAGCAGTGAATTGGTATCGAACGCCATGCCGGTCGACGAATAGATAGGTAGAGCCGTCGAAGGTCACTTGCGTGCCGATCGCGGTACCTTCCGGGTAAAATGTATAGGATCCAGCGGACCCGAAGCGGTCGAATTTATAGGTCGTCCGGTCGATCACGATCGAGATGCAGGGATTGCTCGCAAGGCAGTTCGCCCAGAAATAGATGTCGTAATTGTGCGTCCAGTTCGGGCCGAAGAACTGGCTGGCGATCATTTCCGGGCCCGAAATGTAGCTCCGTTCGAGAGACATTGGCCCGATCGTCAGGTCCTTGTTGCGATAGGTGTACCGGCCATCATCCAGATTGATGCCGGTAGGGCTGACGCGCATCACTTGGGGCGGAACGAGGATGGCTGATTGACCGAAGCACGGCGCCGCAAAGCCGGAGATCAGGGCAAACGCCATGCCCCATCGCGGGAAAGCACGCGCGCGTGGCGCAGCGGATGGCGCTTCCCTGCCCGACCTTGGAAACAACTTCCTGGATATGCTTCGAAAGAACGCCACCACATTTGCCATGCCAACTCCTCATGCGCCGGACGCGACCATTTTATCCGCCTGCCCGCCGAGGCGAGCACGACCGTCGCTTCAGGGTGACGAAGTGGGCGTGGGTGTGGGCGTCGGACACACGGCCGGCGCACTGGTCGCGACATCATAGCGCGTGCGATTTCCGGCGGCATCGAAGCACGTCCCGGTCTTGCGGCCGTTATTGGTGCCACCGGCGATTGCCGAGCCCTGAAGCCGGCCCAGCCCGTCATAGGAATAAGTCGTCGTTTCCTGCGCCAGCGCGCTGCACGACAGAATCGCGGCGGTTGCAACCGACGCTGTCAGCCAGATTTTGGCACGATTCATGGAAATCTCCCCTGCCCGGATGGGCAGAGAGCATGCGCAGCGAACGCGACGCAACGAGAGATGCATCCATTTTCGAGCTAGTTAAGGGTTGACGCGCTGGCTTCCTCTCGCGTCCCGCTCGATCGAATCTATTGCGTGAATCGTCCAGATGAGTGGCGCCGAGCCAATCGCGAGAGGCCTCAAACCGCCTTCGCCAGCACCTTCTTCAACCGCGCATGCGCCGAGGCCTTGATCTGGCACACCCGCGCGGCGCCGACGCCGAGCACATGCCCGATCTCCTCGAGGTTCAATTCCTCGACATAATAAAGCTGCACCACCTGCGCCTCGCGCTCGGGCAAAGCGGCGATCGCGCCGACCAATGTTTCGCGCAGATCGGCCTCGGCGAGCTGCTCGAACGCGTCGGGTTCGTCGGACATGAACCACGGGCCGTCGTCGGTATAGACCTCATCCAGCGAGTCGAACCGCACCGCCTCCGCGCTCGAATAATCGGCGCGCAATTTCTCGACGCTGACGCCCAGTTTCTCGGCGACATCGACTTCGGCCGGCGGCTTGCGGTCGACGGTCAGCGAGGCGACCGTTTCCTGATATTGCTTGCGCCGGCGCATCGCGCCGCGGGTCAGCGTCGCCTGGCGGCGGAGCTGGTCGATCATCGCGCCGCGCAGGCGCGTGGCGAGATATTGTTCGAACGTCACCTGGCCGCGATCCTCGAAACCGTGGATCGCCTCGACCAGGGCGACCAGCCCGATCTGGACCAGGTCCTCGACCTCGCACACGCCGGAAATGCTGCCATGGACGTGCCAGGCGATGCGGCGGACCAGCGGCGAATGCTTGCGCACCAAGGCGTCGATATCGGCGCCGGTGCGGCCATAGGTCAGCGGGCCGGGGTGCGGCGCCCCCGTGTATCCGGCTTGCGCCGGTTGGGCGTTGGCGAACGCGCCCTTCATCGGTTCCGCGCTCATGCCGCGAGCGCCTGGGGAGCGCCGATGACGGCGACGACTTCGACCGATTTCTCTTCAGGCACTTCGAAGAAACTCATCACTGGAGTGTCGGGGAGGCAGGTCTTGACCAGCTTGCGGATCGCGAGACGGATCGAGGGCTGGACGACGAGCGCGAACGGCTTGGCTTCGGCGACGAGCGGCGCCGCGGCCTGTTGAAGGGCATCGACGATGCGGCGGCCGAGATCGGGTTCGATCGTGTGGCGGCGCGACGGGTCCGAGCGGACCGCCTGGCCGAGCAGCCCTTCGAGCTGCCCTTCCAGGGTCATCACGCGCAAAGGCTCGTGCACGCCGCACAATTTCTGGATGATCAGCCCGCCGAGATCGGGGCGGATCGCCTCGATAATCTCTTCGGCATCGACCGTGCGCTGCGCGGCGACCGCGATGGCGGAGGCGATGCGGCGGAATTCCTTGAGGCTGATGCCCTCGGCCAGCAGGCCCTTGAGCACCTGGGTCAAGGTGGTCAGCGGCAGTGGCGCCGGGGTCAGCGCGGCGACCAGCTGCGGATTGCGCTCCTTCAGCCCGTCGAGCAGTTGCTGGACCTCGTCGGCGCCGAGCATGTCCGATGCATTCTGGCCGAGCTGATGGTTGAGGTGGGTCGCGACCACGGTGCCGGCGTCGACCACCAGATAGCCCTGGCCAGTCGCGGCATCGGCATCGCCTGACTGGATCCAGGTCGCGTCGAGCCCGAAGGTCGGATCCTTGGCCTTCTTGCCGCGCAATTCGCCGACGCCCTGGCCGGTATCGAGCGCGAGCATCTCATCGGCCGATGCCTGATCCTCGGCGATGACGACGCCACCGACGATGATGCGATAGGTGTAGGGCGCGAGGTTGATGTCGTCGCGGACGCGCACTTGCGGCACGACGAAACCGAGGTCCTTGCTGAGCTGGCGGCGGACGCCGGTAATGCGGCCCATCAGCGGCGCGCCGCGGCGCTCGTCGACCAGCGGCACCAGGCCATAGCCAATGTCGAGATGGATCTGCATGCCGTCGCTGACCTCGTCCCAGCCGATCTTGGACAGATCGGGCGCGGGCGCAGCGGGCGCTGGCGGCGGCGGGCGATGCGCGATCTGGCGCAGCTTCCATGCGGCGAACCCGGCGATGGCGGCGGCCGACAGCAGCACCAGATGCGGCATGCCCGGCAGCACGCCGAGCAGGCCGAGGATACCGGCGACCGGGGTCCAGGTGCGCGCCGACCCGAACTGGGTGCCGATCTGGCCGGCGAGATCCTGGCTCGAGGTAACGCGAGTGACGATCGCGGCGGCGGCGATCGAGAGCATGAGCGACGGCAGCTGCGCGACCAGCGCGTCGCCGATCGCCAGCAGGATATAGTTGTGCGCGGCGGCGCCGATCGTCATGCCGTGGCTGACCGGCCCCAGGATCAGGCCGCCGATGATATTGGCGAACAGGATCAACAGGCCGGCGACCGCGTCGCCCTTCACGAACTTGGACGAACCGTCCATCGATCCGTAGAAGTCGGCCTCGGTCGACACTTCGATGCGGCGCGCCTTGGCTTCGTCGGGGGTGATCAGGCCGGCGTTGAGATCGGCGTCGATCGCCATCTGCTTGCCGGGCAAGGCGTCGAGCGTGAAGCGCGCCGACACTTCGGACACGCGGCCCGCGCCCTTGGTGACCACGATCAGGTTGATGATCACCAGGATCGAGAAGACGAAGATGCCGACGACATAATCGCCGCCGATCAGGAACGATCCGAACGCCTCGATGACGTGGCCGGCCGCACTCTCGCCTTCATGGCCATGGACCAAAACGACGCGGGTCGAGGCGACGTTGAGGCCGAGGCGGAACAAAGTGGCGAAGAGGAGGACGGTCGGGAAGGCGGAGAAATCGAGCGGCTTTTGCGCGTTCAGCGCGACCATCAGCACGGCGAGGCTGATCGCGATATTGGTGACGAAGAAGATGTCGAGCATGGCGGCCGGGATCGGCACCACCATCAAGACGACGAGCAGCAGGATCGCACCCGGCAGGGCGGCGTTGCGGACGTTGCCGGCGAGGAGAGTCTTCAGGACAGGCGGCACGCGTTACGCTCCCAGGCTCGCAAGCATCAGATAGGCCAGCCGCGCATTGTCGGGCGTCGGCCGGAGAAGGTTGACCGCGCTGGCGGAATTGGCGGGATCGGTCGGCGCACCGGTCGAAGCCTGCGCGCCGTTGACACGCATCAGCGCCGCCTTGGCCCAGGCCGCGGCGCTGCCGCTGGTATCGGCCGATCCGGTGATGACCTGCGCGTCGCCCAGCCCGGTGCCCAGCCCAGTGACCGAGGCGAGCGAGGCGAAATTGGCCTTGGCGGTTTCGAACGCGCTGGTGCCATAGGCCTTGGCGAACGCGGTCGCGCCCGATCCGTCGAGCGCATCGGACGCCAGGCTGGTGGCGCCGACCTTGGCCGCGCCCTTGTCGAGCTTGGCGGCGAAGCGCTGATAGATGTCGCTCAGGCTGCGGGCATTGCCGCCGGCGTCGTAGAAGATCGAGCGATTGGCGCGGGCGGCGGCGGGGAACATCGCCGCGCCCGACGCACCGGGATTGCTCTGCATCGTCTGGAGGAACGACTTGGCGCCGGCCAGGCCGAGGAAATGCGCCATGTAGAGATCGGTGCCGGTGGCGCCGCGGCCGAGCGAGCTTTCGAGCGACGCCTGGTTGTCCGAGGCGAACTCGGCGGCCATCGTGGCGGACACTTCGGGATTGTTGCGCAGGTTGAGGATCGCGCTCTTCATCTGCGGATCGCTCACCACCCAGCGGTTGCCCGAGCGGGTGATGGCGTTCGACGCCCAGCCCAGGCCGTTCTCGGCGCCGTGCTGCTTGACGATGCCCAGCCAGGACTGATCGATGAACTGGTAGAGGCCGGTGGCCGACGAGGTGCCGGCGCGCGCGCCCGGGTTCAGCCCGCTCTCAAGCTGGGCCTGACCGAGCAGATAGTCGAAATCCATGCCGGTCGAGCGACTCGCATTCGCGATCGCCGTCCTGACGCGGTCGACATTTCCGGTAAGTGCTACGACGCCGCCCATGGGGTTTGGCTGAATGCTCCCTGTTACGGGGAACACTCAGCAAGGGCCGTGCCAGTTTGGTTAATGGGAGAGTGGAAAGCTCCCCTCCCGCTCGCGGGAGGGGTCGGGGGAGGGCGTGTCGAAACAGCGCCGTCGCCCTGAGGAACATGCCCTCCCCTAGCCCCTCCCGCAGGCGGGAGGGGAATGAGGAGAGCACCGAATTTCGTCGAAAAAACTTACGCGTAGGCGGCGAGATGCCCGTTCGCGCGGTAGCCACCGGCAGCGTCACCGGCAAGAATTTGCAGGCGACGACGAACATTTGCCGCCAGCAGGTTGCAATAGATCCGCGCGGTCTCGTTCAGCCGGTGCGCTTCCTCGGCGAGTTCGCGCACGCCGGGTTCCAGCATGCCGCCGTCGATCGCCGCCAGGTCGTTGAGCGCGGCCAGCTTCGCGCCGGTCGCCTTGTCGAGGGCGTCGACATCGTTGGTCTTCATCGCCGCAATTTCAGCGTGAAGCAGGTCGATTATCTTGATCAGGCCTTCACGCCGCGTCATCGATCCATTCCCCCCTTAACGACAACAACCGGTCCGCGACCTTCTGCGGGTCGGGCTGGAAGCTGCCATCGGCGATCGCCTTGCGAAACCGGTCGACGCGCTCCGCATCCACCGGCGGCTTGGCGGCGAGTTCCTGCGCCAGCTGACCGACCGGGTGGGCCGCCTGCATCTGCTGCTCGGGCGTGGCGATGGCCGATGCGATTTTCGCGGCGGCCGCCGCTCCGAGCACCGGAGCGATACGGGCATTGGGCGTTGAGCCCTTCGGTCCGATCGAGTCCACCATTGTCCACCCTGAAGCGTGTCTGGATCATCGAACGTCCGCCTGCCCAAATTCTTTAGAAAAAATTATTCCGCGCCGGGAATCATGGCTTTGCCCGGCTCGACCGCGATCGCCTGGATCGGCGGCTTGCCGTCCTGAACGCGGATCAGCACGCGCGCGCCGGCCGCGGCGTCGGTCGTCGCGATGCCGTCGCGCGTCACCGAAAAGGCGCCATCCCCCGCGACCACCGTCACCGGATCGCCGCGCTTGATGACGATCGCCGCCTTCGCCGCGGCGACGGGAGCCGCTGTCGGCGTCGCGGCAAGCCCAGGCCGTGCCGGCATCATCACGGGCACGAAAATGCGCCATTGCGGATCGGTGCAGGTCACCACGACCGAATCGTGGCTGTCGGTGCGCCAGTTGAGCGAGACCATCGGACAGGTCGCGAGCTTCAGCCGGGTATCGACCGCGGTGCGTGCACCGCCGGTTTCGCCGATCGCATGGCCGGTGAAGCCCGCCACCGCTTTGTCGATCAGCGGGGTGCTCTGGAAATTCTGCGCCGCGGCGGGGCTCGCCAAGAGCATCAGCGCGATGAAGGATAGAGTTCGAGTCATGGTTGTTTCCTGACGGGATCGCCGGTGAAGCTCATCGTCACCAGCGCGATGCGGCGGCCAGTTCCCGGCGTCGCGATCATGATGCGGTCGGCGGCGACGCCGTGCGCGATCAGCCAGCTGGCGGTGGCGCGAGCGCGGTCGCTGGCCAAGATCTGGGCGCTGCCGGTGGTCGGGTCGCTATCGGCCTGCGTTCCCTCGGCACTGCCGGCGATGCGCAGGGTCACGCGCGGATCGCGCAGGCTTTCCATCGCGAACTCGAGCAGGCCGTCGGTGATGACGATCCTGGCCGATCCCGGAGCGAACCCTGCGGCGGCGGAAGCGAGCGGGATTGGATCGGCGGGGGTGGACATCGCGGCGGTCGTCGCCAGCTTGCCGCCAAACCCCTCGCGCAACCCCTTGGCCAGGGCCTGGCGATCGGTCGCCTGAACCAGCACGAAGAAGCCGACCAGCAGCAAGGCGAGATCGGCCAGCGTCCATAGCCAGAGCGGTCGCGCCGGCGGCGGATCGAGCAGATCGGTCTCGCTCATACCGCTGCCGGCGTGAAGCTGGTGGGAGCCTTGACTCGCCCCTTTTCGGCAAGCGCGGCGAGCGGCGCGACGAGCCGGGTACGCTCTTCGGCCTCGGCGCGCGCGCGGCGGCGCAGGCGCACCGCGATCGGCATCGCGATCAGATTGGCGACCAGCGCCCCATAGAGCGTCGCGAGCAGGGCAACCGCCATTCCCGCGCCGATCGCGGCGGGGTCGGTCATCGCCCAGAACATCTTCACCAGTCCGACCAAGGTGCCGACCATGCCCATGGCCGGCGCGACCTCGGCGGCGCCGGCCCACATGTCGGCGGCGGCGGCGTGGCGCAGGATGCGCGCGCGACGGCGCTCATCGAGTTGGCGCGTGATCTCGTCGGGCGTCGCGCCGTCGACGATTCCGGCGACCGCCGCGGCGACATCGCGGTCGGCAATCACCGATCGGTCGAGCGCGTGCATGCCATGGCGGCGCGCGATCCGGCCGAGCGCGGCGATCTGGTCGACCAATGGCGTTGCGTCGAACGGCTTGCGCGCCAACGCACCGAGCGCGGCAACACCGCGTCCGACATCGCCGAGCGAGGTCCGCAACAGGGTCGCGAACACGGTGCCGCCAGCGACGATGCCGATCGCGGCTGGGTCGAGGAAAGCGCCGAGCGTGATGGGGTCCGTCGTCATATGCGCGATGTACTGCAAGCATGGTGCCAGTTCGGTCGAAGCGCTGACAGACCCTCACCCTTCCCACTCCCGCATGCGGGAGTGGGAGGGAGGCGCGGAGCGCCGGAAGGGTGAGGGTCTGTCGCGACCGGCAAACCGGCAAATCGGCTTGCCGCAACCGGCAAAGCTTTGCCGCTCCTGTCGGCTTGGCGGAGCGAAAACCGGCAAATCCGCCTTTGTCGGGCAATTGGCACGCCCCTTGCTGACCTCTCGCGCAGGATTTCACGCGAGGTGACGGCAATGGCCGACAACACTCTGTTCGGGATACATGGGGCGGCGCTCGAAGTGCGCGGTCAGCGCATGGGCGTGCTTGCCTCCAACATCGCGAACGCCTCGACCCCCGGGTTCAAGGCGCGCGACATCGACTTTCAGCAGGCGCTGTCGTCGGCGAGCGGCGCCGGCGGGCTGACCGACACCGGCCTCGCGGGCGCGACGAAATATCGCGTGCCGCTGCAGCCCAGCCTCGACGGCAATACGGTCGACCTGTCGACCGAGCAGACCGCCTTCGCCGAGAATGCCGTCCAGTACCAGACGACGCTCTCTTTCCTGAACGGGCGGATCGGCCAGATCACCCGCGCGCTGAGGGGCGAATAATCATGGGCAATGGACCGATGACGATCTTTCAGGTCTCGGGCCGCGCGATGAGCGCGCAGCTCGTGCGCCTGAATACGACTGCCTCCAACCTGGCCAATGCCGGATCGGTCGCGAGCTCGGCCGACACCGCCTATCGCACGATCAAGCCGGTGTTCCGCACCAGCTTCGACAAGGCCAGCGGCATGTCGACGGTCGACGTCGAAAGCGTCGTCACCGCCGGCGAGAACCCGACGAAACGCTACGATCCCGCCAACCCGATGGCCGACAAGGACGGCAATGTCTGGGAATCGGCGGTCGATGAGACCCGCGAACTGGTCGACATGATGGAGACCAGCCGCAGCTACCAGAACAATGTCGAAGTCATGCAGACCGCCAAGTCGCTGATCCTCGATACCCTCAAGCTCGGGAAATAAGAGATGACCTCGACCTTCGACACCACGCTCGCCAATATCGGCATCGGACGCACCGGCGCATCGACGCCGACGGTCGCGCCGGCCGGATCTGGACAGACGCTCGGCCAGGCCGATTTCCTGAAGCTGATGACCGCGCAGATGCAGAACCAGGACCCGTTCAATCCGGTCGACAATACCCAGATGGTCGCGCAGATGGCGCAATTCTCGTCGCTCTCGGGCATTTCCGAGATGAACTCGACGCTGAAGTCGATCGCCGACAAATTGACCGGCACCTCGGCCAACGACGCGCTCGCTTATGTCGGCAAGACCGTGCTGACCCAGGGCGATACCGCGTTCGGCCGCACCACCGGCGGGATCGCCGGCGCGGTCGACGTCGATAGCGCGGCGAGCGACCTCAAGGTCTCGATCCAGGACCAGTCCGGCAACGTCCTCAAGACGCTCGACCTCGGCGCGCAGACCAAGGGCACGGTCAATTTCGACTGGGACGGCAAGACCGATGCCGGCGCCGATGCCGGCGCGGGCCCGTTCAAGGTCGTCAGCACCGCCAATGCCAATGGCGCCACCGTCGCCACCCACACCTTGGTCTGGGCGCCGGTCACCTCGGTCTCGATGCCCAGTTCGGGCAGCCCTGTCCTCAACGTCGCCGGGATCGGCAACGTCGATCTCTCCGCCGTTCGCCAGATCGGTTGATCCAACCCATTCCCCAAGGAGCCTGAACCATGTCCTTCTACACGTCGCTTTCCGGCCTCACCGCCGCCCAGACCCAGATGTCGACGATCTCGCACAACCTCGCCAACGTCGACACCAACGGTTTCAAGAAGAGCGTCACCGAATTCGCCGACGTCATCGCCTCGAGCGTCAATTTGTCGCCGACGATGATGGTCGGCGCCGGCACGATGGTGAAGGGCAACGTCCAGCAGTTCAGCCAGGGCAATTTCATCCAGTCGTCCTCGGCGCTCGATCTCGCCATTTCGGGCGACGGCTTCTTCGCGATCAAGCCGCAGCTCAACGGCTCGAACGTCAATTACACCCGCAACGGCGGGTTCAAGGTCGACCCCGACCATTATGTCACCGACGCCCAGGGCGATTATCTCCAGGTCTATCCGGTCGACGGATCGGGCGCGGTCGTCGCGAGCGGGCTCGACCAGGCGATCAGCCTCCAGCTTCCGGCCACCAGCGGAACGCCCAGCCCGACCCAGAATGTCGGCATGACGGTCAATATGCCGTCGAGCGCCGCGGTGCCGACCACCGCGACCTTCGATCGCTTCGATCCGTCGAGCTACAATCAGTCGGCGCAGACCACCGTCTATGACTCGGCGGGCAATCCGCAGACCATGACCACCTATTTCAAGCGCGAGACGACCGGCGCGCCGTCGACCTGGTCGGCCTATAGCTTCATCGGCGACAAGCCGCTGACCACGGGCGGGTCGGACCATATCACCCTGTCGTTCGATGCGACCGGTGCGATGACCGCGCCGACCGGAGCTACGACGTTCGATCCGATCACCCCGGCGGGCGCCACCGCGGCCCAGACGATCAACTTCACCCTGGGGGCTGCCAGCGCGCAGACGCCGACGGCGTTCAACATCACGTCGCGCAGTGCCGACGGTGCGGCGATCGGCCAGCTCCAGGGCGTCACGGTCGACGGCGACGGCATGGTCAAAGCCAGCTTCTCGAACGGCGACGTCAAGTCGCTGGGCAAGGTCGTGCTGGCGAACTTCACCAACCCGGCCGGCCTCCGCCAGCTCGGTGACTCGACCTGGGCGGCGACCGGCATATCGGGCGCGCCGATGGTCGGTTCGCCGGGCAGCGACGGCTTCGGCAATCTGATGTCGTCGACGATCGAACGGTCGAACGTCGACATCACCGAGGAACTGGTCAGCCTGATCGCGGCGCAGCGCAATTTCCAGGCGAATGCCAAGGCGCTCGATACGGCCAGCCAGATTTCCGAGACGATCTTCAACATCCGTAGCTGATGATCGAAGCATTGGGGGCTAAAGCATGGATAAGCTGATCTATACCGCGGCGTCGGGGCTGAAGAGCCACATGGCGGCGCAGGCGGCGATCGCCAACAATATGGCGAATGCGTCGACGATCGGCTTTCGCGCCGAGAAGGTCAATTTCAACAGCCTGCTGCTCAAGGGCGCTGGGTTCGACAGCCGCCAGCCGGCGTCGGAGAATGTGACCGATTTCGACCGCAGTGCGGGCGCCGTCACCACCACCGGGCGCAATCTCGATGTTGCCATTCCGGGTGACCAGTGGATGGCGGTTCAGGCGAATGATGGTAATGAGGGCTATACGCGCCGCGGCGATCTAAATATCTCTGCGACGGGCGTTTTGGAAACCGGCGACGGTTTCCCGGTGATGGGGTCGGGGGGCCCCATCACCGTGCCGCCCGCGACCTCGGTCTCGATCGCGCAGGACGGGACGATCTCGATCATTCCGGTCGGCGGCGACGCCAAGAACCCGCAGGTCATCGACCGCATCAAATTCGCCAGCGCGCAAGGCTCTCAGACCGTCAAGGGTCTCGACAACCTGATCCATGTGCAAGGCGGCGGCATTCTGCCGACCGACGAGAATGCCAAGTGCATCTCGGGCGCGCTCGAACAATCGAACGTCAACATGACGCAGTCGCTGGTCGACATGATCGAGAA
>Ga0207669_10000087_pt1 | contig 46794 bp, 37 predicted proteins | sample KBSM33metaG_FD_184329 | JGI IMG/M metagenome (GOLD analysis project Ga0207669, IMG submission 184329) | Miscanthus rhizosphere microbial communities from Kellogg Biological Station, Michigan, USA - KBS M3-3 metaG (SPAdes) (version 2) | ecosystem: Host-associated > Plants > Roots > Rhizosphere >...
GTTCGCCCGATCCGGCGAACCTGAAGGAGCTACCGGTCGGTGAAGGAGGCCGAAGTCGAAGCTCCCTGGGGCCTACACGTTTCGGTGATCACGGAGCGACAGTTTTGCGTGACCACGGACATAGCGGCCTGGGGTTCTTCCTACGCTGTGTCTTCGATTGTCAAGTTGCCCGTTGTCGCTCGCGCTGTCAGTGTGCCTTCGTAGACACCGTTGGAATCGGAGCCTTCGCCGCACAACGGCCCTTCCCATTCGTAGTCGATGTAGTCGATGTCTTTATGTATTGTGACTTCCTCGGGCTTGCCGGTTGTCTGCACGTTTGTGTAGGTGATCGATTCGAGACCGTTTTGGGGGTTGATCCTGAGGGTGCAGAGTCCACCCACAGCGATGAGTTCGATCGCGCAGCCCCCCGGTGTTGACGTGATGTCTGTGCTGCCTGTCGACACTCCCGGAGCGGTTGTGACACCCGCGTGTGTCGTGTAGTGGCACGAGTTGAAGTCAAATTCAGCTTCGAGTCCCCCGACGCTGCAGTCGTTGTATTCGATTTCTGTCAGTGTCGCGTCGGCGGCTGTTGTCGAGCTCTCTCCCGCATTTGTTGGCACCAACTGGCCTACCGCGTGGAATTCTGAGCATTCGATCCTGCCAACGTCCGTTTCGAACGCCTGTTCACCCCCCTGTGGGTGGTCTTCGACTGTAAAGGTGTCGCTGGCGTTCATCTTGAAGTGCGCATTCGTCGCTTGAGCTGCCGATGCGGCCATCGCCGACATCGCAACCACTGCGACGAGTGCGACGCCGAGGGCGTTTAGCTTGCGGATCATTTTCTGGGTCCTTTCGGTCTTGTTTCGCAGCACGCCGTGGAGTGCGTGCTGCGCCGACCTGTTGACCTCTCGGGGCCTGCTATCCGCTTCGTAGCTTCGGTTAAGCCGGCGTTAACGCCTGTCGCTGCGCCGACCTTTGCGCGACTTGCCGCAGCCGGCGGCCTTGACCAGCGGCTTCGATTCGAAGCGCTTGCCGTTCTGAGCGCCCATCTGGGCGGTAGCGTGGTGCTTTTCGAGGCAGATGTTCGTGCTGTTCACGAACAGCCCCTTGGCGCCCCCCTGCATGGTGACGATCGCTTCGCTGACTGGGACGTCTGGCGATTCTTCGATCGTCGCCCGCAGGCCACCGTGCGCGGAGTCGATCCGCACCACCACTTCGGCGTCGATGATGCCGTGCAAGACGAACACCGCATCTGGGAGGTTGTGGTTGGAGGAGCGCAGGAAGACTGGGCCTTCCAGCGGCTCGTCCAACAGGGGGGTGAAGGCGCGGATATGGCCGTAGACCGAGCCCGGTGGGCACTGGGAGGCCGCGTACTGCACCCTCGTGCAGATCGTGCGGAAGTGCCCCTGTTCGATGAACTCTGAGCGCGGGAAGCGCAGCGCCATGCGCTCCAGGTTCGCGTCTCCGGAGCGCGGCCGGAACACGGCTCGCAACTTCGGGAAGGCTCCCCGCCTAGTGCCTCCGGTCAGCTTCAGGCTTAGGCGCGGCTTGAACCCGAGCCGGCCGCAATCTCCCACTTGGAAATGCTCGGACTCCAGCTTGGCCGCCCCTTCGGTGCTGCGCAGCGTCGCGTCGATCGCCTTTGGCTGGCAACCGGTGGGGTTCAAGGCAAACCCGGGGCGGTCCAAGTGGATCCTCACGTCCCGGGTGCGGATAAGGACGCCGTTCACGATCTGCGGCAGGGGGTCTGAGGCGATGCGGACCTGGGCGGTGCGGGGGTTGACGTAGGCGGGCGCGCGAACCACGACCACGCCAAGGTCGGTCGGCCCGGCCACCGCGGGGACGATCGCCACGCCGGAGAGCGGCGCGCCTTTGTAGGGGCCGGCCATGTAGACCTTGCCGGGAACGTAGATCGGGCTTGGGCCGGCCCCCGCGCCGGCCTGCACGGTGCCGACCTGCGAGCTCGCCGGGCAGCTGGGCGAGGTGATCTCAAGCGCGCCCTGGCCCGGCTTGTTGCGCGCCGCCGCAGCGGCGATCTGCGCCTCCGAGCAGCGCCCAACGCCTCGTAGGGAGGCCGTGAGGCCCGGCGGGCCTACACCTTCGACGCTTGAGATCTCCTGGTCGGCGTCGCTGCGGAAGACCCGCATCGAGAGCGGGCTGAAGGCGCCGGCCAAGGGATTCGCCGTACCGGCAATCAGCTGCGGGTTAAACGGGCGCCCCGGCTGGCAGGGGCCCCCGCCCGGCGCTTCGCTCACCTGGTAGGAGCTCGATTTTAGGATCGCTTCGCCAGGCTGAGCGTAGGAGGTCATCGTCGCGGCGATTTCGTGAGCCCCGCAGCTCGGTGGGTTAACCAGAGGCGCTCGCGGGCCGCTGCGGAACTTCAGGGTCAACTCTTCGAAGGGGAACTGCGGCAGATCCCCGGCGGTGGTCGTGATCTGCCCGGTAACCGGGTCCAGCGAGACCTTGAGTGGCACCTTGACCAGGACGCCGCGCTCTTCGGTGTCATGCAGCGCCAGGTAGATGGCGAGCAGGCTGCCGAAAGGGTTGGCTTCCTGCTTGGCCAGATACATCGAGCCTTCGACCGGCTTTGGCAGCAGCGGCGTGCTCACCGAGACTTCGCCGATCCGCGAGTTGTCGGGACAGCTAACGGGCTCTCCATCGGGGATCCCGTCGGCTCGGATCCCGAAATCATCCATGCTGCACCCGACCAGGCCGTCAGCGAAGCCGGGGTTCACCGCCATCCCCTTGGGCAAGGTGACTACGGTGCTTCGCACCGGCGGCGTCGCCAGGCCGTTCGCGTTGTCGTTCTGGGGGACCGTGATGTGGACATCCAGGCCGGTCGGCGTGTTGGCCTGGTGGCCGGTCGGCTCCAGGGAGACCTGCGGCACGAAGAGGGTTTGCGCTTTGCCGCATTCGGTCATCGTGCCGGGCGCGGTGTATTCGATCGTCGGGTTGGAGTTGGGGATGCCGGTGTGCTGCCAGGAGTCATAATCATAGAAGCGGAACGTGTTCTCCTCTTCGCAGCCCGAGGGCATCGTCAGGAAGGGGACCCGCGCGTGGTCGGTGGAGCATTCTTCATCGGTATGGCCCGGGCTGCCGACCTGGGAGAAGGCCTGGCAGCGCTCCGAGTCGTGGCTTTTGTCGGCCGGCACCCCCCAGACCGTCACCTTGCCGCTGAAGGGCGGCACCGACTCGTTGATGTTCGAGACCTTGGAGACGACCGCGTAGCGGTGGGTTGGGTTGAGCGAGACTTTGACGTGGACCGGGTTGCCGTTGACGTTGAAGCCCAAGTCGGTGACGGCCCCACGCGGGTGGACCATGTTGAAGACTCCGGTCGCGAAGTTATAGACGATGCCGGCGCCGGGGGGGTAGGCCGAGCCGTCAAAGCGGCCGACCTGGCTTGAGGGCGGGCACTCCCCCACCGTGTACTGGGCTTGGGTGCACTCGCCGATGGCGGTGGGCGCTCCGATGAAGCCCGGCGGCAGGTCGGTTGAGAGGTCGCGGATCGACTCTGCCTCGCGCTTTAAGTTCGGCTTGGTCGCGGTCGGTGCCGCGACCGAGTTGAAGTCGACCGGGAAGGTGAGCAGGTCGGGATGCCCGCCGGATTCGCGCTCGGGGGTGAGCCCGTCGGCGGCGACGAAGTCCGGCTTGAAGGCGGAGGCGACGATGCCGAAGCCGGCGGGACTCGAGTCGATCGGGGTCGGCTCGGAGTCGCTCGCGGAATTCGCTGCGCTGCCCCCTTCGAGCGCCGCGCTGGCGCTCAGCGTTTCGCCCGAGCTGGCGCTCACTTCGACTTCCAAGATGATGTGGGTAAGCGTATGCCGGGGGACCGAGCCTTCTTCGGTTTTGCAGACGACCGTGCTCGACCCGGTGCAGCTCCATTTGAGCGTTGGGCCGGGGAGGAATTCGAATTTTTTCGATTCGGTTATCGCCTGGACGAGCGCGAGGCCGGCCGGGAGGGCGGCGGTCAAGGTTATCGGCCCAGAGCTGGCGCTGGAGCCGACGTTGTTTATGTCGAACCAGTACTGGGCTTTACCGCCAGGCGGGAAGTTGGTCTCGTTGTGGTGCATTTCGAGGTTCCAGGTCGCCGCCGCCTGGGCGCTGGCGGCGACGGCGCCCGAGGCGCAGAGGCAGAGGAGGGCCGCGAGGAGCAGCCGTCGCAGCCTCACGGCCTGCCTCCCCGCTTGTGGCTCGCCCGCTTGCGGTGCTTCGCCTTCTTGCGATGCTTCTTGGCCACGCAGCGCCCTTTGACGCGATGCTTCCCTTTCGCGCAGGGGCGCCCGCTCGGCTCGTTGCCCCCGCCCTGGAAGCCGCTGGAGCCGGGAGCGCTTTCCTCGGGGGTCCCCTTCGGGGTGCCCTGACAGACCTCCAGGGCGCAGGGGCCGGGCACCGGCGGGAACTCGATCCCGCCGCCGATCCGCGCGTCGTAGAGGCGCTTGTAGCCGTCGAGGGCGTCGGGGGTGAGCTGGGCGGCCTCGGTGAAGAAGAGGTCGCGGCCCGAGGGGGAGATCGCGGCGACTTTCGGCACCGCCAGGGGATTTGGCCAGCTGGTCAGCCCGTCGGAGACCAAGAGCGCGCGGCCGTCGCGCCACTCATAGATGTCGGTGCCGAGGCTCGCGTCTTCGCCGCCGGCAGCGGTGTTCTGGTCGGCGCCGGCCAAGGCGCTCGGCGTCGCGAACGCGAGGGTGCCGTCTTCGGCGAGCGACGTCATGTTAGGCCCCGCTTCCGCGCCGGGGATGACGCCTTTCGCCGTCGGCCCCCGCGGCGCACTGCCATCGGCCGGGCAGGAGGCGCAAACCAGCGAGCGCTCCTCATCGTCGTAGAGGTAGTACTGAGGGGAGCTGGCGTTGTCTGAGGCGGTCAGCTGGTCGAGGGCCGGCGCGGAGGAGCGGAAGGCGAGGAAGCGGCCGTCCGGGGTAATTGCAGTGCCTTCGCCGTCGAAGTTGCCCCGCGGGTTTTCCCCGACGTACTCGCCGTGTTCGAGCGGGCCGACGTAGGCGAGCCCTTCGGTGTCGGTGTTTACTCGGTAGATCGCCGAGGTGCCGGCCTCGGCCGCCCCAGGCAGCAGGTGCGAGCGGGTCGTGAAGTAAAGCCGCTGGCCATTGGGGGCTACTGCGATCGCGTGGGCTGCGCCTTCCCCGCCGTTTCGTAGAAAGACGTTCGCCGCCACCCCTCCTGGGACCACGCAGGTAAGACAGCTGAACGTGTGCTCTTCCAAGTCAAAGCGGTAGACGTCACCGGCGGCGGTGAGTTCGGTCGGGCTGGAGTCGCAAGCCCCCACCGCGCTGTCTGCTGCGCTGAGCCGCGACTGCGTCCAGAAGAAGACGGCATCGGGAGTCGAGCGGATCATCGCCCCCGAGCAGTTGGGCCCTGAGACCGGTGGCCCGTCGACCTGCACGGTCTCGTCGGCAGTGAAGTCGTGCATGTATAGGTGGGTGCCGGAGCAGCTATTGGGGAAATAAAGGCGCGAGCCGTCCGCGGAGAGCCAGTGCGTCGTGCGCGAGACCCAGTTGGCCGGGAAGCCGAATATCCCCGAGGCGCCCGCCGCGCAGCTGGGCACGACGTCGCCAGGCAGGAGGATCATCTGCGGGGCCCCCGAGCTGACGTCATAGAGCTGGGAGACGCCGGAGGGCGAGCTGTGGCCGGGGTCGATGTTGGCGCCTTTCAGTTTCAGGACCGGCCGCGAGCCGTCGTCTGAGAAGAAGTAGAGGCCGTTGTAGACGCCGGGGGCGGCTTCGTAGAGCTTGGTCGGCGCGTCACCGTTAGTCGGGATTTGCCACACGCCGGCGCCCCCGCCGCTTTCCAGGTCGAGGTTCAGGCCCATCAGGGTGGCGAGCCCCTCGTCGCCGGTCGGCGGGCGCCAGGCGCTGAAGGGCGCCGCCGTGCGCGAGGGGAAGACAGATTCGGTCCGCCAGCCGCCTTCCTCGACGCTGCCTTCGGGATGCTCGCCGGGCGGGCGGCGGGAGAAGAGGTAGTTGAAGAAGGTGCCGGTTTCCGAGACCGGGGTGCCGCCCAAGACCTGGTAGGCGGCGCTCTCGCCGTCGGCTGCGATGCCTGCCGCCCCAGCGACCGGGTTGCCACCGGAGTCGGGAATCGAGACCTGCTCCCAGGCCCGGTCAGAGCCTGAGGGGCCGGGGAACTGACCGTGGCCGAGCGGGGCGTCGGAGCTGCGAGTGGTGACGGCCCTCTCGCCGCCGGTGACCGGGCCGCCGAAGGCGCCGTTGTCGGCCACCACGCGGTAGTGGTAGGTGGTCGCGGGGGAAAGCCCCGAAACAGGCGTGGAGGCAAGCACGATCGCCCCGCCGAAGCCGGCGTCCTGGGAAGCGGTGGACAAAGCGCCGGAGAAGGGCGGCTGGGGGGCGGCGAGGTTGGCCTGGTAGGCGGCATCTGAGATGTATTCGAAGCGGTATTCGGTGGGGATGCCGTGGGGGTCGATGCGCGAGTCGAGCCGGGCAGTGGTGGCGGCACGAATCGGCGAGCCGACGGTCTCGACGCCGGGCTGGGTGAGGGCGAAGGAGATCGGGGTGCTCGAGTTGGTCCCGTTTTCGTTCGAGGCCGAGACGCGGAAGCGGTAGCGCACCCCTGCGCTGAGGCCGCTTATCGCCGCGCTCACAGCTTGAGGGCCGCCGTCTTTGTCGATCGAGCCGAAGGCGGGGCTGCACGGGGCTTCCCCACCCGAGGAGAGGTCGCTGAAGCCGCTTGCCAAGAAGGCCGTTTCGGTCACGTATTCGAGCTTGCAGCCCGTGAGCGCCAAGCCGGCAGGGTCCACGCTGCCGTTCAGCGTTGCCGACGTTGCGGTAAGGTCACTGAGGCCGGTGGCGCTCAGGTCCGGCAGGGTCAGCGCTTCGAAGACGTCGACTCTACCGCCGGTTCCGCCCCCATCAAATGCGTAGACCGCCTTGCTTGCTTCGTCTATCGAAATGTCGAGAAAACCGCTGCTCGGCCCGGCGGTTGGGAACCGCTCGATCAGGCTGCCGTTTGCTTCGTAGCGGTCGATCTCGCTTTGATGGGCAACATAGATCTCGCCGTTGGAGCGGTCGATCGCCAGCCCACTGGCGGCCTGGGGATCGACCTGGACCGCGGTGGCGGGGTCGTAGGCAGGCGCCGCCAGCCTCCACACCGCGGTAACGCTGCCACCGACATACAGGTTGCCGTTAGCGTCGAAGTCGAGTGACTTTGGGAACCCCGAAGGAACAACGCTGGAGAGATCAATCGGGGAGTTGAGCTCGATCCCACTCGCGCTGAACTCGTGGAGTTTGCGCTGGAAGTCACCAGCCCAGATATGTCCGCTCGGGTCGACGGCGACCGACCTCCAATTTGCGCTGCTTGCTGCGATTGGAAAGGCGTCGAGGTCTTTACCAGCGGCATCGATGCCGAGCAACTGTTTCGAGTTAGCGATGTATATGTTGCCGGCCGATGCAAGGAAGGTGTTGTCTACGTCGATGTCGGGTTCGCTCACCAGCGGTTCTGGGGCGGCAAGCGGTCCAAACGGAGAAATAATCGGATAGGGGTTCGGACATATCGAGGAGGCGTCGAAGCCGTAGATGCCGCTTGCCGACCCGCCGCTTTTGCGCTGCAGCGTATAAATTCTCTTGTTCATCTGTTGAAAGGCAGCTCTATTCGACCCCAAATATTCGATGGTCGACGTTGAGGTGCCATCGCTCCCAAATGAACAGCCAGCTTTCGGATGGTAAAGCCCAGCAGAGGCCACGTCGCAAAACCCCCACGCCAAGACTGCGACGACACTGCAGGGGGCGAGGCACCGACGCACGGACCTACCTAGTCGACCGCTGAGGTCCATGTCTCCGCTCCCCGTGGTCTTGCGCACGGACTCACCCCCCACCTCAGCCCCCTGAAGCTTGAACATCAGAGGTATTATTAGATAACAAGGCGTACTTGTCAAGGTATGCCTCAAAACTAGCTTCCAGCTATCAGCCCCAAAAGGCCCCAAGGCCGCGAGTTCGGGTCCGCGGCCTTGGGGCGCAACTAGCCGCTTTCTAACGAGCAGCCAGAATGCCTACTTAGGTTTCCTATCTACGCTGTGTCTTCGATTGTAAGGTTGCCCGTTGTCGCTCGTGCTGTGAATGTGCCTACGTATTCCCCTTCATCGTCCGCGCCTTCACCACAAAGTGGGCCTTCCCATTCGTAGTCGATGGTGTTGACTACGGCATGTCCTGTGATTTCCTCAGGTTTGCCGGTTGTCTGCACGTTTGTATAGGTGATCGATTCGAGACCGTTTTGGGGGTTGACCTTCACGGTGCAGAGTCCTCCCACGGCGACAATTTCGATAACGCAACCTCCAGGTGTTGACGTTACATCCGCACTACCTGTTGACACTCCCGATGATACTGTAACACCTGCATGAAGCGTGTAGTGACACTGACCGAAGCTGACTTCAGCTTCGAGGCCGCCGATGTTGCAGTCGTTATATTCGACTTCTGTCAGTGTCGCGTCGGCGGCTGTTGTCGAGGTCTCTCCCCCGGTTGTTGGCTGTGCTTGGCCGACCGCGTGAAATTCTGAGCATTCGATCCTGCCCACTAGGGTTTCAAAAACCTGTTCTCCCCCCTGTGGGTGGTCTTCGACTGTAATGGTGTCACTAGCGTTCGTTTTGAAGTGCGCGTTCGTCGCATGAGCGGCTGAAGCAACGATCGCGGACATCGCGAGCACTCCAACCAAGGCAACGCCAAGCGCCCTAAGGCTGCGAATCATGTTTTCTTTCCTCCTTGTGTCGATTTGGTGCACGCTCTCCTTCCTTGGAGGCGCGCCTGCCTCACTTGTGAGCGAGGCAGGCAATCTCTAGCAACCGTGAGGCAAGTGAGCAAAGTTTTCTTAGTATTCTCGACCCGCTGAGAGCGTGGGCGACTATCCTCACCCGTTTTTTCCGTCCAAATCGCCGTATGAGCGTTCCACGCGCGTGCCTATCCGCGCACGGATCAGCCGTCTGGTTGTGGTGTCACCAAGGCCGCAAGCAAGCCTGCGGCCTTGGGTCCCTTTCCACCTACGCTGTGTCTTCGATTGTCAAGTTGCCCGTTGTCGCTCGGGCTGTAAGTGTGCCCTTATAGAAGCCGTGGCATTGGAACCCGTGCCACGAAGCGGGCCTTTCCCATGAATATTCGATATTGAGGATAAACGTGTGCAATGTGACTTCCTCTGGTTTGCCGGTTGTCTGCACGTTTGTGTAGGTAACTGATTTGAGACCCATTTGCGGATTGATCCGAATGGTGCCGAACCCGCCAATTCCCGGGGCGTGGGTGGCAACCAGGTAGGCGGCCCAGAACCAGAGGCGAAACGGGGTTCGGGTTCCGTGCATGACCGTTCCCGCGGTAACCGAAGTCTGGGTGGTGACAGCCAGCGCACTCCCACAGGTGCCGGCGCTCCAACACCCAGGCCCGCTCATCGCCGCAGGCCGAGCAGCGATATCCCTCAGGCCAGCGGGATTCGCCAGATACTCGAGGCAGGCCGCCTCGTCAGGAAAGCGCTCTTGGGACTCCACGAATGGTGCGCGGGGAAGTCTGGCCGAGCCAAAAAACGAATGTAGGCACGTTACCTGACGGAACCGGATACTCATGTTCTTCGCATTCAATCTGGCCGACATCCGTTCGAAGAGATGGCCCGACTCCCTGAAATCGGACCGATGAACGGGGTCCGGTCATCGTTGACATTCCGTTGGTCGCCTCCGTAGCTGCTGCGTGTTCGCGTGCCGGCGATCGTGGGCCTCGATCGGATCACAGGGAGCTGAGAAGATCCGCTCTCTCTCTCTCTGATTCAAGTCTGACCGCGCTCCTGCGATCCCCGCCGGTGCCAAGATGAGACCTCGCGGTGCCCAGCCTGATCTTGCCGGCAAGCCCCTCCGACTCGGGTAGGCTCAGCTTGCATGAGGCTTTTTGCGCGAGCTCGAATGCGGAGAGTCGCAAGGCGTGCAGGCGCTCTCCGAAGGGAAAGTGAGGGTTGACCGCCAGATAGGCGCGGAATGCCTCGCATGCCTCCTGAAGCCCCACTAGCATCGGATCGAAAGCGGAGCCTCTTGGCTGCTTGGTCCTGGCGGACATCACACTCTCCAGGAGCTCTTCCACCGACTGCCGAGAAACCCGCGGGTCGAGAAGCTCCTCGTGGCCGCAGAGAGCGCGATTCCCGGATATCTTTATGAAGAGGATCCGGAGGGCCTCCTTTTCCCCAGGAGAAGCGCCGAATTCGAACATCAGGCCAAACGCCCCGAAGGTGGCCTTCCTTAATGTCGGCAGCCGACGCAGCCAGGCCGAGATTCTTGGGCTAGCCGTCTTGGCCCCCCGTCAATGTCCGCGCCCGCTGCCCTTGCACCCCGCGGCCTTCACCTCGGGGCTCGACTCCAGGCGCTTGCCGCTCTGCGCCGCGAGCTTGGCGTTGGCGAAGTGCTTGCCGCCACACAGGCCGGTGCTGTTGACGAAGAGCCCCTTGGCCCCGCCCTGCATGTTGACGACGGCCTTCTCGACCGGCACGTCGGGCGATTCTTCGACCGTCGCCCGCAGGCCGCCGTTGGCGGAGTCGATCCGCACCACCACTTCGGCGTCGATGATGCCGTGCAGGGCGAAGACCGCGTCGGGCAGGTTGTGGTTGGAGGAGCGCAGGTAGACCGGGCCTTCCAGCGGCTCGTCCAACAGCGGCGTGAAGGCACGAATGTGGCCGTAAACCGAGCCCGGCGGGCACTGGGAGGCCGCGTACTGCACCCTCGTGCAGATCGTGCGGAAGTGGCCCTGTTCGATGAACTCTGAGCGGGGGAAGCGCAGCGCCAGGCGGCTCAGGTTGGCATCGCCAGCCCTGGCGGAATAGGTGGCCCGCAGCTTGGGGAAGGCCCCCCTCCTGGTCCCGCCGAAGAGCTTCAGGGAGAGCTTTGGCTTAAAGCCCAGGCGCCCGCAGTCGCCCACCTGGAAGCGCTGGGTGGCGAGCTTGGCGGCCCCAGCGACGCTTCGCAGGGTCGCTTCGAAGGCCTTCGGCTCGCAGTTGGTCGGGTTCAAGGTGAATCCCGGGCGGTCGAGCCGCACCCTGACGTCGCGGGTGCGGATGAGGACGCCGTTGACGATCTGCGGCAGGGGGTCTGAGGCGATCCGGACCTGGGCGGTGCGGGGGTTGACGTAGGCGGGGGCGCGGACCACGACGACGCCTAGGTCGGTCGGCCCGGCCACTGCGGGGACGATCGCAACGCCGGAGAGCGGGGCGCCTTTGTATGGGCCGGCGAGGTAGATGTTGCCGGGCACATAGATCGGCGTCGGCCCGGCCCCGGCGCCGGCTTGCACGGTGCCGACCTGAGAGCTCGCCGGGCAGCTCGGGCTGGCGATCTCAAGCGCGCCTTGGCCCGGCCTGTTGCGCGCCATCGCCGCGGCGATCTGCGCCTCCGAGCAGCGCCCGACGCCGCGCAGCGAGGCGGTCAGTCCCGGCGGGCCTACCCCTTCGGCGCTCGATAGCTCCTGGTCTGCGTCAGAGCGGGAGACCTGGAGCTCCAGCGGGCTAAAGGCCCCGGCCAGCGGGTTCACCGTGCCAGCGACCAGTTGCGGGTCAAAAGGCCGGGCGCCCTGGCAGGGCCCGCCGCCCGGCGCTTCGCTGACCTGGTAGGAGCTCGATTTCGAGATCGCCTCGCTGGGGCGGGCGTAGGAAGCCATCGTTGCCGCGATTTCGTGAGTCCCACAGCTCGGCGGGTTCACTAGCGGCGCCCTGGAGCCGCTGCGGAACTTCAGGGTCAGCTCTTCGAAGGGAAACTGCGGCAGATCCTCGGCGGTGGTCGTGATCTGCCCGGTAACCGGGTCCAGCGAGACCTCGAGCGGCACCTTGACCAGGACGCCGCGTTCTTCGGTGTCTTCCAGGGCCATGTAGATGGCGAGCAGGCTGCCGAAGGGGTTGGCTTCCTGCTTTGCCAGATACATCGAGCCGACGATCGGCTTGGGGACGAGCGGCGTGGAGACCGAGACTTCGCCGATCCGCGAGTTGTCTGGGCAGGCGACCGGGCCGGCGTCGGGGGTCCCGTCCGCCGCGATCCCGAACTCGCCCATGGAGCAGCCGACCAGCCCGTCGGCAAAGCCGGGGTTAACCGCCATCCCCTCGGGCAGGGTGACCACGGTGCTTCGCACCGGCGGGGTCGCCTGGCCGTTGGGGTTCTCGTTCTGGGGAACCGTGACGTGGACTTCCAGGCCGGTCGGCGTGTTGGCCTGGTGGCCGGTCGGCTCCAGGGAGACGTCGGGCTCAAAGCGCGGCTTCTCGCAATCGGTGATCTGGCCCGGCATCGTGTAGGTGAGGGGGGGGTTGGAGTTGGGGATGCCGGTGTTCTGCCAGGAGTCGTAGTCATAGAAGCGGAAGGAGTTCTCGGCCTCACAAGAGGAGGGCAGCGTCAGGAAGGGCACCTTCTCGTGGTCGGTGGGGCACGCTTCTTTGGTGCTGCCCGAGCCGGCCTCTTTGGAGAAGGCCGGGCAGCGCTCTGAGTCATGGCTCTCATCGGCCGGGATGCCCCAGATCGAGACCTTGCCGCCGAAGGGCGGCGCCGACTCGTTGATGTCGGCCAGCGAGGCGGTGATCGCATAGCGGTTGGCGGGGTTCAGCGAGGCTTTCACGTGGACCGGGTTGCTGCCGACCTGAAAGCCCAGGTCGGTGACCGCCCCGCGCGGGTGGACCATGTTGAAGATCCCGGTCGTGAAGTTGTAGAGGAGGCCAGCGCCGGGGGAGGAGAGGGTGCCGTCGAAGCGCCCGACCTGGCTGGAGAACGGGCAGGAGGCGACCGTGTACTCCGCCTGGCTGCACTCGCCCACCGCAGTTGGCGCGCCGACGAAGCCCGGCGGCTGGTCGGTGGAGAGGTCGCGGATCGACTCGGCCGCGCGCTTCAGGTTCGGCTTGGCAGCCGTCGGCAAAGAGATGGAGTTGAAGTCGACCGGGAAGGTGAGCAGGTGGGGGTGCCCGCCGGATTCGCGCTCGGGGGTGAGGCCGTCGGCGGCGAAGAAGTCGGGCTTAAAGGAGGAGGCGACGATGCCGAAGCCCGCTGGGGTGGCGCTGATCGGGGTCGGCTCGGAGTCGCTGACGGGGCTGGCCGCGCCGCCGCCAGAGAGCGTGGCGCTGGCGCTCGGCTCCCCCGAGGCGCCGGGGTCGATTTCAACTTCCAGGAGAATGTGGGCAAGCGTGTGGCGGGGGATCGAGCCTTCTTCGGTTTTGCAGGTGACCGTAGTCGTACCGCTGCAATTCCATTTCAGTTTGGGGCCGGCCACGAAGTCGAATTTTTCGGTTATCGGCTCCGGTAAGGGTTTCCCGGGCGGCGCCGTCAAGGCCATCTCGGCTGGCAGCTCGGTGACGATGGTGATCTGCCCCGAGCTGGCGCTCGAGCCGACGTTGTTGAGGTCGAGCCAGTACTGGGCCTTGCCGCCGGGGGGGAAGTTCGTCTCGTGATGGTGCATTTCGAGGTTCCAGACAGTTGCCGCCTGAGCGCTCGCACCGAAGGTGCCCAGCAGCCCAAAGCAGAGGCAGGCCGCGAGGCTCGCACGTCTCAGAATGCTCATCGCCCGGCCCCCCGCTTGTGGTGCTTGTTGGCCCGCCTGTGCTTGTGGGGCTTCTTAGCCACGCAGCGACCCTCGATGCGGCGCTTGCCCCTCGCGCAGGGCTTGGGCTTTGGCTTCGGCTCGTTACCAGCGCCGGCGAAGCTGCCCGAGCCCGGCGCGAGCTTCTCCGGCACCCCCTTCGGCGTGCCCTGGCAGACCTCGAGCGGGCAAGGCCCCTGGGTGGGAGGGAAGTCCATGCCGCCACCGATCCGCGCGTCGTAGAGGCGAGCATAGCCATCGCGGGCGTCAGGGGTGAGCTGGGCCGCCTCGACGAAGAAGAGGTCGCGCCCGGAGGGAGAGATCGTGGCGACCTTCGGCGCGGCGGTGGCTTTCGGCCAATCGGCCAGGCCGTCGGAGACCAACAGGGCCCGGCCGTCGCGCCACTCATAGACGTCTTCCCCGCCGCTTGGGTCTTCGCCGGTGGCGGCGGTGTTCTGGTCGGCACCGACCAGGGCGGTTGGGGTGGAGAAGGCCAGAGTGCCATCCTCAGCGAGGGCGGTCATGTTGGGCGAGGTCGAGGCGGCCGTGGAGACCCCTACGGCCCCCCGCGGCGCCGAGCCGTCGGCCGGGCAGGATGCGCACACGAGCGAGCGCTCGAGATCGTCGTAGAGGTAGGCCTGGGCGCTCTTGCCGTTGCTGGAGCCGGTCAGGGCGTCGAGGCCGGGGGCAGCCGAGGAGAAGGCTAGGAAGCGCCCGTCGGAGCTGAGCGTCGCGCTGGAGACGTGATCGCCGGAGTTGAGTGGCCCGACGTAGGCGAGCTGGTGAGCCTGGGCGTCCAGGCGGTAGATCTGCGGCGTGCCGGGGTCGGGGGCGCCCGCCAGCAGGTGTGAGCGGGTGCTGAAGTAAAGGCGCTGGCCGCCCGGCGCCACGGCGATCGACCGGAAGGCCCCTTCGGTGCCGGTGCGGATTTCGACGTTCGCCGCCGCCAGGCCGGCGATGCAGGTGAGGCATTCGAAGCCGGGCGTCGCCAGATCATAACGGTAGACGTCGCCGCCGAGGGCAGTGACGAGATCGGTCGGTTTCGTGGCACAGCTTGCGACCGCGACATCGTCGGCGCTTAGCCGCGACTGGGTCCAGAGGTAGGCCGAGCCGGGGGTCGAGCGGATCAGGGCCCCCGTGCAGTCGGGGCCCGAGACCTGTGGGCCGTCGATGCGGGTGGTGGCATCGGCGCCGAAGTCGTGCATGGATAGGTGGGTGCCCGAGCAGCTGGGGAAGTAAAGGCGCGAGCCGTCGGGGGATAGCCAGTGCGGGGGGCGGGAGACGGTGTTGGGCGGCAAGTTGAAGAAGCCCTGGCCGCTTTTGGTCGCGCAGCTCCCTTCGACGCCCCCCGGCTGGAGGACCATCTGCGGGGTGCCCGAGCTGACGTCATAGAGCTGGGCGACGCCGGTCGGGTTGGGGTGGGCGGGGTCGAGGCCTTTGCCTTGCAGCGAGAGGATCGCCCGAGAGCCGTCATCGGAGAAGATGTAGGGGCTGGCAAAGGCGCCGGGGCCTACTTCGAAGAGCTTGGTGGGCGCGCCGCCCGTGACCGGGATGCGCCAGGGGGCGACGCCCAAGTCGGCGGAGGGGTCGAAGTTGAGGGCCGTGATGGTGGAGAGGCCGTCATCGGCAGCGGGGGACTGCCAGGCACTGAAGGCCGCTTCCTCGCGTGAGGGGTAGACCTGTTTGTTCTGCCAGCCTTCGCTGGGGTGCTCGCCCGTGGGCCGATGGGAGTAGAGGTAGCTGAAAAGCGTGCCGCTCGCGGAGATCCTAGTGCCGCCGTTGACGCTGTAGAGGGCGCTCTCGCCGTCGGCGGCAATGCCGGCGCCGCCTCTGACCGGGTTGCCGCTGGAGTCGGGGATCGAGACCAGCTCCCAGGCTCGATCGGAGCCGGTCGGGCCCGGGAAGCCCCCGTGGGAGAGGGGCTCATCGGAGGCGCGGGTGGTGAGGGAGCGCGCTGCGCCGGCCACGGCGCCGCCGAAGGCGCCGTTGTCGGCGAGGACGCGGTAGCGGTAGGCGGTCGCGGGGGCGAGGCCCGAGACGGGCGCCGAGGCAAGCGCGACCGTCCCGCCGGCGCCGGCGGGCTGCTCGGGCGTCTCGGTGGCACCGGCGAAGGACGGCTGGGAGGCTGCGAGGTTGGCCTCATAGGCGGCCTCGGTCAGGTACTCGAAGTGGTAGTCGGTGGCGAGGCCGTGGGGGTCGACGCGGGCGTCGAGGCGGGCCGTGGTGGCGCTGCGGATCGGCGAGCCGACCGTCTCCACCGAGGGCTGGGCGAGGGTGAAGGGTGCGGCGGGGGTGGCGTTAGACCCGTTTTCGTTGGCGGCGCTGAGGCGGAAGCGGTAGGGGGTGGCGGCGCTGAGGCCGCTGATCGCCGCGCTCACCGCCTGCGGGCCGCCGTCTTTGTCGATCGAGCCGAAGGCCGGGCTGCAAGGGGCTTCGCCGCCCGAGGAGAGGTCGGTGAAGCCGGTCGCCAGGAAGGCCGCTTCGGTGACGTATTCGAGCTTGCAGGCGCTGAGCGCCACTCCGTCAGGGTCGACGGTGCCGTTCAGGGTCGCGGAGGTTTCGGTGAGGTCGCCGAGGGCGCTGGTCGCGACGTCGGGCAGGGTGAGGGCTTCGAAGACGTCGACCTTGTCTTCGCCGCCTTCGCTGTCGAAGGCATAAACCGCCTTGCTCGCCTCATCGACCGCGATGCCGAGAAAGTTGCCGCTCGGCGGCGCCGCCGGGAATTTCTCCACCAGCTTGCCGGCGGCATCGTAGCGCTCGATCGCTTTGGCGCGGGCGAGGTAGAGGTCGCCGCTGCCGCGATCGACGGTGATCGTTTCGGCCAGGCCCGGGGCGACCAGGCTCGCCGCGTTGGGGTCGTGGTCGGGGGCCGCCAGCTTCCAGGTGCCCGATTCGGCCTGCGAGCCGGCGACGAAGAGGTTGCCGGTCGCGTCGAAGGCAAGCGCCTTGATGAAGCCGCCGGCGAAGATCGGGTTGAGGTCGATCTGGTCGAGTATTTCTCCCGTTGCGCTCAGCTCGTAGACAGAGCGCTGGAAGGTGCCCGCCCAGAGGTGGCCTTCTGGGTCGACCGCGACCGATTTCCAGGTGTCGCTGCCGATGGCCGATTTCGGCACCGGGAAGCCGGAGAGCGGTTTGGCGGCATCGTCGTAGCCTTCGATCCGTTCGCGGTCTAAGACATAGACGTTGCCGGCCGAAGGCAGGGCCGTGTTGTCGGCGACGATGGCGGTCTCGGCGAAGTTGAGTTTGGGCACCGCCAGCGGGTCGAAGCCTGGAAGCAGTGGGTAGCCAGCCACGGGACAGATTGAGGAGGCGTCGAAGCCGTAGATGAAGGAGGGGGTGCCCGACTGGGTCGCGTAGAGGCGCCTCGTCGCCTGCTGGAAGGCGAGGCTTCTGCCATTGAAGTTCCCGAAGCTGGATCCAGAGGTCCCGTCTTTGCCGAAGGAGCAGGCGCCCGCTTTGGGGTGGAAGAGGCCGGCCGAGGCTGGAACCAAGGGGCAGGCGAGTATCGCAGCCGCCCAAACCGTGAAGGCCCATGCTACCCAAGCGCCGCGCGACATCCGGCGTATGCCCATCCTCCGCTATCCCCCTTTCGCTCGGCTGCCGCCAGCCGATGGCCGATTGGTCCTCCCTGCGCTCGGCTGGCTCGACCAAGTGGAAAATAGGGAACTGAGGGCGCACTGTCAAGGTACGAAGTGGTTGAAAAGAGGCCGGGGCGGCCACTTGGCCGCCCCGATCCTCGTTGCTGCTGACTGCTTGATGTCTATGTGTCGACCGTTGTCAGGTTGACTTGAGCACCGCCAGCCGAAGGTGTTTTGAATGCTTTGGCTGTGAATGTACCTTCGTAGGTGCCGGTGTTGTCTTCACCTTCGCCGCAGATCAGGCCTTCCCAGCTGTATTCGATGCCGTTCGCGTTCGCGTGACCTGTGATTTCCTCTTTACCGTTTGTTTCCACATTTGTGTATGTGATTGCGTCTTCGAAAGGCTGGGCACCTTCCACGAAGATTTCGCAGAGCGGTTCGGCTGTGCTGCCAACGATGATCGTCACCACGCAGCCCGCCGGGCCGATGGTCACGTCGCCCTGGCCGTGCCCGGCGACTGTTTCGAACGGTGCCGCTAACGTGTAGTCGCAGGTGCCGAAGTCTACCTCGGCTTCGATGCCGAAAGCTTCGCAGTTGTTGTATTCGACTTCTTCCAGTGTCGAGTTCCCGGTGGCTGTCGATGCGCCTTCGTAGACGGCGTCGAATTCACTGCATTCGACTACGCCGAGGACCGTTTCGAAGACCTGGACCCCCAGCACCGGGTTGGGATGCTCAGTGAGTTCGACTACGCAGCTCGGTTCTTCGGTTGTACATTTGAGGTGCGCGTTGGTCGCCTGCGCGCCCGAGGCGGCGATCGCCGACATCGCGAACACCGCGACGAAGGCTATGCCGAGGGCCTTTAGGTTGCGAATCATCTCTGATCCTTTCCTTGCTTGGATTGCGCCGCGCCTCCCCGGGCGCAGCGCGGCCCCGCTGGGGGCTGAGGGAAGCTGTAGCGGGCGGGGGCTAATCGAGCAAGGTTTGCTGATCGGTCTGGCCGAGGAGGTGGCCCTTAGCAGACACGCGATGCGGTATTTCCCTCCAAAGGCCGCGTGAGAAGCTTCTGCGCGCGCATTTTAGCGCGCGGGGTGTATTGCACCGACTAGCGAGGCTTCAGTGCGTTTGCCCTTATGTCTTGCGCTCACGTATTGCGACAAGTTGAGAGTGAGAAAGTGCGAACGCGATGCTGAGTGCGAAGTTGATAATGATCCTTGTCGTCACCCGGCAAGGGCGCGACGACTCCCCGGAGGGCAACGAGCGGAAGATAGGAAGCAGAGGTGACTGCTACGGCAACAATGCCGCGGGTAAGAATTGCGTCACGCTTAGCCTTTCGCCGCACTTCGGCCAGCAAAGGTCCGCTTCTTCCCCATGGGTTCGGAGGGGGCGGTAGGGGTCTGGATAGATCAAATTATCCAGACCCCTACATCTAGGTCCCTAAGGGGCAGTCATGGCCCACGAACCGGTGCCGGTGACGGATTGTTCGGCTACCGTCGTGAAAATCAGGAACACTCCTGCCTGACTCGCGTTGGAAGGTGCGCTATACGATGCCTGAAGAAGCGTTGATTGGTATGCGCACAGATAGCCGGCGGCAGCTTTGGGATTGGATACCGCGCTCGATTCGCTGCCGCTGGCACTGGGGCAGTGTTCCACCAGCTGCGCCAGGCATTCAGCTTTTTCCGGTTCTGATTTCGCGTTGCATTCTGACCTGATTTTGGCGACATAAATTATTTTGGCAGTTTCCAATTTGGCCGCCAGGGGAATGGAGAAAGAGATGGGTACCTGCGGGGTCCAAGTGCTACCACCCAGCAGTTTCATCGTGCCAATGGACCATACGCCCGTGAGCATGCATCCGGATTTCAAGGTCGGTTCGCCTGGACAGGCGCTACCGCCACTTCCGGTTGCTCCTCGCGGGCCCGTTGGTCCTTTGGGACCCGTAACTCCCCCAGGTGCACCGGTAGGCCCTTTCGCTCCGGTCGGCCCTTTCACCCCGGCCGAACCGGTCGGTCCTTTAGCCCCAGCCGAGCCGGTCGGGCCTTTCGCCCCAGCCGAGCCGGTGGCTCCTTTAGCCCCAGCCGAGCCGGTCGGGCCCTTCGCCCCGGTGGCTCCTTTAGCCCCAGCCGAGCCGGTCGGGCCCTTCGCCCCGGTGGCTCCTTTAGCCCCAGCCGAGCCGGTCGGGCCCTTCGCCCCGGTGGCTCCTTTAGCCCCGGTTGCTCCTTTGGCGCCGGTCGATCCGCCGAAGCCTTTCTCCCCAGTCGCTCCTTTCTCCCCAGTCGCTCCTTTTTTGCCGGTTGCGCCTTTGGCGCCCGCCGTGCCGGTCGCGCCTTTGGCGCCAGTCGCACCTTTTACGCTTGCGCCGGTCGCGCCTTTCGACCCCGTAGCACCTTTAGAGCCCGCCGTGCCGGTCGCGCCTTTGGCGCCGGCGGTGCCGGTTGCGCCTTTAGAGCCCCCCGTGCCGGTCGCGCCTTTTACACTTGCGCCAGTCGCGCCTTTGGCACCCGCGGGGCCGGTCGCGCCTTTGGCACCAGTCGCTCCTTTGGCTCCGCTGCCCGAGGCACCGGTGGAACCTTTTTTGCCCGTTGCGCCTAGTTTGCCGGTTGCGCCTTTGGAACCGGTCGAGCCTTTCGCACCGGGCGACCCGGAATCGCCTTTGTCGCCCTTATCGCCTTTCGGGCCCTGTGGGCCAATTGGCCCAGTGGGACCGACGGGACCTTGGGCCCCGGCGAATTTTTTGGCGATTTCTTCGACTTCCTTCTTCTGCTTGGCGGTCAGGCGGCCATTCTGCTTCTTCTTGTTCTGCCGAGCCGATGCCGATGCGTTGTCTTGGGCCGCGTTGGCCACTGGGGCCAGCATGAAAAGGGTCAGAGCGAGCAAGGAGAAGATCCCCATCAGCCCAAATCCTCGTGACGACATATACCCCTCCCGAAATCGTTGGCTCGACGCGGCTACCCATGCCGCACATTGGAAACATAGCGTATCTTGATCGATACGCAAGGGGTTGGCGCGATCAGCGGCCTGCTTCTTGGGGGGATATGTAGACGCAGGCATCGATTCCGAGTTCGCGGGCGATCCGAGCGGAATGCTCGAAGGACTGGGCGAACTTAGGGTTGATCTCGGTTCTCCGCTCGGAGTGGATCCCTTCCCAGAGGGCAACGACGAAGGCCTTTACCTGCCAGTCTTCGTTCTCAGGCGGCTCGAGGGCGTTGATTTCCTTGATCTGCCGGTGGATCTCCGACGGGTAGACCGCCTGGATCGCCTCGAGGGTGGCCTGCGCATCGGGCGTGCTCGAAGCTCCTTGCTGACCCAGGTGTGCCGTCATCGCCCGCGACGCCCGCGCCTTGCCGCGCGTGCAGATTGCGTTGGCCTTTTCGACGAAGGCCACTTTGCTCGGCGCGTTCGGCGGGCTGTGGCCGAACGGGTTGTCGTTTGCGTTACCGGCTTCGCCGCTCTGCGTCGTTCCGCCTTCAGCCGTCCCCTCGCTACCGCCGCAGCCGCACAGGGCCACCACGCCGGCTACCGCGATTAGCGCCAAGGCATATTGATTTCGATTTCTTCCTAACACTCAGAGGAATATAATGGGTGAGAAGAGGAAATGCGCCCAAGGTCCCCCCGGCGCCTGGCAATATCGCCTAGGGGGCCTTGTACGTACGTTACAAGCACCTATGTGCTCGCGACTGTGAAGTCGATCGGAATGTCTTCTGTGTCGCTCGCCCGCAACGTCAACCTGCCATGGAAAATGCCATTGGCGGTTTCGCCTTTACCACAGAATAGCCCTTCATAGGTGTACTTCAGCTGTTCTGCCGTAACGTCGGTTGTCACCTGCTCTTGTTCGCCTTCCGCCGGCGTAGTTCTGAATTCCACGACACCGAATCCTTCTTGTGGTGCGAAGTTCAACACGCAGAGTTCGCCTACGCTAAGCGAAATGGAACATTCACCGCCCAGCAGGTCTAGCGTCCCGTCTGCAACACCCGATTCGCGTGTGTATTCGGCATTAAGCGCAAAACTGCAGTTGGAGGCGCTTACTTTTGCTTCCACGCCTCCAACTTCACACTGGTCATATTTGCCACCAGAAAGAGACACGACATTCAATGTAGCTGAACCTTCGTATTCAGCAGCGAATTCTTCACATGAAAACGTGCCAAATTTAGTTGAGAAGCTCTGGAGCGGTTCGGTGGAATCTGCTTCGCCTGCGATTTCAGCCGTTCCTTCACCAGCTCCTGCCCGTAGATGAGAGGAAGTGATGGCTCCAGGCTCAACTGCAAGATCCTCTTGTAATTCTCCTTTTAGTGCAAGCGCTGTGAGGTTACCTTCATATTCTCCAGTCCATTCTTCTCCAGTCCCGCACACTTTGCCCTGCCAAGCAAAATGAATGCTTTTGATGGATGTATGAACTGTGGCTTCGCTTTTTTGCCTCCTGTATGGGTGGTTGTGTGGGTTACCGTGCCGAGCCCTTTCTGGCCTCCAATTATCGTGACCGTGCAGCCCCAAGACATCGTGAATTCGATTTCGCAGCTTTCTTCGCCGGTATCCAGGGACCCTTTGGATTTTTCTTCTTCCAGAATTTCACCGGCATAAAGAGTCTGATCACATGCCCCGACGTTCACTGATACTGGGCCGAAGAATTCACACCCTTCGAATTCGATGTTCTGGAATGTCAAAGCTTCGGTTGTGGCTGGCCCTTCGTAGCTGGCGTGAAATTGTTCGCATTCAATAGCGCCAAAAGGCATCGTGAATGTCTGCACTGGTTGGGAGGGGTCCTGTTTTATTGAGCCGGACCGAGTTTCACGGAGACTGATCTACCCCCGAAAAAGTGGAGTAGCGGTTCTAGAATCAGGCGGCCTGGGTTGCGTTGTGTAGATCCTCGTATTCGGTCGGTGTGAGCATCCCGAGCGCCGAGTGCCGGCGCCGGGTGTTGTGGAAGAGCTCGATGTAGTCGTGGATGGAGCTGGCGAGCTCGATCCGGGTCTTCCAGCGTTTGCGGTTGAAGAGCTCGACCTGCATGCGCCCCCAGAAGGACTCGACCATCGCATTGATGCTCCTATTTTTGACAAATAAATATTTAGAGAGATAGATCTCCAACAGAAACCGGCTTCAGAACCGGTGCGGCTTGCCTGATGTGGCGGTAGATCTCCCGTGCCAGGTATCGCTTCAGGCAGCGGATGATTTCGCGCTTGCTCTTGCCTTCGGCGGTGCGCCTCTGGACGTAGGCGATCGTCGGGGGGTGAAAGCGCATGCGCACGATCACGGATCGGTAAAGAGCGCTGTTGGCCTGACGGTGACCAGCCCAGTTGAGGCGATGCCGCTGTGTATTGCCCGAGGATGCCGGGATCGGACTGGCGCCGCAGAGCTTGGCGAAGGCAGCCTCGGAGCGGATCCGCTCCGGATTGTCGCCGGCAAGGATCAGCATCTCCGCGGCCACGTCGACGCCGATCCCGAAGGCTTCGCGCAGCGCCGGCGCGGCCTGAGCGGTGAGAGTGTCGAGCAGCCCGTCGTGCTCTTTGATCTCGCGGTCGAGATCCTGCCAGCGCCGCGCCAGGGCCCGCAGGGCGTGCTTGGCGGCTGCCAACGGCGTGTCGAGGCGCCCAGGCCGTAGGCCGGTGCAGCGCTCGCGCAGCTTCGCTTTGGTGAGCGGCTGTAGCTCCCCGCGTAGTTCCTCCGGTGCCGTGACGATGAGCGCCTTGAGCGTGATGATCGCTTGGGACCTGGCCTTGACGGCGGTGTCGCGCGCGATCTTGATCTCGCGGATCATCTCGCTGGTGCCATCGGCGCTTTTGGGAACCCCGGTCGCGGTCCCGGCAAGGACGGCGCGTGCGGCGTTCTCGGCGTCGATCGGGTCGCTCTTGCCGCGCTCGCGGCGGTCGCGTCGATCGGGCCGCCCGGCCTCAACCACGCGCTGATCGTGGCGACGCAGGTAGGAGACCAGGCCCTGGCCGTAGGAGCCGCAGCCCTCCACGCCGAAGCACCACGGCGTTCCCAGCGATCGAGCCCAGCTCAACAGCTGCTCATAGCCGCCGGGGTCTGCGGCAACTGTGAGCTCCCCGAGCCGAGCACCCTGCCCCGAGAGCGCGACGGCGACGTGGAAGTACTTGTGAGTATCGATGCCGACCGTCATCTGCTCCTCTGCCATCCTGTTCAAGACTGCCTCCCTAGTCGATGGTGGTCACACGCTCTCGACTGGTCGGGCGGGAGGACAGGACTGTGGAGGGGACTTCTAGACCAGGCTCCTATCAGGTCACTTCCGTCCGGCCAGCGAGGCAACAGCGCCGCCGCACCGGTCGACAGATCAACAGCAAGGACACGAGGTCAGTCGTAAGCAAGAGTCAGACCGCTGCGGCAGCTCAGGCATCATCACAGTCGTATGCGCTGCCGACGGCGCCCATCGACGGAGCGAGGCCGGCGTCGCGGACCTTGCGGCTGAAGGCCCAAGACGTAAATTGCACGCCGCGGTCGGAATGTATGACGAGCCCGTCGGCCCGGTCGCGGCGAGCGGTGGCCATGCCGATCGCGTTGGTCACCAGCACCCTGGTCTGTGTGCTTTCGACCGACCAGCCGACGACGAGCCGGGAGAAGGCGTCGAGGACGACGCAGCAGTAGACCTTGCCCTCGCGGGTGGGGTGCTCGGTGATGTCGGTCATCCAAAGCTGGTTGGGGCCGTCGCGGCGAAAGACCCGCCGAACTAGATCCAGGTGGGTGACCTGGGCGACCCGCGCTCCCTTCGGCAGTCGACGCGTCGGCAGCCCCTTTAATCCCAGCTCCTGCATGATCTTGCCGACCGTGTTGTGGCCGACGACGATCTCGCGCCCGTAGCGCAGCTCGGCGGTGACGCGCTGGTAGCCGTAGGTGCCCCCTGAGGCTCTGTGGACGTCAGCGATCTCGCCGGCCAGCCAGATCCGCCTCAGCGTGCGCGGTGGGTCGGGCCTGTCCTTCCAGGCGTAGTAGCCGGACTCCGAGACGCCGAGCACACGACAGGCGTGGCGCACGTTTACTCCCTGCCCGGTCAGAGAGTCGATCACCGGGAAGAGCCTTTTGGGGGAAGGTCTCCCTCGAGGAAGACCTCGTTGACCTTGCGTGAGACCGCCAGCTCGGTCTCAAGCTGCTTGATCCTGCGCTTGGCAGCGGCCAGCTCGAGCGCCTGGTCGGTGCTCAGGCCCTCGAGCTCACCGCGGTCGATCTTCTCCTGCTTCAGCCAGTTGTAGATGGTGGCGTCGCTCATGCCGAAGGTCTCGGCGAGCTGGGCTATTTTCGTGCCTGATCGAGCTAGCTCGATCACCTGACGGCGAACCTCCGCTGGGTACCTGTGGGGCATCTGAATCCTCCTTGGGGCCGAAGGACTCTAGAAACGGGACTCCATCAGATCGGGGGTAGATCAAGGTCTCCGTGAAACTCGGCCTGGCTCATATTGTGATTTTCGTCGTTCCGGCTCCGGTTCCAGCCCGAAAGTGGGCCGGTGCAGCGTATGCGGCGCCTGCTCCCGCCATCCATGCAGCCGTCATTGCAACGAAGGCGGCCACGATGCCCTTCGGGTAACTCATTTCGCGCTCCTTCTCTTAATTTCCGCTATAGGCACAACCGGGGATGCCGAGTTCACGCGCCAACTGACCGGAGCCTTGAAAGCTCGAACCGAACTGCGCGTTGGCGGAGGTCTTCTCCGCTTTTTCGACTCCCTCTTCCATGGCGTCGAGGAAGGCGCTGACCTGATCTTCCTTGCCTTCGGGAGGCTCAAGCGCGCGAAGTTCGTCAACCTGCTTCTGTAGCAGCGGAAGGAAAGCGTTGTGAATTGCGTCGGCCACCTGCTGAGCTTTGGACTTGCCGGAGCCCTGATTGCTTTTCACATAGGAACCGATTACAGCCAGGCTCTGTTTCTTAGTGCGACCGCAGATCGCTTCCGCCTGTTCGACGAACCCCTGGTTGCTGGCGCTGGCGTCACCTCCCCCAGCAGCCGTGGTGGAGTCGCCGCCACCACAGCCAGAGAGCACGACCAGGAATGCAATTCCTAGGCAGACCAGAAAATTTCTGAGCCAGACCCCTCCCATTTGACGAAGGACAATACATGCTTTGCAAAATTAGAGGAAACCGCCCTCGCGACCTTGCCTGAGCGGCACCCCGATACAGACCGCAGGCCTTCCAAGCCCGAGGGGGAAGGCCGCGAGTGGATGACCGGATGTGACCGCGCGCTGCTTGGGGCGTCTACCGCGTCGCGCTGCGTGCGGCTCTGTTAGCCATGGTCCAGGCGTTCGAGTAGGAAGATCCCGATCCGGCCCAGGGTCGCTCTTCCAGCGGATCTTGAACTCGCCGGTTCGATCGATCCACTTGGCGAGGGAGTCGAAGTGGTGGAGGGTCAGCGTGACGAGCGTCAGGTCTTTTTTCTGTCCAGGTAGGCGGCCGGCGTACGCGTTTCAGGCCCACCTTCTTGCGGAAGGCCGACTTGGCATACAGGCCGACCGCCTTGATGTAGACGTTGATCGCGTTGTCGACGTTGGTGGTGAAGGGTGAAGGCGATCCTGAGTTCGAAGCGGACGTCGATGTCCGCCTCGCCGAGCCTCGTCGTGTAGTCGCAGAGATCCTCGACCGCCCCGAAGGCGAACTTCTTCATCGCCGACGAGTTGTATGGCTCCGGCGCCTGCCTCGGCAGCACGGTCGCCAACTCGCCGATCTGGCCGGAGAGGGTGTTGCGATGGGCCGCGTGCGCATAGGTCCTGGCTCGCGGGGAACTCGAACACGTGCGACAGCTGGTCCCCGCCAAGCCGGGCCTTGAAGGCGTCGCCGCGCCGCCAGGGAACTTGAGAGGCCCATTACGTCGATCGAGACCGTCTCATTGCACCGATGGACCCACTTGGCCTCAAAGGAGAATTTGTCCGTACCATTCAGATCTCATGTCCTTACATGAGAGCGCAGAGGGCGGGTTCAAAGCGCGGGCTGGAGCGTTCACGCTCTTCTTCCTGACGAGCGACAAAAGCCGCGAGGAACTACTCGGAATGCTGGAGAGGGCGTTCTTGGGCGGCCTGCTTCCCGAGCCCGATCCCGAGCTATGGGAGGCTTTGGATGCGGCGGAGGCCGAAGATTTCGACCCGGAAGAGTCCACCGAGATCGAAGAGCTTGACCTCGATGTCTTTGCCCCGTTCACGACCACTTCCGCCGGCACCGAACTCTTATTCGTAGCCTTCAACCAGCAACGCTGGTTGAAGAACTGCCCGCGGGGACCCCTTGACGTTGGCATGCTTCTCGCGGGAGACGCAATGGCCGCGCTGATTTGCGGCTGGTCGGCAACCGTCATACACGGCCTTGCCGCCGGACCGCGCACACTCGCGCAACTGAACGAGCGGGTCGATCCCATCGGTGACCTCGAGACGCTCGAAGAACACGTCGCGGCGATGGAGCGCACGGGCCTGGTCGAGAGCTACGCAGGATCCGACGGGAAGACGCGCTACGCGGTCACGGACTGGTTGCGCGAAGGGATCGCGCAGATCGGCGCCGCGGCCCGGCAGGAGCTTCACCACCCTCTCAGTGGCACCTGGCCACCCGATCGGCTCGATGTAGAAGCGGCATTCCAGCTTGCGCTGCCGCTGATCTCGCTGCCGGAGGAGCTCTCCGGCTCGTGCCAGCTAAGCGTTCAGCTGGCGCCCTCCGGGCAATCCTCGGTATGCGGGGTGACGGCTCGGGTCGAGCAGGGCCGAGTCGTCCCCTCCGAGGGGCAGCTCGAAGAGCAACCGGAGACATGGATGGCCGGGAGCACTGTCGACTGGCTCGACACCGTGATCGATCCGAGCGCCCAACGGCTCGAAGTCGGTGGGGACAGGCGCTTGGCGGAGGCCTTAATCCAAGGACTCTACGAGCGCCTCTACGGGGTCCCAGTGCGCTGAAACGGTGATTCGTCGATTTGTCGCTGATCGCTATTTCGCGTCCAGCAAGACGATGCCTCGTTCCTCCGCTTCGTCCGGCGGGACCAGGGCGTTCGTCGCTTCGAGCTGTGCTACCGCACGGGGCATGTCCGTCCAGTCGATCAGCGAGGCCCATCGCTGGGCCCGATCTGCCATCCGCAGCAGCGGACGGGTGGTGTCCTGGCGGCTCATCGCCCTCAATGCCGCGAGGTAGTCGCTGCGATAGCTGAGAGGGACGAGGATGCGACATTCCCCCGCGGCACTCAGCTCCGCATTGGCTAACGCCCGAGCGACCCGACCGTTGCCGTCAGTGAAGGGGTGCACCTCCGTGACGACGAACATCGCGAACACCGCTCGGGCGAAGCCGGGTGACAGAGTTGAGTAGAGGCGCCAAGCGTCGCGCAGAGTGCCCTCGACCAGCTCGGGCGCGACGAACGTAGTTGCACCGGCTCGGTTCGGCTCGCGCTTGAGCTCCCCGGGCCGCACGGCCGGTCTCGCCTGGAGGATTTGTTGGTTGAGCTCGGAGAGCAGTCCGATGAGGTCGTCGGCGTCTACCGGCACGCGGGCGCGCAGTGCCGGGTGCGTGAGCACCTCGAACGTCCCGAGGACGTCGTGTGCATCCTCGGGACGTCCGGCCGGTATCGCGCCATGGAGGACGATGCCTTCGGCCTCGTCGAGCAGGAACTCGGTCCCCTCGATGAAGTTCGAGAAGTACGCCTCGAAGAAGGCGAGGACGCGAGCGGGGTCGTCGGGCTCTGGCCGAACCGGGGCGATATGCCCGGCCAGCGCGCCATGCAGAGAGTCGAATAGCCCGGCGCGAGCGGCATCGTAGGGAACGCCCGAGCTGCGAGCCCGTGCCGCTTTGGTGGCTAGGGGGGCCCGGAGAGTGCCGAGCATGGCGCCTATCAGCCGATCCAACTGGAGCTGCTCGGACTCGGCATTGAGGAGCGGGGCAACTCGCCGAGCCTCGTCGCGGATGCGGAGAAGCTCGTCCTCGCCCCGGTTGCGAGCCAGTGCCTCCAGCCATTCCTCCAGCGCGGCGCGGTCCAGCGTGCGAGCGACGCCGGAGCGCGCCCGCGAGGCCCGCATGTTGTCGAGCGCAGTGCGGGCCTGCCCACTGCGGTACAGGCCGCCAAACTCCATATCGCCTTCGATGGGCCCGGGACCCGGCCTCGCCCGCAGGACGAGGCCCGGCAGCCGCCGAGTGGCGCCGCTGCGACGATCGGGTCCTGCGTCGAGGAAAAGCGAGCCGTCTTTGGCCGGACGCCCTTCGACGGCGGAACGATCGACGAGGACGGCGCCGGGAAAGTAAATCTCCGCCACGTCCAGCCAGCGCCGCCGGATCAGCTGCTCGGGCGGCTCATCTAGGTTGGTCGTATAAAGGCCGCGAGAAAGGCGACGAACGTCGCCACGAAGGGTCGCGCGACTGGCACCCGCATGGTCGGAGGTGCGAAATACCTCGGGAAGGTCGGGGCGCAGAAAACTCGGTTTAGCACCGGGCATGGCTAGTTATTTTGTCAGAAACTAGCGATTAGCGAGGCGTTTCCGAGAGAAACTATGAGATAAGCGCTTTCTGCCCTCAACGGTTGCGCGATGGCTGGGCAATCGACCACTTCTCTGGACTGCTGCATAAATCGTCCACTGACTGGGCATATAATGACCAGTCACCGGACTATGAAGCCCATCGAACGAGCAATTACCCCGCGCCTTCTCGCGGCACTGGACGACACGCCCGCCGTAATGCTTGTCGGGCCCCGGCAGGCAGGCAAGAGCACGCTCGTTCAAGGCATCGCCGCCGGCGCCCATCCGGCGCGCTACGTCAGCCTTGACGATCTGCGCACCCTCGAGGCGGCACTGCGGGATCCAATCGGCTTCATCGAGGGTGTCGAGGAGCCGCTCGTGATCGACGAGATCCAGCGAGCGCCCGAGCTGCTCTTGCCGATTAAGGCGGCGATCGACCGACGGCGGCGCCCGGGTCGTTTCATCCTCACCGGCTCAGCGCAGGTCATGCTCCTTCCCACGGTGTCCGAGTCGCTGGCCGGGCGAATCGAGGTCCACACCTTGTGGCCTTTCTCGCAGGCGGAGATCGAAGGTGTGACCGGACAGGCTGTCGAGCTCCTGCTGGAGCAATCCGCCCGCCCGCCCGAGGCACCGGCAACTTCACGTGAGGAGCTCGCTGAGAGGATCACACGTGGCGGCTTCCCCGAGGCGGTGGCGCGCAAGCCCGACCGCCGCGAAGAGTGGCTCGCTGCCTACCTCACCTCAATCGTCCAGCGCGATCTCCGCGACCTGGCGAACATCGATCGCCTGGCCGAGGTCCCCGCGGTGCTCGCATCTTTGGCCGCACGCGTACGCGCCCCGCTCAACATGACCGACCTGAGCGGCTCGGTGGGGATTCCTCGAACCTCCCTCGACCGCTACCTGACGCTGCTGGAGCACGTCTTCCTGGTACGCCGCCTGCCGGCGTGGCATACCAACAGGATCAAGCAGATCACCAAGGCGCCGAAGCTACTCATCGCAGATTCCGCTTTGCTCACGCACCTGCTGCGCGTCGATCAGGCGCGACTCGTCGAAGACCATTCGCTGCTCGGCACGTTCGTCGAGTGCTTCGTCGGGATGGAGCTTGCAAAGCAGCTCTCCGCCTCGGACATGCGGGCGTCACAACACCATCTGCGCACCGCGCGCGGTGCCGAAGTCGACTTCCTGCTGGAAGGACCCGCAGGGCGGCTGGCCGGGATCGAGGTGAAGACCTCGGCGACTATCCGCAGCGAGGACTTCAAGCACCTGGCGACCCTTCGCGACCATCTCGGCGAGCGCTTCGTCCGCGGAGTAGTGCTCTACACCGGCGGCGAGCGTCTCCCGTTCGGCGAGCGGCTGGAAGCCTGGCCGCTGGCCATGCTCTGGGCTTGACTCAGGGTCACTCCAACGTACCGGCCGGGGCGAGCCAGACCGACTCGAACTCCATGACCTCCGCCAGCGTGTCGTAGTCGCGGTCGTAATGAAGGACGGCTGCGCCAATCTCCTGCGCGGCCGCTGCGATCAGGTAGTCGACGATCGGCAGACGCTGCGCGGCGGCGGAGCGGTGAGCGAGAGCCCGCATCCCAGCCTCGGCAGCTCGAATCGTCGTGGCGCTGAGCGGGGCGGGGCGAATCGTGTCAAGGCGCTCCGCAAGCAGGTCGAACTCGCCGCCGCTGCGAGCGCTCAGCAGGATCTCCTCGCGCGCCAAGGGAGAGAGGCGTAGACGATGGCCGTCAAGCAAGACATCGAGCCAGCGGCCACGGACACTCGGCCGGTCGGCACGCGCCCATGCCGAGGTATCGACCACCAGCGGCAGCTTCCCCCAGGGATCGCCGCTACCGGATCGGCCAGGCACTACGCTTGCCCTCGCGGAGGGTGTCCCAGTCCCAAGGTGCCGTCTCGGGCTTCTCGAAGTGCTTAGCCAGCTCCCCCAACAGCTCCTGACGCCTCGCTGCATCCGGCGGGGCGGTGGCCAGTTGGCGCGCCCCGACGATCGCCAGCTCGCGGACTTGGCGCGAGCGGGGCAAGCCGGGCGGCAGGTGCGGCTCCGCAGCGCGCAGCGCAGCAGCAAGGGCAGGGTCCTCGGTGACCTGGATGCGATGGTGTCGCGTCGCCATGTGGGCTAGTGTACCACCGGTGGTACCACCATCATTTCGGTGGTCTAGGCGATGCCCTCGGGAAGCTCACGGCATCCCAGCGCGCTGATCCGCGGTCTCTCGACAAGCTCTCTCACCCGAGCGCCCAGAGAAGCAGCGGAGCTGGTACCAGCGCATAGCCTTGGCGACGTTCGAGCCGGTCGCGCGTGGCGACGATCGTTGGTCGACCCGGCAGTGCGCGCGGGATTGCGGCCGCGCCACGCAGATCAGGGCTGCGCTGATACTTCACCTCGACCACATCGGCAGTTCGGCGTGGGCCGCAGACAAAGTCGATCTCTCCGGCTCGCCGCGTCTGCCAGACATGCAAATCAGCCGGGGCGTCAAATCCTTCAAGCTGCGAGGCAGGAGCCTCGTAGCGATGGTAGAGCGCCAGCGCGATTGCGTTCTCGACCTGGGCCGGGACGTCACTCGCAATTCCGGGCGCCAGGTCACATGCGACCGAATGCAGCAACGGATCGCCGAAATAGAGCTTCTTGTCCTTGGAGAGCTCCTCGGAATCCGAATCGCTGCGCCAGTAGTAGGTGACGAGCAGGAAGTACGCAGAGGCTAGGAACTCGACGTAGTCGCGCACGGTGGCGCCGGCAGGGCTCGGCTGCAAGTCGACGGACATTTCGCGTGAGAGGCGCGACCAGCTCGTCTTCGAGCCGAGCGATCGAAGCACCCGCTCCAGCAATGCATGCGCGGCTGGGCGACTCGCCCGCTTACGCTGAATCTCACGCAGCAGGGAGTCGTAAACGATCTTCTTCATCTCCTCGGATGGATGGGTCTCACCGCTAACCGCCTCGGCGACGGCGGCCGGTAGGCCCCCGAAGCGCAGGTAAAGCTCCAGCGCCGCCTCCAGTCGTGGCAGATGGATCCGCATCTCCTCCAGTGCGTCCCAGCCGGCGTCGGAGCCGATCGCCGCGACGGTGCTCCGCGGCGAATCCGGCACCGCGGCGTCAAGCGCAGTGGCGAAGGCCGCAAAGCTCTGCGGGAAGACGCTGTGATCGAGTCCCGGCCCGCGCCGACCGGGGAGCCGGTCGGCCGCACCTTCGCGCAGGTCGATAGCCGAGGAGCCGGTGCAGACGATGACGTCCTCATCTAGCGTTCCGTCGTCCCAGAGGGCCTTGATCGCCGTTTGCCAACCGAAGACGAAGGTGACCTCGTCGAGCAAGACGAGGCAGCGACGGTTCCCGCCCGCCAGCGTCTTTGCACGCTTAATCGTGGCAGCAACCTCTTGTAGCGACTGGCCTTCGAGCAGGTCGAGCGTCAAGTAGATCGCCTGTCGGGCTTCAAAGCCCTCCCGCAGCGCTCGCAAGACAAGCAGCTTGAGGTCGGTCGACTTGCCGACCTGGCGCGGCCCACGCAGGGTGTGAAGCGCCGCTCTGTCCAAGGGGATCTCCTCAACCGGCTTCGCGGGAAGGCGCCGTGGCTGGCGAGCCAAGCGGCGCAGGTGGGGATCGTGGCTCTCCCAGCCGGAACCCGCCCACCACGGGTTTTGTTCTGCGATCTGTGCGTCAGAAAGAGCCATTGCCTTCCTATTAGGCTACCTAAATCGAGAGATATATTCTGATATCACCTACTAAATGCCCCTAGCCTTCAGCGAGAGCCCAGAGGGCCGATACGGGATAGCGCCCAGAGACTGGGCCCGAAGGACAGGGCCTCGGAGCCGGTCGTAGAGGCCTGGCATCTGGGGCTTGACTCAGGCGCTCTGGGAGGACGCCCCGGCCAGCTGCTCGATCCCGCTCGCCCGCTGGCCGCCGGCGGCGAGCATCAGCTTGAAGTCATGGGGGCTTGAGGCGTAATCGAGGGCGACCTGCTCTGAGACTTTGTCTTCCATCACGTAGCCGAGCAGGGACTGGTCGAAGGTGCGCATGCCGTAGTACTCGCCCTCGGCGATGACCTCGGTGATCTTCGAGGTCTCATCGGGGTTGAGGATCAGGTCCTGGACGCGGCCGGTGACGACGAGCACCTCCGAGGCGGGGACGCGGCCCTCGCCGCTGAGGTCGGGGACCAGGCGTTGGGCGATCGCCCCCCTAAGCGTCGAGGCGAGCATGACGCGGGCCTGGTGCTGGAGGTGGGGCGGGAAGAAGTCGATGATGCGGTTGATCGTCTCGGTGGCGTCCAGGGTATGGACGGTGGAGAGGACGAGGTGGCCGGTCTCGGCGGCGGAGAGGGCGGTGCGGACGGTCTCCTCGTCGCGCATCTCGCCAATCAAGATCACGTCGGGGTCTTGGCGCAGGACGCGGCGCATGGCGCGGGCGAAGCTCTCGGTGTCAGAGCCGACCTCGCGCTGGTTGATGATCGAGTCTTTGTCTTCGTGCAGGTACTCGATCGGGTCCTCGAGGGTGACGATGTGGTGGGCGCGGGTGCGGTTGATGTGGTCGATCATCGCCGCCAGCGTCGTGCTCTTGCCCGAGCCGGTGGTGCCGGTGACGAGGATGATTCCGCGCTGCTCCTCGGCCAGGTTGGTGACGACCTGGGGCAGGCCCAGCTCCTCGACCGAGCGGATCTTGAAGGGGATCGCGCGGCAGACGATCGAGGTCGAGCCACGCTGTTTGAAGGTGTTGACGCGGAAGCGCGAGAGGCCCTGGATCGCGTAGGAGAAGTCGGCCTCCCCCTGCTGCTCGAATTCGGTCAGGGAGCGGACCTCGGCGATGTCGTGGAAGGCCTTCTCGGTGTCATCGCTCGTGAGCGGCTCGTGCCCGTCGAGCGCGACGAGCTCGCCGTGCAGGCGGATCGTGGGCGGCGCGGCGACTTTGACGTGCAGGTCGGAGCCTTCCCGCTCGACGAGCGTACGCAGGGCTGAGTCGATATCGAACATCGGAGCCTGTATCGGCGGATGGACTCCGATCCCTTAACGAGCGGCACTCAGGCTGCCGCGCGGACGCCGACCTCGCACTCCACATCGCAGCTATATGGCGAACTACGCCGGCTGGGAGCAACTTGCAGCGCGCTTCCGGCTTGCAAGCGCCTTACTGACCCTCGAGGTCATCCTTTGGATCGTTGACCTCGCTTGGACGCTCTAGCTAGAATGCAGACATGTTGTTTCGGATCGCATATTTCGGAGGGCCGGAACCTCATCGTCCCAGCCCGATGCAGCCGGGCCTCCCATAAGCGAGCGCGCCACAAGGCCTTAGCCGTAGCGCTCGCCGATGATTGCTCTTAGCTTGGAGCGGTCGTGGCGGGCTTGGACGCGGCGGACAGTGCCGGAGCGGGAGCGCATTACGAGGGATTCGGTGCTGGCGCCGGGACCTCGGTAGCGGACGCCCTCGAGGACGTCGCCGTCGGTGACGCCGCTGGCGGAGAAGAAGACGTCGTCGCCGGAGCAGAGGTCATTGGCGGTGAGGACGCGGTCGAGGTCGTAGCCGGCGTTGAGCGCGGCGCTGCGCTCCTCCTCGTTGCGGGGCCAGAGGCGGCCGAGAAGCTGGCCGCCCATCGACTTCAGCGCTGCCGCCGAGAGGACGCCCTCGGGGGTGCCGCCGATCCCCCAGAGGAGGTCGACCGGGGAGCGGTCGCTGACCGCCAATAGGGCGGCGGAGACGTCGCCGTCGGTGATAAGACGGATGCGGGCGCCGGCCTCGCGCACGTCGCGCATCGCCTCCTGGTGGCGGTCGCGGTCGAGCATGACGACGGTGACGTCGCCGATGCTCCCGCCCTTTCGCTCAGCGATCAGCTCCAGCGTCTCTGGCAGCGGTCGGTCGAGGTCGAGCAGGTCGGCGATCTCTTCGCCGCCGGCGATCTTCTCCATATAGACGCAGGGGCCGGGGTCGAACATCGTGCCGCGCTCGGCGAGGGCGATCACGGCGAGGGCACTCGGCATCCCGAGTGCGCAGAGTCGCGTTCCCTCCAGCGGGTCGACGGCGATGTCGACCACCGGCGGGCTGCCGTCGCCGATCTGCTCGCCGTTGTAGAGCATCGGCGCCTCGTCCTTCTCCCCCTCGCCGATGACGACGACGCCGTCCATCGAAACCGAGTCGAGGACGAAGCGCATCGCATCGACCGCGGCCTGGTCGGCGGCGATCTTGTCGCCGCGGCCGACCCAGCGGGCGGCGGCCAGCGCCGCCGCCTCGGTCACGCGGACCAGCTCGAGGGCGAGGTTGCGGTCGGGCTTGGTCGGCTGCTCGGGCACGTCTGGAGAGGTCTCCCCCATGCGCGTCGCAGGCTATCCGGCCGCGACGCTGGGCGCGTCGCGGCCGAAAGCCGCAGCCATCATTCAGGCGGCAGATGCAACCGAACCGGGCTCCTCAGCCGATCCCGTATGTGCCGTTGTTGCCACCTTCGACTTCGAACGAGCCGAACATTTCGTATCCGGTCGTTTCGCCTTCGAATTCCATTTCGGAGATCGCCGAGGGCGTAGTGAGTTCCACTGTGACTTCGGCGATCGTCTTGTTGACTTCGCCGGCCGTGCAGCCCGTGCCATTGAACGTGCGCTTGACGTGCCATTCCACGATCGTCAGGTCCGTCGTATTGACTTCAACTTCCCAGGGAAGGCCGATGGCTTCCTGGGTATTCAGTTGGCAGTTCGCGAATGCGCCAACGCCGTTGCCGCAGCTTTCGGTTTCGTATTCGGTGATTTCGCCGGTGCTGCCGCCTTCGGTGACCAGCGTCGCGTGCAGGTTGCACTGCATGCCGTTTCCGCTGCTCGTTTCAAAGACTTCGCCGCCGGTCAGGCCGAGTTCGACGAATTTGGTGAGATTCGACCCGTTGTGTTTCCAGACTGCTGCGGATGCCATCGCCGGAACCGCGAGCACTGCGATCGCCGCGACCACGCCGGCGAACAGCAGTCGTTTTTTGCTTTTCATCTCTCCTAATTCCCCCTTCTCTGGTGGCGCCGCCATCCCGCTTGGCAGCAGATTGAGGAATGGTTTATATAGGAGAAACTATTTAAAGCAACTTATTTAGATGAATGGCCAGAACCGAGCTTGAGCACCACCGGCAGCGTGACCGCTTCCTTTGGTTCGCTTGACGGCTTGAAGGTAACCGTCACCCTGAGCTTGAGCTTGTGCTTGCGCCGCAGGGTCGTGAGAGCCGAGGAGGTCGGCTTCAAGCGAAGCTTCACCGTGCCTGCGCCCCGGGCTTTTGCATTGACCGGTTTGAGCGATTTGCCAGGTTTGCCTTTGGCGCTCAGCAGGCCCGGCCCGGGCACCCGCACCGGCAGGATCACGCTGCCGTTCCGCCGATTCGCCTTGGCTTTGCCGATGCTGAACCGCTGCGAGCCGGGTTTCGAGCCCCCGCCCGACCGTTTCGGCGGGTCGGGGGTGATGGCGACGTCATCGACGCCCGCGTTGAGGACTTCCTCGTGGGCGGCAACGGCGACGCGCAAGCGCACCGTCTGCCCGGCGAAGGCGCTGAGGTCGGCCGTGAACTGGGTCGGCGGCATCTTGTCGGGGCCGCCCTGTTTCGTCCTGAAGAGGGTGAGGAGGACCTCGCCGGGGGCGATCGATTCGATTGGCGCTTCCGGCCGCATCACGTCGATCCGGTATTGCTGGTTCTTCTGCCCGTTCAGCGTTTCGAAGTCGACCGAGAGCGTGTCCGGCGAAGGAATCGCGATCGGTTTGTAGGTGTTGTAGTAAGTGAGCAGGCTGAGGAAGTGGCTGCGGCCCGGCTCGAGGGCGATGTCCTGGTAGAGGATCAGCGTGTCGGGGTTGGCCTCGTCGGAGATCGCCGCGAAGGCGCCCTGCGGCGGTGGCTGCACGGGCTCGGCGTTCCTTTTGCCGCCGATCGGCGCCTCGGTGCCTTTGTAGGCGAACCAGTTGCCGGCAAAGGTCGCCCGGTGGACGCTCCAGCCGTTGAGGTTGCCCGACTCGAAGTTGCCGTTGACGACGGTCGCCGCCGGCGCGCTGCTCGGCACCAGCAGCGCCACGAGCGCGACCACACCGAGGCCCAGCATGCGCCGTCGACCGCTTCCAGGCCACGCCTGTGGCGCACGGTTCCGCTTCGGATTCATCAGGCACTCCCCTCGAGGACGGTGAACTTTCTTTTCGCCGGAGTTGGGTCGGCGTTGCCGGCGAGGTCGACCGCGCGCACCTCGAAGACGTGCTTGCCCAGCCTCAGGCCCTGGTACTTCCTCGGCGATTTGCAGGCCTTGAACGGCTTGCCGTCGAGCTTGCACTGGAAGGTCATGCCGACCTCGTCGGAGTCGAACTCGAAGCGCGCCGTGTGGCTGTGAATCTTCTTCTTCGGCGCCTTGAGGATCGCCGTCTCAGGAGGGGCCAAGTCACCGGGGCCGCTCACGGCCGCTCCGGCTCCCGCGCTGCTTCCGGCACCTCCCCCTCCACCGCCGCCACCGCCGCCGGATTCGGTCGGGGTCGTCGCCGTGGCCAGCTCCGAGGTCCCGCCCAATTCACTGGTCTGCGTGGCGGCCACAATGGCACCGCCCGGAAGCGAGCTGCCGTAGGCGACTTCCCATTCGCCTTCGGGCCCGGCGATCGCTTCGCCGAGGAACGAATCGAGCTCTCCGGCTTCGGCGACCTGCTTGCGGAACACGCGCACCCGGGCGCCCACTTCGGCGGTGCCGCTGCTGCCCGTCGCGGTGGCGGTGGCGAAGGCCGGTGGTTTGATCCCGTGGTTGGGTCCGTTCGGGTCGGGCGAGATGGCGACCAGGTCGATGAAGAGGCCGCTGTTGACGATTCCGCGGTTGCGGGCGATTTCGTTGTCGGTTTTTTCGACGTCGACGATTTCGATCGCGTTGCCGGCGCTGCCGGTGATGACGTTTTCGTCCGCCGCGGTGTCGCCGCCGACCACGTTGCCAGTCGCGGTAGACGGCGTTTCGCCTTCGATCAGGACACCGGCTTCGCCGGCCCCGAATATCTCGTTGCCGACGATTTCGTTGAAGCTGCTTTCGACTAAAATGCCACTTTGTCCCGGCCCTTCGAGCGAGTTGCCTTCGATCGAGTTGCCGTGTTCTTTGGTGTCGCCAAAGACTTCGATCGCGGTCTCGGCTCCGTCGACTTCATTGTCGGCGATCCTCGCTCCAAAGCCCTCTTGGGAGACGGCGACACCATCGTCCATGCGGATCCGGTTGTCGACGATCGCCGCTTCGACGGCGGCGCTGGTGAGCCCTTTCGAATCGACGACGATGCCTTCGTCAGGCGGGGCCAGGGTCCCCGTGCCGGCCGCGTCGGCCCCGATCCGGTTGCCGTGGACGACGAGGTCGCCCGCGCCCGGACCGGCGAGGACGGCCGTGCTTCCCCCGTTGATGCGATTGGCTTCTTCGGCTTTGGGGCCGCCGATCACCGTTTGCTCGGCTTCGCCGACCAGGATGCCGGTTTCCCCGTTCGCAATCGCAGCGCTGCCGTTTGCGTCGAGGCCGATGTAGTTGGCGCGCACGGTCGTGGCCTGAGCCGGTTCCTCAGCGCCACCGTCGCCCTGAAGGTCGATGCCGTTCGAAGTGGCGCCCGAGATCACGTTGCAGCCCCCGTCGCAGGCGGGGGTGGCCGCCGCCGCGGCGCTCACTTTGGTCCCGATCGCGCTGCCGGTGGCGGGCGAGCCGGAGACCGAGACGATCTCGATGTCCTCGTCATTCGGCGCGGGCGTAGTCCCGTTCGGTGCAACCCCGAAGTAGTTGCCGAATATGCGGGCGCCAGATGCGCCTTCGAGCTGGAGCCCGTCCTCGGTACTGTCAGCGAAGACGTTGCCGAAGCCGGCGCCTTCGCTGCCGACCTGGCTTTCGGGTGATCCAGGGCCGATGAAGACCCCGACTTCATTGCCGTCGACGCTGCCATCGAGTTTCGCCCCGATCCAGGTGGTGCGCAGCCGGAAGCTGGCCGCGTTTTTCATCAGGATGCCGGTCTGCGCGGCGGTGATCGCTAGCCCGTCTATCTGGACGCCGGTGGCGTTTTCGATCGAGAGTGCCGGTTCGCTGCTTTTGCCTTCGATCCCGACACAGGGACGGAGGGACCCGCCCGCCGGGACACACGCACCTCTGATGCGGACCGGGTTGACGATTTTCGGCAGGCCGCTGTTGAGAGTTATTTCCCCAGTCGCAGTGCCGTCGAAGAGGCTTACGTCGAAATTGATGATGTCGTTGGTGGACGTGGGGTTCGCCTCTTCGAGGGCGGCGCGCAGCGTGCATTTGCCGCCCCCAGTGAGACAAACGCCGTTTTGGGCAGCGTCGACTTCGTCGGCGGCGCTGTTGACCGCGAAGGTGACGGCGGTGGCCGCGGATGGCACGGCAAGCGCGCAGCCGAGGGAGATCAGAGCTGCGGCGAGAGCCGCAGCTCGACGGCCTCCCCCTGCGGCACCGACAAACACATGAGGACTCTAACCGTCCCCATATTGTTAAGCAAGTGTTTTTCTTCCAGTCAAACCGCGTCCAGAATAAACGGTAGATTTTCTATAGCGAGGGGCGCCCGTGCAGGCTACCCCCGCGAAGGCCGGCTTCTTCTATCCGCCGTAGACGCAGGCGTTGATGCCGAGGACCCGGGCCTTGTCGCCGGACGCATCGAAGGCTTGGCTGAACTGGGCGTTGCCGCTGCTCTTACTCGCCGTCTCGATCGCCTTTTCGGTCTCGACGAGGTAGGCGGTCGCTTCCTCCTCTTCGCCCTCGGGGAGGCCGAGGGCACGGATCTCGTCGACCTGCTTTTGCAGCGTGGGCAGGAAGGCTTCGTGGATCGCGTCGAGGATCTGGTCGGCTTTGGACTTGCCGGAGTCTTGGTGTTCCTTCACATAGCTCGACAGCGCCGTCAGCCCTTCTTTCTTGACGCGATTGCAGATCGCGTTGGCTTCTTCGACGAACTCTTCCTTGCTGATCGTCTCGGTCGAAGCGCCGCCGCCCGAGCCGCCCCCGGCCGAGCCGCCGCCGCCGTCCGAGCCGCCGCCGCCGTCGCCCCCACCGCAGCCGAAGAGCACCACGACGATCACGATCCCGGCCAATACCGAAAGACCCCTGGCCAAATTCCCTCCCATTAGGCGAGCACCATACAACCTCGGCCGAAGGACAAGCCACCCAAGGCGAATTTCACATTTTCGCGGCGATCACTGCGACGAATTGGCACAAACTGCGCACCACGCGTGCGTCCAGGCTCCGTAGGCTCGACTGACCAGACCGCAGGAGCGTATGATGTTCCGTATGAAAGAGCGAATCACTATCTCGGTGGAGCCAAAGGCGCTGGAAACGGCCCGCACCGAAGTGGCTGCCGGCAGAGCACCAAACGTGTCTGCGGCGATAGAAGGAATGTTGCTCGCGCAGAGTCGGCATCAGGCGCTCAAGGAACTTCTCGACGAAATGGACGCAGAGTATGGACCTCTTACCGACGAGGAGAAACAATGGGGCAAGAAGGAAGTGGAACGCGTGTTCGGCAAGGGAGTGTTCGGCGAAGCTTCGTCCTCGACGCCGGAGCGTTGATTTCACTCGATCGCGACAACAAGCGGCTGAGAGCCACGCTCGAGGGGGCGGCCGCACTCATGTCCGAGGTGATAATCCCGGCGAGCGCACTTGCTCAAGCCTGGCGGGGTGGGCCTCGCTCAGCGCGACTGACGAGATTGATCGGCCGTGGCGAGGTAGATCCGCTCGATGAAAGTCGGGCTAAGCAGGTGGGCGTAAGGATTGGATCGCGTGGCACGAGCGACGTCACCGACGCTCATGTCTTCTGCTGCGCGCTCGAGCATCGAGCAGCATTGGTCACGTGCGATCCAGGTGACATGGAAGCGCTTGCAAAACCTGGTGAGGCGTTGCAAGTGATCGCGATATAGGGTCGTCGCGTGGATCGCCGCTGGGGATTGACGCTGCCGCTGCCGGGGACGCCGCTGGCGGCGCACGAGGAGGTGGTGAAGCGGGCCGAGGCGGCCGGCTATACCGACCTCTGGAGCGGCGAGACGAACGGGCCGGACGGCTTTACGCCATTGGCGCTCTCAGCCGCCTGGACCGAGCGGGCGCGGCTGGGGACCGGGATCGTCGGCGTCTTCCAGCGCGGGCCGGCGCTCTTGGCGCAGGAGGCGGCGGCGCTGGCCGATGCCTCGGGCGGGCGCTTCGTGCTGGGGATCGGCTCCTCCTCGGACCGCATCGTCGAAGGCTGGAACGGGATCCCCTTCGAGCGGCCGCTGAGCCGTGTGCGCGAGACGCTTGAGTTCCTGCGCATCGCGCTCGACGGCGAGCGCACCGCGAGCGGCTTCAAGCTGGAAGCGGCGCCGGCGCAGCGGGTGCCGATTGTCCTTGCCGCCCTGCGCGGCAAGATGCTCGAGCTGGCGGTCGAGCGCGCCGACGGAGCCTTCACCAACTTCCTGCCGCTCGCCGGCCTGCCGCGGGTGACCGCCCAGCTCGAGGGCGCGCCGGAGGGCTTCGAGCTGCTCTGCCGTTTCTTCTGCCTGCCGGGCGAGCGCGAGGCGGTCGAGCCGCTGGCCCGCTTCATGTTCTCCTCCTACATCACCGTCCCGGTCTACGCCGCCTTCTACCGCTGGCTCGGCTACGGCGAGCAGATCGAGCCCATGGTCGCCGCCTGGGAGGCGGGCGACCGCCAGGGCGCCGCCGCGGCCGCGCCCTGGGAGCTGATTGAGGACATGTTCATCTTCGGCACGCCCGAGCAGATGCGCGAGCGGCTCGAGGCCTTCGTCGCCGGCGGCGTCACCCTGCCGGTCCTCACCCCGATCGTCCCGCCCGAGCAGCTCGGCGAGACGATCGAGGCGCTCGCGCCTTAGCGCGCAACCCGGGTGGGACCCGCCCGCTTAGTACTCCACCTCCGCCCCCAACCCGAAGGAGCGGTCGGCGGCGAGTTCGACGATGCGGTCGATCACCGGCTGGTGCCAGCCCTCTTTCTTCGCCCGCTTAGCCACCGTTTCGATCGCCGTCGCCACCCGCGCCGCCGCGATTGAGGCCAGCCCGCGCAGGATTTCGAAGTCGAACTCGCACTCTTCGCAGACTTCGGCCAGTTCGAGCAGGTAGGCGGTTTCGTCGTATTCCTCGGAGATGACCATGCCGCGGTGGCGCGGCTCGTCGTAGGTCGCCAGCGAGGCGATGTCGAAGATCGGTCCCAGCCGCCACCTGCCGTCGCGGTCCACCAGCGGGAAGTTCTCCCCGTGAGCGTCGCCGTTGCCCAGCATGTAGTTGCAGAAGGCCATGTTGAGCAGGGTGACGATCTCATCCGAGCGGCTGACCGCGTGCAGGAGGCCGCAGGCTTCGCCGAAGCCGGGTGCCTCCCCCTCCTCCGTTTCTTCCTCGGCGAAGGGCGTAATGCCCAGCGCCTGGCAGAAGGTCTCCTGGTGGATGCGGGTCGCGTTCAGCCCCTCGCCGGCGCGGTCGAAGCGCTGGGAGACGATGCACCTGCGGCCGGCGATATGCATTACCTCGGTTTTCACCACCGGCAGGCCGACCTGGCGGCAGACGGTGGTGCAGAACATCTCGTTGGCGACGTATTCGGGGTATTCGCCGGTCTCCGGCTTGACCACGTGGGTGCTGGGAAGGCCCGCCTGCGGCCAGGCCCAGCGGTCGTTCTCCTCGTCGCGGACGAGCGCCAGCTTGTGCCGCTCGCCGGCCAGCGCGAAGCGCATCCGCCCCTCGCACTCCTCGGTGAAGAGCGCCGGTGGCGGTGGCTTCACCACTTCGGCCAGTTCCTCCTCGGTGAGCCAGTCGATCGCGCTCGCGTCGGGCCGCTCGACCGGCGTCCCAGCCGGCAAGAAGATGACTGCCCCGGGGCAGTCGCGGCCGATCTGCTCGATTAGCGCATAGCCGTCGTCCGGGTCGACGCCCAGCTCTTTGGCGACGCGCCGGCGACGACGTCCGTCGGGGAGCAGGCCCTCGACGAAGGAGGCGGTCGCCTCACGGCTGAAGGGCTCCGCCCGCAGCGGCATAGCATTGCTCAGCATCGACTTGCCGGCCCCCTTCTCGTCGACGAGCTTGGGGTCGTAGGCAAAGCGGTAGTCGTAGTCTCCGGCTGGGAACAGAGTTCCGATCCGTTCCCCGTATAGGTGAACATCCAGACTCAATTCGGTCCTCCTCTATTGCTCCCCCACCACTTATGACTCCAGGACTCTAAACCGATGCGAGGCTCAGCGCATAGTCGCCAGCGCGGTCGGTGAACCAGCCGGCGGGGCGCAGCCCCACATCGCGGTAGTCGGCCTCCAAACGCTCGCGCGTGAACTTGCTGGAGATCTCGGTGCGCATCTCCTCGCCGGCCTCGAAGCGCACCGTCAGGTCGAGTCCATCTAGGCGCACTTCCTGTTCGGCGCGCGAGCGCAGGCGGATGTCCATGCGCGCCGCCTCGCCGTCGTAGCGAGCGACGTGCTCGAAGGCGGCGGGGTCGAAGTCGCCACCCAACTCGCGGTTCAGTACGTGCAGCACGTTCTTGTTGAACTCGGCGGTAACACCGGCCGAGTCGTCGTAGGCGGCCTCGAGCCGATCGGTGGCCTTGACCAGGTCGGCGCCGAGCAGCAGCCGGTCCTCCGGCTCGAGCAAGCCGGCGACGCGGGCGAGGAAGTCGCGGCGCGCATCGGGATAGAGGTTGCCGATCGTCCCACCGAGGAAGGCGACAAGGCGGCCGCTCTCGCCGGACGGGATCAGCTCCAAGTCGTGCTCGAAGTCGCAGACCAGGCCGCGGACGGCGAGGCCGGGGTACTCCTCGACCAGGGCACGCGCCGTTTCGTGCGTGATCTCCTCGGAGATGTCGAGCGGGACGTAGAGGGCGAGGCAGCCGGCGTCGCGCATCGCGCTCAGCAAGTGGCGGGTCTTGGCGGCTGAGCCGGAGCCGAGCTCGACCAGCGTGCCGGGTTCGCCGGCGGCGGCCACGATCTCGGGCGAGCGCTCGGCGAGGATCTCGCGCTCGGCCCGCGTCGGGTAGTACTCGGGCAGCTCGGTAATCCGCTCGAAGAGCTGCGAGCCGCGCTCGTCGTAGAAGTACTTCGGCGCCAGCTCCTTCGGCTGGCCGGTGAGGCCGAGGCGGACATCGCGCGCCATCTTGGCGGCGCCGCCCGGCCCCAGGTGGACCGCGACCTCGATCGCCTCGGCAGCGGCCTCGCCGGACATCAGACGGCGTCCCTCGCGCAGCGCACGCCGGCGAAGATCTGGCGCCGCTGCGGCAGGTCCCAGTTGCGGAAGCTCGGCCGCATCACCTCGCGGCCGGTCGCCCACGCGCCGCCGCGCAGAACCTTGTACTCGCCGCCGAAGAAGACCTCGGAGTACTCGCGGTAGGGGAAGGCACGGAAGCCCGGGTAGGCGAGGAAGTCGGAGGACGTCCATTCCCAGGCCTGGCCGATGCCCGGCAGGCCGGCGAAGGCCGCCTCCCACTCGGCCTCCGCCGGCAGCCGCTTTCCCGCCCAGCGGGCGAAGGCGTCAGCCTCGTGCCAAGAGACATGGATGAGCGGCGACGCGGGGTCGATCGGCACCCGGCGTCCCATCGCCGTGTGGATCCAACCACCGTCGCCGTCGCGCTCCCAGTAGAGCGGCGGCTCCGCCCCGGTCTCCTCCATGTAGGTCATGTACGCGCGATTCGTCGCCGGGGTTCGATCGAGTTCAAACGAGGCCAGCTCGACCGTGTGGCGCGGGCGCTCGTTGTCGTAGGCGAAGCCGGTCGGCGGCGCGCCGATCTCGTGCTCGCCGCCCTCGATGCGGAGCATCCCCTCGCCCTCAATCGCGAACCCCCTCTGGGCGGGGAAGAACCCCTGCGGGGGCTCGTAACCGTCAACCATCATCAGCAGCTGCAGCATCGTCTCGTTGTGCTGCAGCTCGTGCGCGAGCAGCATCTCGTAGACGAACCCTTCCCGCAGGAGCGGGTCCTCGGCGCCGGCGCCGATCTCGATTTCGGCCAGGACCTCGAGGGTGCGCTCGCGCACGTCGGCGAGGTAGGCGCGTAGTTCGGCGTCGCGCAGGATCGGCAGCTCGCCGCGGGTCCTGCGCGGGTTCTCGATCGCGTCGTAGAGGCGGCCGAGCTCACCGTGCAGCGGCTCGCGCCCGCCGACCGTCTGCACCAGCCATAGCTCCTCGAAGTTGGCGATGTGGCCGAGGTCCCAAGCCAGCGGGCTGAGAAGCGGCGAGTAGACGCCGTTGAGCTGCTCGTCGTCGAGTGGCTCGATCAGGGCAAGCGTGCGCTGCCGCGCCGCTGCGAGCCGGTCCGCGATCGCATCCTTGGAGCTGGGGCTGGCAGTCACCTCGGTGACGATGCGGACACACTAGCGGGACGGGTTGGCCAGGTGTGAAAAATCGAAGAGGCTTACGTCATTCCCTGTCGCTGTCGTCCGGCGGAAGCGCAGGGCGGAGGCGGCCACAATTCGAGCGCTGGGCCTATACCCTGCGCGCCGGTGGAGGTCACGGGAGCAGGGGCGCTGGTAGCCGGCGGGGCATCGGGCCTTGGCGCCGCAGCTGCGCGTGCGCTCGCGCAGGCCGGAGCGCGCGTGACGATCGCCGACCTCAACGCCGAGAAGGGTGAGGCGCTGGCGATGGAGTTGGCGGGGCGAGCTTCGTCGAGGCTGACGTGACCGACGAGGCGGCGGTGGCCGCGGCAGTCGAGCATGTGGCGGAGGGCCCGGGCGGGCTGCGCGCCTCGGTCTGCTGCGCCGGAATCGGCTGGGCCGAGCGAGTCGCCCACAAGGGCGGCCCGCACAATCTTGAATTCTTCTCCAACGTGGTCAAGGTCAACCTAATCGGCACCTTCAACGTGCTGCGGCTGGCCGCGGCCGCGATGAGTGAGAACGAGCCCAACGGGGAGGGCGAGCGCGGCGTCTGCATCAACACCGCCTCGATCGCCGCCTACGACGGGCAGATCGGCCAGGTCGCCTACGCCGCCTCGAAGGGCGGCATCGTCGGCATGACCCTCCCCGCCGCCCGCGACATGGCCTCGCGCGGAGTCCGCGTCGTCACCATTGCCCCGGGCCTCTTCGACACGCCCCTGCTCGCGGCATTGCCCGAGGACGCACGTAAGGCACTTGGCGCCGGCATCCCCTTCCCCTCGCGCCTGGGCCGCCCCGAGGAGTACGCCCGCCTCATCGCCCAGATCGTCGCCAACCCGATGCTGAACGGCGAGACGATCCGCCTCGACGGCGCCCTCCGCATGCCGCCGAAGTAGCGGCGATCCATAGCCTCAGCCTGACGTTCCCGCAGTTCACCCCCCATATAGGTGGGTCAAGTGCGGTGACGTCTCCCTAATCCGTACCGTCTGCCTCCGGATCGCGCCAAACCTGCTTTCGCCAGGGTGGGTTGATCGCGAAGCGGTAGGCGGCTCCCGTCGCGGCAACGATCGGCTCCAGCGGCACCAGATGGACGCGGCAGCCGGGGACGACGCGGTCGATGTCGAGGTAGCCGTTCGCGTTGCCGGCATGGCTGCCGCCGGAGACGATCAGGATGCGGGTCTCCGGCCCCCAGCCGTTGCCTGGGCGGCCGCCGACGAATTCGGCAGCGTCCCGGACGGGGCCGGCGCCTGCGTCGGAACCGACGTTGGCGAGGGTCTGCTCGTGGTTGAAACCATGGTGGGAGGAGGCGCGCTCCGCGACGCGGCCATCGTTCCCGATGCGAATTTGCACGCCCTCCCAGTCGTCGCGGTGGTAGCCGGCGTCCTCGGCAATCGGCACGCCGCGCAGCGTCGCCGAGTCCGCGTAGTAGGTCCAGTACTGGATGTAGAGGCTCCCCGCCCCGGTGCCGGAGCAGTTCGGCACGGCTCCGCTGGCGGGCCCATCCCTGCAATCGACCACGTGGACGAAGGCGGTCACGTACATGCCCTCGTCGGTCAGATGAACCAGTCCGCGCGGCGTCCCGTCGCCGCAAGCGCTCGCGCGACAGCGGCGGAAGTCGACGGGCAGCGCCCGCGAACCCCTCTCGAAGAGCAGCGTCGGCATGTGCCGCCGCACGAGCTTGCCGACTTCCGTGCCGTAGGTGGCGATTAGCGCCGGCTCATCGCCGCAGCCGTCGGCGAACGATGCCGCGCAGAGGACTCGCGAGGCGATCGCTTGCGCCAGGTCCGCGCCCGGCACTCGCATTCCGAGCGCCAGAAGCGCGATCGACAGCAGCGAGACGATCGCCACGACCCCAACCCACTCCACCGTCCCCTGCCCCCGCTCGTGCTCACCCCGGTGGCGCTGCGCAAGCCGCCGTTGCCCTTTCACGGCTCCCGCCCCGGCTCCATTCGCCTTGACGATAGTCAAGTCGCGAGTTGTGGTGTAACGGGACTCGCCGGCACTTCTCTCATCGCTCCAGTGCAGCCACCTCGCTTCCGTCCCCATCGCCCTGGTCCTCGAGGACCAGGGCGATCGACTCTTGCGAGAG
>Ga0207669_10000088_pt1 | contig 46536 bp, 36 predicted proteins | sample KBSM33metaG_FD_184329 | JGI IMG/M metagenome (GOLD analysis project Ga0207669, IMG submission 184329) | Miscanthus rhizosphere microbial communities from Kellogg Biological Station, Michigan, USA - KBS M3-3 metaG (SPAdes) (version 2) | ecosystem: Host-associated > Plants > Roots > Rhizosphere >...
CCCGCTGATTGCCCTGATCTTCCTGGACAAGGACATGGATCCGAAGAACAAGAAGATCGCCGGCGGCATCGGGGTCGTTCTGGCGCTGCTCGCCACCGTGATCGGGGTCGATTTCAAGCCGCCGTCGACCGAGCAATATACCCAGGACATGAACAAGTGCGCGGCCCAGATCAAAGCCAGTGAGCCGACCACGGCCTGTTCGCCCGAGGTCGCCGATCAGGCGAAGGATATCGCCAGGGACTCGGCGACGGTGGCTGACGCGACGAAGACCGCCGCAAACCCCGCCGGTCAGGATCTGGTCTATTGGATCGCTCCGGAGAACGGCGCCAAGAAGTCGTCGACGCCGCACGTCTTCCACCTCTGCCAGGGCGTGAGCCCGCTGCGCGGCAAGACCGTCAATAGCGGCTCGGTGACTGAGGCCTATGCCGAGAATGCCACCCGCATCACCAAGCAGATTCCGATGGAACAGAAGCAATGCGGGGTCAGCGCCGCGAAATAAGCGTGAAGCGCGGCGGCCCAGTTCCTTCACGGTAACCGGGCCGCCGATCGCATCGCAAGCGGCGGGGGATCAGCCGAGCCGGATCGAGAGCTCCACCTCGTCGCTGAACGGCATCGACATATAGCCATTGGCGATGTTGCCGACCCGCTCGAGATAGTCCGGGCAATAGTCGGCATTGTCGGCGATCAGGATCGCGCCTGGCCGTAACCGGCTCTCCACCCGGTCGAGAATGTCCGAATAGAGCGCCTTGGCGCCATCCAGCAGCACGAGGTCGATCGTTTCGGGCAAGTCCACCGCCAGCGTCTCCAGCGCATCGCCTTCGCGGAACTCGACCAGGTCGGCCAGCCCGCCCTTGGCGAGATTGGCCTTGGCGATGGCCAATTTGCCCGGCTCGAACTCGCTGGTGATCAGCCGCCCGCCGCCATTGTCGCGGAGCGCCGCCGCCAAATGGAGCGTCGACAGGCCGAACGACGTGCCGAACTCGATGATCGAGCGGGCATAGGTCGCGCGGGCCAGCATGTAGAGCAGACCGCCAACTTCGCGCGACACCGGCAGGGCGAAGTCGCTGAGCTGGGCGTAGAAATCGCGATAATCGGTCTTGCTGCGCATCATTCGACTACGCTCCTCGCTGGTCACGCCGGCAAAGGCCGGGCTTTGTGCCGGCGGGTTGGCGTCGGCGTCAGCGAACAGGCGCGCGAGAAGAGGCGCCACAGGGGCGCTCGAAAGCGTCGTCATTGGGATTTTCTCCAGGTGCGAACAGGGCTTGCCTGCCGGAACGGAAAATACGACGAGTTCGTCAGCTTTGACTATTCGCATTGGCAGGAAGCACGCATGACGACCGACCGCGGCACCGCTATCTCCTCGCGGAAACAGCCTCAGCAGGCACGCTCGAACCAGTTGGTCGAGGCCGTGCTCGACGCGGCTGTTCAGGTTTTGATGAAGGAAGGCGCGCAGCGTTTTACCACCGCGCGAGTCGCCGAGCGCGCCGGCGTGAGCGTGGGCTCGCTCTACCAATATTTCCCGAACAAGGCCTCGATCCTGTTCCGCCTGCAGAGCGACGAGTGGCAGCGCACCTCGGCGCTGTTACGGAGCATCCTTGAGGACAAAGCCGCCTTGCCGCACGCCCGTGTCCGCCGGCTGGTCCATGCCTTCATTCAATCCGAATGCGAGGAAGCGGCGATCCGTATTGCCCTGAGCGACGCGGCACCACTCTATCGCGATGCACCGGAGGCGATCGACGCGAAGAAGGAGAACGCCCAGATTTTCCGCACGTTCTTGCAAGAGGCGTTGCCTGGGGTGCCCGACCATAAGCGGATTCTTGCCGGCGATCTGATCAAGATGACGCTCAGCGGCGTGGGCAGCAGCTTTTCCGAAACGCCGCGGACGGAGACGGAGATTATCGACTGGTCGGAGGCGCTGACCGATATGTTATGCGCCTATCTCGAGCGGCTGACGACCCAGGCGTCGGTGCCGGACCCTGCGCCGCCAGTGCTGGTGGCGCCATGACGGGTCAGTGCGAGCCGCCGCTCGCGACCGTTTGGCTCAGCAACAGCGGAAAGACCGTTTCGAGCGGCTTGGTATCGGGCAGGATATAGACATAGCCGCCCTGCTTCCGGAACAGGGGCTGCACGCTCTTGCTGTAGAAGGCCGAGGGCACGTTGATGCACCCGAACGTGATGCGGTTATCGTCGGAGGTCGGTGACAGCATGCGCTGACGGCGGCGTTCCTTGGGATTGTATCCTGTCGGGATCGGGTGGAGCGCGACCGACGTGGCGTAATCGACCCACAGCACCTTTTGCCTGCCCGCGGCCAGCCCGTATTTGGCCAGGAAACGCCCTGCCGGCGTCGTCTTCTCCGCAGGGCCGATCTCGGCCAGGTTCTTGCTGCCGATGCCCGGCGTCGCATCGTCACCGACGGCGACCCCGATCAGCACCGGCGCCTTGCCGAGCAACTGCCCCTTCGCGTCGAACAAGAACAAGGCGGCATTGTTCTTGTCGATAACGATATAGGGCAGCGAGCCATTATCATCCGACGCGGCGATCCAGTCGAAAACGCGCGTCGCCGCCGCTGACTGCGTGACCTCTACCTTGGCCATATCGCTCGCCCGCGGCGCGGGCTTGGTTGCCGGCGGCCGAGCGCGCTTCGCCGCCGGAGCGGACGCGGGGACGGTGAGCGCAAGACCAGCGAGCGCCAACAGGATATTGATCATCGCTGGCGGCGCTCAACACGAAACGCGCGTCGCCCCGAAGAAAGGGGCGACGCCCGACATTGCGATCCGATCGGAATTCGGCCGATCAGCACGGGGCCGATCGGCATAGGCGTCCGTCCGGCGTCAATTGCGCGGCCGCTTCTTCTGGCTCTCCGCCATCCGCTGCTCGATGCCATCGACCCGGGCATTGAGCTGGTCGAGGCGCTGACCATTGTTCTGCGCCTGGCCAGATGCGGCCTGCGCTTGCGACAATGCCGATTTCGCGGTGCCGTCGGTTTCGTTCAACTTCGCCTCGAGCGCGTCGACGCGCTGGCTCACCGGAGCGATCTGCTCGCGGACATAGCTCTTGGTGGCGCAGCCGCCCAACCCCATGGCACCAAGCAAAATCACGGCCGCGGGGATCATTTTCGTTACAGACGCCGACATCACACACTCTTCCCAATGGTTAACGAGCCCATCGACCCAAGCCGAGCATTGCTGCTCCAACAATCCCGATTCTGTCCGGCTGTGCGTCGGGCGGGATGAGTGGATCGGTAGCGTCGAGGCGAAAGGCCGCGTGTCGTCGTCGCCCTCACCTCGTCCTGCGGCAACAAGATCCGCGCGGGAAAATGAAGCAAAACCTGTCCAATTACCCGCTTTTCGACGAAATACCGGAACTGCCACCCCGACCAGAACGTTGCACATCCGTATAGTAATGATGACGAAGGGAGTAGATTAACATGGGTAAAGGTATTCTGCTGTGGCTGTTAGGCATTCCACTGCCCATCATCATCCTGCTCCTCTTGTTCTGGCATTGATCATGGCGACGAATATTCCTTCATCGGTCAATCCTGACCTTTATCCGTCGGGCATCGCTAGTGCCTCCGGCGCTTCCGCGGTGTCTTGGTCGGCGATTTTCGCCGGCACCGTCGCGGCGGTAGCCATGACGCTCATCCTTATAGCGATCGGATCGGCGTTTGGTTTCGCGTCGGTTTCGCCATGGCCGGGCGTTGGCGCCGCTCCCACCACCTTCACGATCGCGGCCGGCGTGTGGCTGATCGTCACGCAATGGCTGTCTTCCGCCGTCGGTGGCTATCTGGCCGGGCGATTGCGCGTACGGTGGCATGGCCTGCATACCGATGAAGTATTCTTTCGCGACACCGCGCATGGCCTGCTCACCTGGGCAACCGCCACGGTGCTGGTGGCGATGGTCGCTGTAGCGGCATCGGCCCTGTCCAATATCGCCGCGACGCCTGTCGACGTCGAGATGAGCAAGGACGCGGTCGACGCCGCGCGCAAGGCCGCGATGTCGGTCGCCGGGTTCACCGGTCTGTCGCTGCTGGTCGGGGCGTTCATCGGAGCCGTCGCCGGCGCGATCGGCGGCAGGCTGCGCGACATGCATCCCTGATCCGTTCTTCGTCACGGCGGCGATCGTGAGTCATCGCTGCCGTGACGACGTTCTGTTGCGGGCGTGGAACTTTCAACGTCCGTCGACTGTCCATCTATTGCGGCCCGAGTCCGCACCGAAAGGATTCCACATGAAATCTCTGTTGATTGCCGCCAGCATGGCGACGGCGATGCTCTGCATCGCGGCCCCCGCCGCTGCGCAGGACAGGAGCGGCAGCACAAGCCGGACGACCACCACCGATCGGGTTCGCGGAGACCGTCAGGTCGATCGCCACATCGAAACCACCCGCACGACCAGCCGTAGCGTTCGCCACACCGGCTGGGGCGCCCGTCGCTGCCACAATGTGAAGCGGCATCATCGCTGGGTGCACGTCTGCCATCGCCGCTGACTGTAACGGAGGGGATGGCTCTTGATGGGCCATCCCTTCCTTTCCCTGCGGGTCAGCGCAGGGCGACCCGATCAAGCTGCAGCCAATTGGCCATCGCATCGAGCTCGACCCGGAGTCTATCGCCACTATCCGGCGGCGCGTCCGGTTCGAAATGCGTTTTCGCCAGCAACGTTCCGTGCTGCCGATCCGCCTTCAGATCCACGCGTGCGACCAGTCGTTCGTCCATCAGGAACGGCAGCACATAATAGCCATGCACGCGGCTCGCCGCCGGCGTGTAGATTTCGATACGGTAGCGCAGGCCGAACAATCGCTCGGTGCGGTCGCGGTGCCAGATCAGCGGGTCGAACGGCGCGAGGAGCGCGCTGGCGGCGATGCGGCGCGGCGATCGCGCATCGCGGTGCAGGAAAGCAGCCTGGCTCCACCCTTCCACGCGGACGGGGCACAACGCGCCCGCATCGACCAGATCAGCGATCGCATTGTCCTTCTCGACCGGCTTGAGGCGGAAGTAGTCGCGCAGTTCGGCTGCGGTCGCCACGCCCAGCGCCCGCGCCGCGCGGTCGATCAGCTGGCGCCGGGCTTCGCCCTCGTCGGGAGCGGGCAAGGCGAGGATAGCCGCGGGGATGACGCGATCGGTCAGATCATAAACGCGCTCGAAGCTCCGCCGCCGGGTCGCGGTGGTGAGGTGGCCGGCATAGAACAGCCATTCCAGTGCGCGTTTGGTGTCGCCCCATTCCCACCACCCCGACCGGCTTTTGCCATGCGGGAAGTCGGATGCGGCGAGCGGCCCCTCCGCCGCGATCCGGGTGAGGATGGCGTCGGCTTGCGGGCGCTGCTCGGTCGCGAAGCGGCGTAGTGCGCCATAACCCGCCTCCCCGCGGTCCGCGCGCGCCATACGCCAACGCATCAACGGAAACAGGTCGAGCGGAAGCAGCGAGGCTTCGTGCGCCCAATATTCGAACAATCGGCGGTCGCGCTTGCCGCCCCAGGCGGCCTTGTCGAGCAGGGCCCGGTCATAGCATCCCAGACGCGAGAAGGCCGGCAGATAATGCGCCCGGGCGACCACATTGACGCTGTCGATCTGATGGAGGTTCAGCCGATCGATCAGGCGCGCGAGCTGCGCGCGGCCGACCGAAGAACCCGGGCGTGCGCCGAAGCCCTGAGCGGCGAGAACGATGCGTCGCGCCTGGGCGAGGGAAATGTCGGACATGCGGATCTATTAATGCCCGATCCATCTAATGCCGAGCGCGAACGAGCGCATCGGCATTCTGGTCAATGCGCGTCAACCGGCGGAATGTCCGATCCCTGGACCTCGAACAGCCCCGTCACCCCGCCATTCGCAGCGAAGATGGCCAGGCTGATGACGACGACCAGCGCGGTCGACGCGATGATAATCTTGCGCCGCCGGATCTGCGCCGAATGCGATCGACGCCGTCCCCGTGTTCTGCCGCCCATCGTGATTCTGCGCTCCCCTGAGGATCTATTGAGCCCGGCGTCTTCATCGCGACAACCGACCCAATGATCAATCATTTGATCGTCCATCTTGTCGACGGTTCGATCGCTGTCGCGAGCGGCCACGAGCACTCCTGCCCGCCTCTGCATTTCCCCTCTCGTATATCTACGGAGGGCATCCTGAACGTCGGTGCAACGACGACGTCCCCATAGACCGAAGACCGGCAAGGAGGAGCGAGGCGATCGATTTCCGTGTCTTTTCCTCCCATCCACTCCTTGCCGGACCAGTTGGGGAGTTCTGACGCCATGGCGTTCAATATTCTGGTCGTGGACGATTCGCTGACGGTCAGGGCGATCATCGAGGAATTGCTGGCGACGCAGAAGGATATGCAGATCGTCGGCTCGGCGGGCAGCGTGCCGGCGGCGCGCGACCTGATCGACCAATTCGTGCCGAGCGTCATCATCCTCGATCTGGCAATGCCCGGGATCGATGGGTTCGCCTTTCTCGACGAACTTGCGGGCCACCCGCACGCACCGGTGCTGGTCGTGTCGTCGCATACCGTCGCGGGGTCGCCGAGCGAGGCGCAAGCGGTGGAGCGCGGTGCGTTTGCCTGCTTCGACAAGGCCCTGCTGGTGCGCCAGGGAAGTCGATTCACCGCTTTGGTACGAAAAGCCCTGGCCAGCACGACCGCGCTCGCTCGAACCGAGCGCAAGGCCGCCTGACATCGGGACTGGACGGCGGAGGAGGAAGCGCCCTCCGCCGCCCAAACCAACTTACTTCTTGGCGTCGTCGATCGCGTCGGCCTTGTTCTCGCCGGCCGCGCGGACCGCATCCGCCTTGTTGTTCAGCGCGTCCGCCTTGTTGTCCATCGTCGCCTCGACATTGTCGGCGATGTTGCCGCCCTGGTCGCGCACGGCGTCGGCATTGGCGTCGATTGCGTCGGCAGTGTTGTCGGCCGCGGCCTGGACATTTTCGGCAGCGTCGGTCTTGTGACCGCAAGCGCCGAGCGGCAACAGCGTGAGAGCCGCGGCGGCGGCGAGTAACTTCTTGGTCATGCGCATCCCCTTCTTGGAACGGTTCGTATCGGTCAGGCACACCGTCCCGCAGGAACGATGACCATTACCGATCGGGGTCGAAACACCCAGGTGGCCCGGTTGTTTCATGCGATCGTCATTTTTCCGGTACGACGGGCGTTGTGGAAACACTCTTCGAGGGCCGATCTGGGCCTTCGCACTGTCGTGCGCGCACCCGCGCGACGTCCGAGATCGGACGTCGCCAGAGGAAGACCCCTCAGCCTAAATAACGCGACGCCCGTGGATCAGGCGAACCACCACCACGACCAGCGCGATCACCAGCAACAGGTGGATGAGGCTGCCGACGTGGAGCACGGTGAAACCGAGCAGCCAGAGCACCAGCAGAATGACGACGATTGTCCAGAGCATTTCTTGTCCTTCCTGTTTTGGCCGGGCGGAAAGGCTCGTACCGACCCGTCCTTCCCCGCAGGGTGAAAGACGTTCGTTACGGCTTCGGGTTCCCTCGAGCCGAGCCGGTCAATTTCGAAGGTACGGGCGCGCCCGATGGGGGTCGGATATGGTCGAACCCGCAACTGCCCTTGGCCGGCCCGTTCAATCGCCTTGACGCAACCGGGCAACGCCCCTAGAGGCGCCGCTTCGCGCCACCGCCGGCCCCTTCGTCTAGCGGTCTAGGACGTCGCCCTCTCACGGCGAAAACACGGGTTCGAGTCCCGTAGGGGTCACCAGCGATTTCAATGACTTAACGGCAGATCCATTGTTTCGCTGACGAAATCGCCTAATTTTCGTCTCATATAATTTTTGCGATTTACCGGATACGTTGATCGTCCTTTAGGACAGTCGTGACCGAGCGAAGACAAGGCATCACGGTCACATGTTTGACCGCGCGGGGTGAGCGGCTGGGATGATTTTGGTGGGTACCTCCGACATCGGGCGATGAGGTGCGCAGAGGGCCCGATCCACAAGCTCTTCATCAGTGAGAGGCTCTAAACACTCAACTATTAGCCAGCGAGCTTCAAGAGGGTCAGGACATCCGGCGCAGAAGTCGATGAGCCCCCATCGACTTCGTTTTGAGTAAGGCCGCTCGCCTTTGGGTTCATGGGCGTCCCAAGGAGGTTCAACAACTCAGCCCTATCAAGTGCTCTTTACAATGAAGCGCCTGGTTTTCATCGCGAACCGTTATCGCCTGAGAACTGCGTCCGCAATTAGGCGCATGGAGGGATGCATTTAATGGCGACAAATGGGTCGGGAGCGGTCGCTAGCCCGTCCTGGTCCCGTAGTGACGGCAAACGTCCTAATGTCGGACATTCACCTGTCCTGCTCCCAACCACAAAAGCCGCCATTTGTTCAGGTGCAGATTACGCGGTGCAATAGCAGGGAATCGGTCGTCAGGCCTGCGCCATCGGCCGAGCCCTCACGTCGGCAGGTTGCAAATCATAGCCCATCGCCCGATCACCCGACCAATTCAAGCCGACCATTAGCCCATCGCGTTGCGATCCCATCAGCCAGTGCCCTACGAAAGCATCAAGTTCCAATTGAACCGCCTCAAAGCCTCGATAGGCACCCACGTTCTCAATTACCTGCAGTGTGCGGCTTTCCATCGACCAAAATGGCATTGCCGTTTCGCCTGACGTGTTCGTCGACGTAGGAAAGCCCTCGGCGTTTTGAATTACCCAGAACGCCCTCTGGTCGATGCATTTGGGGCTTTGATGATCGCGCTTCAGTTAGCGAACTCCTCACTTCAAGCCCCCACCGCCAATAGCCGGAACTGAAACAGCTAGGTTTAGCTGACATAGCCGGCGGAACCGATACCGCGCCGCCAACCGAGGGCCATACCATTGAGCGGCGCTGCGAGCTGTTGCGCATCCCGAAACCATACGCTATTTATCGAAAATAATCGAAGTATCAAAATCAGGACGACTGGGAGTGATGATCACGGGGGACTCACCACTTGTAGTCGGCAACTGGAAGATGAACGGGACAGAGAGCGCGCTCAGCGAACTCGGCGCCATGGAAAAGGGGATGGTGTATCCTGGGGTGAAGGTCGTTATCTGCCCGCCTGCGACGTTGATCATACCCGCCGCAGCCATCGCGAAAAAAATCGAAATCGGCGCTCAAGACTGCCACGCAGGCGAAGGGCCGGCCTTCACCGGGCGGCTTTCTCCGTCCATGCTGTTTGGCGCCGGCGCGCGTTGGGTGATCGTCGGGCATTCCGAATGCCGCGCCCTCGCCGGGGAGACCGATGACATTGTCCGTGGAAAGGCCGAGCGCGCGCTGGAGGCGGGGCTCGCTGTCATCCTATGCGTCGGTGAGCCTAAAGAAGCACGCGACCGCGACGTGGAGAAGGCGGTCGTCCTGTCACAACTGGCCGCTTCGATACCAAGGGCCGTCGGCGCCCGCCTGACGATTGCCTATGAACCGATCTGGGCAATCGGCACGGGCGTGACGCCGACATCGAAGCAGATCGAGGTGATGCATGCCCTCATCCGCGACGCCTTGACGGACCATTATGGCGATGCCGGCCGATGCGTCCCCATTCTGTATGGCGGATCGGCGAACGCCGCCAACGCTGCCCAACTCCTCGCGACCGATAGCGTCGACGGATTGCTCGTCGGCGGCGCCAGCCTCACCGCCGACTCCTTTCTGTCCATCGTGGACGCAGCAGCGGCAAGGCGCGAACAACGGCTATCTTTGGCGACGTAACCGCATCGACAAGAATGTAACCACTTAGGACAGAGGAAGAGCGATCGTGAGATTGGCGACTATTGCAGCGGCGAGCCTGACCACCCTTGGCGTGGTACTGGGCGGCGCGTCCGGCGTGGCGATCGGACAAGAGAAAAGCCGGGCTGAAGCGCATCCGCTTTATCTCGAAACCCCAGTCGGACAGAAACCACGCGTCATCATTACAGCCGATCCCGAGCTCGACGATTCGAACTCGATGGTTCGGTATCTGCTCTACGGCACCGATTTTCGTACCGAAGGCTTGATCTACACCAGCAGCGAGTTCCACTGGAAGGGCGACGGCAAGGGTACGACGTTCAGCATGCCCGGTCGCGAATATACCAAATTCGGGCTGAAACTGTGCCCGTGCACCTCGTATCGCTGGGCACCAGGCGAGCGCTTCATCGACGACGCGGTCGAGAATTACGCCAAAGCCTATCCCAATTTGCGCATCCACGATCGCGACTATCCGACACCGGCCTATCTGAAATCCAAGATTCGTTGGGGCAATGTCGACTTCGAAGGCGAGATGTCGAAGGACACGCCTGGGTCCAATCTCATCAAGTCGCTGCTGCTCGATAACGAAGAATCGCCGGTCTATCTCCACGCCTGGGGTGGCCAGAGCACGATCGCACGCGCGCTCAAGTCGATCGAGGACCAATATAAGGGCACGCCGCGATGGGCAGCGATCCGCGCCAAGGTGATCCGCAAGGCGGTCATCCATCCTTCGGGCGAGCAGGACAACACCTACGCCGAGTACATCAAGCCCAACTGGCCGGAGATACGCTATCGCCGCCAGGCCGGCGGCGTCCCGCTCAGCTACAATGCCCAATTGATGGTGAGCGAGGAAGACGCCGCCTATTTCACTGCCGACTGGATGCGGGCGAACGTCGCCAGCAAGGGACCGCTCGGCGCGTTCGTCCGGCTGTGGGGCGACGGCAAGCAAATGGTCAAGGGCGACATCTTCGATTATTTCGGGATCGCGCATGCCAGCGCGGACGAGCTGAAGAAGCAGGGCTATATCGTCTGGACACCGCCGCGCGCGCAAGGCGAGTTCCTCGGCGAAGGCGACACGGGCACCTATCTCAACCTGCTCGACAACGGCCTGCGCGGCTATCGCGGGGACAGTTTCGGCGGCTGGGGCGGCTATCTTGTGCGCGATCCCGAAGCCTATGCCGCGCAAATGCGGCTCATGATGGCCGCGTTCATGCAGGGCGGGGCGGCGGCGGGCCCGCGCCCGCCGCGCCCGACCCATCCCTTCCTAGCCGCCGCCGAGCGCGATTATGCTGCGCGCTTCATCTGGGCGACAACGCCGGATTACAAAGCGGCCAACCACAACCCGCGCATCACGCTGCGCACGCCGCGCCAGCTGAAGGCCAGGCCCGGCCAGGAACTGAAGCTTTCAGCGGCAACCAGCGATCCGGACGGAAACCAAGTGTCGGTGCGCTGGTGGCAATGGAAGGAGGCCGGCAGTTATGCCGGCACGGTGCCGCTGACGAACGAGACGGGATCCGCAACCAGCCTGCGCGTTCCAACCGACGCCAAGCCGGGCGACGAGATTCAAGTCGTCGCCGAGGCGACCGACGACGGCACGCCGGCGCTCACTCGTTACGACAAGGTCGTCATCACCGTCGCGCCCTGAGCGATGCGGCCGGAGCGATCACATCGCTCCGGCCACCCTACACCGAGTAGGAGCTTACCGCCCAAAGATCCGTGTCGCCAACGTGACGGCGCGCGTCTCGACCGGCGAGGTAGCGTCCTTCGACAGGGCGATCTCGTAGCGGCCACCCTTGATCCGCCACTGACGCTGCTTGGTATCGAAGCTGGCGAGCAAGCGGGGATCCACCGTCAGCGTTACGGTCCGGCTCTCGCCGGGCTTCAGCGAAACCCGCTGGAAGCCAAGCAGGCGCGGAGCGACCTCGCCATCGATGGTCTGCAAGTAGAGCTGCGGCACGTCAGCCCCTTCCCGCTTGCCGACATTGCGGATGGCAAAGCTTGCGGTCACGGCCTTGCCACCGGTCACACGCAGGTCCGAATAAGCGAAGTCCGTATAGCTCAGCCCATGGCCGAAAGCGTACATCGGTTTGAACGATTTCTTGGCGAACCAGCGATAGCCGATATCGGCTCCTTCAGTCAGCGGAACGGTGACTGGCGTCCCCTCCGGCATCCCATAGCTTGGCACGGTCGGGCGCGACAGTTGTCCGACCGCATCGGGAAAGGTGATCGGCAAATGGCCCGAAGGGTTGACCTTCCCGGTCAATATCTCGGCGATCGCTTGCGCGCCTTCCTGGCCGGGATACCAGGCCGCCACGATCGCCTTCACTTTGTCGCGCCACGGCATCGCGATGGGATTGCCGGTTTCGAGTACGACGATGGTGTTGGGGTTGGCCGCAGCCACTGCCTCGACAAGCGCATCCTGACCATAAGGCAGCCCGAGATCGGGCGAATCGAACCCTTCGGTCTCATATTTGCGCACGAAGACGATCGCGACGTCGGATCGCGCGGCAAGGGCGGCGGCGTCCGACGGATAGAGGCCAGGGTTGAATTCGACGGCGGCTTGCGGCGTTTCCTTCTTGATCGCCTCGAGCGGCGCACCAGCAAACCAGCGTTCGGTGCGCCAGCTGCTCATCTGCCCGGCACCGCCGATAGGATTGCTGTATGCCCAACCCTTGGGTGGCAGGCCTTGCGACGATCCACCACCCGACAGGACGCCGATCTGCGCCTTGTCACCGATCACCGCGATCGACTTGGCGGTCGCGACGATCGGCAATGCGCCTTCATTCTTGAGCAAAACGATGCCCTGACGCGCGACGTCCAAGGCGGTCGCCGCCCCTTCCGCGGCATCGACCTTAGCCGCCGGCGCGGCATCGGTTACGCCCGCCATCTTCATCGAGCGCAGGATGCGGCGTACCATGTCGGAAAGACGCGCATGGCTGAACGACCCATCGGCCAATTTGGCCTTTAGCGGCGCATCGAACCAGATTTGCTTGTCGAGTTGATCGCCCGATTCCTGGTCCAGTCCCTTGATCGCGAAGTCAGGTCCGCCCACCGCACCCCAGTCCGACATCACCCAGCCGCGATAGCCCCATTCCTTCTTCAGGACGGTGTTGAGCAGATAGTCGCTGCCGCACGCTTTGTCGCCCTGGACCAAATTGTACGCGCACATCACTGACCCCGGCTGGCCCAACTCGATCGCAATCTGGAAGGCAAGCAGGTCGGATTCGCGGCCGGCCGCCTCATCGATCGTTACGTTCCAGGTATGGCGGTTCGTCTCGTTCGAATTGAACGCGAAGTGTTTGACGGTGGAAATGATGCCGGCATCTTGCGTGCCGCGAATGGCGGAACCGCCGATCAGGCCCGAGAGCAGCGGATCCTCGGATACATACTCGAAATTACGCCCATTGCGCGGATCACGGATGAGGTTGACGCCGCCGCCGAGCAGCACGTTGAACCCATGCGCCTTGGCTTCGCGGCCGACCAGATTGCCCCCACGATAGGCCAGCTCCGGATTGAAGCTCGCCCCGAGCGCCAACGACGAGGGCAGCGCGGTCGCGGTATCGCCGGGACGCGCGCCCATCGGATTGGTAACGCCAAGGCTTGCATCTGTCTCACGCAGCGAGGGTACACCGAGGCGCGGCACACCCGGAATATAGCCGGCGCCCGGCACGACATCACTTGGCCACGGGGCCTCGCCTTTCGATCCGAAACCCGGCAGCTTTAGCGCCATGAACCCATGGATGAGTGAGAAGCGCTCCTCATCGGTCATCTTGGCCTCAGTCTCGGCGGCCCAACGATCGGCCGCCGCTTCGCGCGCCGCAACGCCGCCATCCCCCGTTTCGCGGGCGGCCGTCAGCTGGGGCGTCGCCATGCCGAACGCCAGGCACGTTCCCGCCAACATCAAGCTCTTGCGCATGGTCGATCCTCTCCGCTGGCGCCCATCATCGGGCGCGTCGTTTGCAATGAATGTTGGCCGTCGAAGGAGATCAGTCGCCAAACAGCGCGGCGCGGGCGATATCGAGCGCGCCCACTGCATCCTGTCGGGCCTGCGCGGCCTTGAGCTCCTCGACATCGAGCCGGTCGAGCGCCGCCTCGATCCGCTTGAGAAAGCGGATCGCGCTATTCGCGGTGGCGACGCAATCCTCGCGGAACGGGAACTGATCGAGTTGCCACACGCCTTCCCAATTGTTCTTGCGCAGGGTCCAGAAGAATTCGAACAATTCGACCGGATGAACGGAGCCTGCGATCATGTCGTCGTCCCAGCCGCGCATATTGTCGTTCACGTCCATGCCGAACAGCCGGCCGTGATCGATTGCCAGCTGCGCCGCGTCAGCGGGCGATTCGCCGCCATAGAGCGAGTGGCCGAAATCGAGCAGGATGCCGACATTGGGCAAACCCATTTTCTCGATGCCAAGCAAGGTGCGCGCGACGCTGTCATAGCTCATGTGGACGCGCGGCTCGCGCGGTTTGTATTCGATGACGAACTTGAGATCGGGATTCTGGCTTGCCAGTTCCGCCACGCCGTCGACCGACAACTTCCAGATCTCGCGATGGTCTACCTGAAACGGATAATCCCAGCCGTCCTGGCCAGGCCATAGCTTCACATAGTCGGCACCGAAGTGGCGCACGATCTTCGCTGCTTCGTTGCACATCTCGTTGGCAAGGCGGCGAATGCCCGGGTCGGGATTGGTGAAGGCCCCCTTGGCAAATTGGCGCGTATAGATTTCGGGGGTGATGCCGATCACCGACAGGCCGTTTCGCGCCAGCGCATCGTCGATCTCTCCCAACGACACACCGCCCCCCGGGAACGGGAAATTGATGTCGACTACCGTCAGGTCTTCGACCTGTCCGGCGAGATCGATCATCTCGAGCAAGGAGCGCGCTGGCCCATAACCATCGGTGGCGTAGCGATCGACATAGGTCGCGAAATGCCAGATACCGGCACCGAAACGTTGCTTGGTCATCGTCAAAACCTCAATTCGAGCTGGGTGAAGCCGGCGCAGCAGCCAGCGCGAAATCCTTGAGCCGCACGGCATTGCCGCGATCGATCAGGTAGCAATCCATCAACAGCTTTTCGGGCTGTCCGGTCTTGCCGGTCTTGAGAAAGCGGTCGACCAATTCGACGGCATATTGCGCTTGCCGGCGGGCCGGTTGCAGCACTGTCGCCTGCATCTTGCCCGACTGGATCGCGTCGCGCGCATCGTTCGACCCGTCGAACCCGACCACCACGACGTCGCCGCGGCCGGCACCTTGCAACGCCGCGATCGCGCCCATCGCCATCGTGTCGTTTCCAGCGATCACGCCCTTGATCTCGGGATGCGCCTGCAGCACCGATTGCGTTATCGAAAAGGCCTGCGCCTGGTCCCAATTGGCCGATTGGCGCGAGACCATCCTGAGCGCCGGATATTGATCGAGCACATCGTGGAAACCGCGCGAGCGGATCTTGGCGTTGGTGTCGGATTCGCGCCCGACCAATTCGAGGTAGCTGCCTTTTGCCATGGCGTCGGCGAACGCCTGGGCACCCAGCGTCGCGCCTTGATAATTGTTGGAGACGAGTTGGACCGACGCCGCGCCGCGGGTCGATATCTCTCGATCGATCAGGAAGACGGGCACGCCGGCGTTTCTGGCGCGCACCACGGCAGCGACGCTCGCGTCGGCACCGGCATTGTCGAGAATGATCGCCGCGGCGCTGCGTGCGATCGCGGTGTCGATCAACTGGCTTTGCTTGAACGCGTCGTCATCGTGCGAGAATTTGAGCGTTTCATAGCCGAGGACCCTGGCGCGTTCTTCAGCGCCGACGGCCTCCTGACCGAAGAACGGATTGTCGAGTGACGGCGTGATGATGACGATCAGCTTCGATCGCGCGGCCGTCGGCATCGCCATCAGCCAAATCGCCACCATTGCGACGATCAGCGCTCCCACGATGAGGACAAGGCGGGAGCGCAATGCTGTCATGCAGTAATTACCTCGATCCCGGCATCGATAAAGGCGCGATGATCATCGTCACGGATGCCGGTATCCGTGATGAGGACGTGAATATTGTCGATGCCGCCCAGCGAGGAGAAGGAGGTCTTCCCGATCTTGCTGGAGTCCGCCAGCAGGTAGACGCGCGAGGCGGTTTCGATCATCGCCCGTTTGACGGCGATGTCGGCGATCGCCGGAAAAGTCAGTCCCGCCTCGAACGACACGGCAGCGGTGGCGAGGAACAGCTTTTGGGCGAACAGGCCCTTGAAATAGTCCGCCGATCGTTCGCCCGATAGCGACAGCGTCGGCGGCTTGAACTGGCCGCCTGGCATGTGCACGGTACAAGTCGGCATCGCACCAAGGATCAGCGCGATGTTCAACGCATTGGTGACGACCGTCAGATGCTCGCGGTCGACCAGGTTCATCGCGACTTCTGTCGTGGTCGAACCCGAATCGAGGATGATCGTTTCGCCATCCTCGACGAGCGCCGCGGCTGCCCGGCCGATCCGCCGCTTGGCATCCATGTTGATGAGATGGTGCAATGCCATCGCCCGCACCTGTTGCGGCACGGACTTCAGATAGGCGCCGCCATGTTCGCGCACGATATGCCCCTCGGCCTCGAGGCGTTCGAGATCCTGGCGAACGGTTACTTCCGAGACTGAAAAAGCCTCAGCCAATTGGCGGACGCGGGCGCTGCCTTCTTCCTGCAGCCAGGCGAGCATCTTCATGCGCCGCGGCTCGCCGAGCAGCGCGCCGCCCGTCGATTGACCCCGCCGTACGTCCCGGTCGCGGGCGACACCCGCCGCGGGCATGGTTTCGGTTACCTTGGTTTTGCTTTGACGCGCCATGGTCATCCTCGATCACTTGCGCCGCCGAGGCGGCCTTGAAGCTGATCGAGTATCACGGCTGCAACGATAACCGTACCCTTGATGACCATTTGCCAGAATTCGCTGACGCCCATCATCACCATGCCGTCGCTCAGCGTGCCGATCACGCAGGCGCCGATGATCGTCCCGCCGATCGTCCCCCGACCGCCGGCAAGCGAGGCGCCACCGAGTACCACGGCGGCGATCGCGCTCAGTTCGAACGTCTCACCGCTCGCCGGGTGCGCGGAAACCAGATCGGACGCCACCAGCACACCGACTAGGGCGGCGCACATTCCCGAAATCACGTAGACGATCGTCTTGACCCGGCCGACACGCACGCCGGACAGCAGCGCCGCCCGCGCATTGCCGCCGACCGCATAGACGTAGCGACCGAACGGCGTGCGCGCCGCGACGAACGCGGCCACAAGCGCCAACAGGGTCATGATGACGACCGGCGTCGGAATACCCAGAAGATGACCAGCGCCGAGCAGCGGGAAGCCCTCGTTGCCGAGTTCGGAATTGCCGACCAGATTGGGAAAGGTGGCACCCCCGGATGACAGCAATGCTGCCCCGCGCGCGATGTACAGCATCCCCAGCGTCGCGATGAAGGGTGCCACGCCGAAACGGGTCACCAGCGTGCCATTGGCCAATCCGATCGCGCCGCCCAGCAGCACCGCGATCAGCACGACCAGGGGTACCGACGGATAGATCACCAGGCCGAACGGTGTCAGGGTCAGCCCGTTGAGGATCAGCGATCCCGCGACCATTCCGGCGAGTCCGACGATCGATCCCACAGACAGGTCGATACCGCCGGTCAGGACCACATAGGTCATACCGATACCGAGCACCGCGATGATGGCAATGTGCTTGGCCATGATCAGCAGACTACCGACCGACAGGAAATGCGGCGCGAGCGCGGCGAAGAACACAAAGACGACCAGCAACGCGATGAGCGCGCGCAGGCGAATGAGTGCGGCTGCCACCGGCGACCGTCCAGGACCAATCGGAATGTGGGATGTCGTCGCCATGATCGCTTTCAACAGGCTCCAAGGGTAGCGGACTGCGAGGCGCGCTCGCTCCCGAGGGAAACGCCATTGGCGGCGCGGATCAGCGCGGTCTGGTCCGCCCCCGCCGCCGCCACATCGGCGGTCACGCGGCCCGTTGCCATGACGACGATCCGGTCGGCGATGGTCAGCGCTTCCAGCAGGTCGGAGGTCGTGAACACGATGGCGATGCCGTTGGCCGACAGCGCGCGCATCACCTCGAACACCTCGGCACGCGCGCCGACGTCGATGCCGCGGCTGGGATCATCGAGCAGGATGGCGGCGGGCCCCCGCATCAAGCACCTCCCGATCACCACCTTCTGCTGATTGCCGCCCGACAAGGCGGTTATCGGCGTTTCGCCGGATTCCGCCTTGATGCCGAGTTGGCGGATCATACCGTCGACCGCCCGCCCTTCTTCGCGCGGGGACAGGAAACCCCGCGGCGCCAGGCGCGACAGGAAGGACAGGCTCAGGTTGCTGCCGACCGGCAGGTTCGAAAACAGGCCTTCGCGCTGCCGATCCTCGGGCACGAGAAGCAATCGCCGCTCGACCCGCTCGGCGATCGACAGCCGGTCGATCCGAACCCCGTCCAGGCGCACGACGCCCTCGCCCGCCCGCGCCCCGCAACAATATTCGAGCAGTTCCGTCCGCCCCGCACCCAGCAGGCCATAGATGGCGACGATCTCGCCTGCCCGCGCGGCCAGCGACACTCCTTCCACTAGCGCGGCGCCATCCGCGCGCCGCACCATCACGTCCTCGATCTCGAGCACCGGGGCGCCGGGCACCTCGCTCGAGGCACGCGACGGCAGCACCCCCTCCTCGCCCAGCATATGCTGAACGATCCACGGAATCGACGCCCCGGCAACGGGGATCGAGGCAACGACGGCGCCGTCGCGCATCACGGTGATGTAATCGCCGATTCGCATCAGCTCCTCGAGCCGATGGGAAATGTAGACGATGCCGACACCGTTGCGCTTGAGCTCGGCAAGGATCTCGAACAGGGTCGCCACTTCGCTTTCGCTAAGCGCCGAGGTCGGTTCGTCCAGGATCAGGATGCGGGCATCCTCGACGAGCGCCCGGGCGATTTCAACGATCTGCTGCTGCCCGATGCGCAGGTCTCCGACCAATGTGTCGAGGTCGATCCTGGCCTTCAATCGCCGCAGCACTTCGGCGGCGCGGTCTCGTTCGGTGCGGTGGTCGATCTGGAATCCGTTACCGACGCGACGGCCGAGAAAGATGTTCTCCACCACCGAAAGATTGGGGCAGAGATTGAGCTCCTGGAAGACGATGCCGATGCCTTGCCGCGCGGCATCGCGCACCGACCGTAACGAGATCGGCGCGCCGTCGAGCCGCAATTCGCCCTGATCGGGCTGCTCGACGCCCGCGAGTATCCGCATCAAGGTCGATTTGCCGGCGCCGTTCTCGCCGATCAGCACGTTGACTGCGCCGCCATGGACGGCGAAGTCGACGCCGCGCAGAGCCCGGGTCACACCGTAGGACTTAACCACTCCCGCGGCCTGCAGCACGACCGGCATTGTGGATCCGATCTGCGTCACGAGGTGCGAGCCCTTTCGTCGACGGTGACCGACACGGGGGTCACGACGAGCGGGTCGGCGGCACTGCGGACATTGGCAACGCCGATAAAGCGAATGCGGCGACCGGGCTGGAGTTGATCGCGCACCGGTACTACGCTGGCCAGCGCCTTCGCGGTCAGCGCGCGGCCGACCTCGGCAAAAGCAAGCTGATCGGTGAAATCGTTGAACGTAACGAAGGGCAAGGCGTCTCGGATCGCGGTTTCGGAGACGACCGGGCCGGTCTGGATGCGCACCACGCGGCCGGGCAGCGCCACATCGACGCTGCCTCGTGGAGTCGTCGTGTCGACCTTGGTGACGACACCCTCGCCCTTGAGAACGAACGTCCAGGCCGATCCATCGCCGACGCGCCGGCCCAAGGCGGCGCCCGCTTTGTCGAGGCCGCGGTCGATTGCCGACACCACTATGGGCAACGGCTTAGCCTCGGCGTCGATCGCGGGCACTGCCTTCGACTTCCAAATCGCATCGACATAGCGCGGCGCATCGAAGTCGCCCCCGAGACGCGCGCGAAGCGCGCGATCTTCCTCGATGGTCAGGACTTTGCAGCCGCCCAGCGCGCATGCCCCTCCTATCGCAACCGTGAGGGCGATGGCGAGCGTCAGCCGCCGGACCGCATTTCCGCTCAAGACTCCTCCCCCACCATACCTTAGCTCTTACTTTCGGTATTTTTCACTTTTCGGTGTTTAGATTTGCCGCCTTCCTCTCCGCTTGTCAAACGCCCAAGCATGCTCGGGAGTGCGATGATCGACCGATCGAAGGCATTTTCACCATCAAACGAAAAAAGTCGAAAGTTATGCTTGCGACGGCAATGCGAGAAACCTACACTGCCAATTCAAAAGGAGGGGCGCGTTGCTACAGAATTCCGCCGCCGCGCGGCAGGCAGATCGCGAACAACTGATCCATTCGCTGCGTCGGCACGCGACCTGGATGCGGCGTCGCAGCATTCAGATGGTGTTCGAAGCCGGTCAAGGGCATCCCGGTGGCGATCTGTCCGCCATCGACATCCTGGCGACGCTCTATTTCGGTATTCTGCGCTATGACCCGAAAGAACCGAACGACCCCATGCGTGACCGGTTCGTCATGAGCAAAGGGCATTGCACGGGAGCACTCTATACCGCGCTGGCAGGCGCCGGATATTTCCCCGAAGAAGAGTTGACGACCTATTTGAAGCCGGATTCGCTCCTTAACGGGCATCCGAACCGAACCTATCTGCCAGGCGTCGAAACAAATACTGGACCATTGGGCCACGGACTTCCCGTGTCGGTCGGAATAGCCATTGCCGGGCAGATCGATGCGGCCGATTATCGGACTTTCGTGCTGACCGGCGATGGCGAGTTGCAAGAGGGCAGCATGTGGGAAGCGGCGATGCTGGCCGGACATCGCAAGCTCGACAAGCTGACCGTCATCGTCGATCGCAATCGGCTGCAACAAGGTGCGCCGACCGAAGAGACCAACGCGCTCGAACCGCTGGCCGATAAATGGCGCGCCTTTGGCTGGGAGGTCATCGAGCTCGACGGCCATGACCATGCCGCATTATTCGACACGCTGGGCGCGCCGGCAGCCGGAAAGCCGCGCTGCGTGATCGCGCACACGGTCAAGGGACAAGGTGTCTCCTATATGCGCGACCAGGCAGGCTGGCATCATGGCGTCCCCAGTCCCGACCAATATTCCCAGGCACTTGCCGAGCTGGTCCTAGAGGAGCCCCTCGCGTGAACGCTGCCCCTACCCCGGCCCCCGGGATGTTCGATTGCCGCGACTCCTATGCGCGTACGCTGGAGGCCCTTGCGGGCGAGGATCGTCGGATTGTTGCCGTCGTGAACGACAGCGTCGGGTCGAGTAAACTCGGCAAGTTCCGCGAGATGTTTCCGGATCAGCTGGTCAATGTCGGCATCGCCGAACAGAATATGGTCGGGGTCGGCGCGGGCTTGGCCAATGGCGGCAAGGTTCCGTTCGTGAGCGGAGCGGCCTGTTTCCTGACCGCCCGGGCGCTCGAGCAGATCAAGGCGGACGTCGCGTATAGCAAGGCCAATGTGAAGCTTTGCGGCATTTCGAGCGGCGTCGCTTATGGCGAACTCGGCGCGACGCACCATTCGATCGAGGATCTCGCCTGGTTGCGTGCGATGCGCGAACTCACCGTCATCGTCCCGTGCGATCCATCCGAAACCGCAGCCGCGATCCGGGCGGCCGCCGCGATGGATGGACCCGTTTTCATCCGGATCAGCCGCATGCCGGTGCCCGAGCTCGATCACTCGGCCCCGTTCGCCATCGGCCGGGCCGAAAGGATGCGCGAAGGCGGCGATATCACGATCATCGCCACCGGCACGCTGGTATATCGCGCCTTGGCCGCGGCAGCGATACTGGACCGCCAGGGCATCGCCGCGCGTGTCATCAACATGGCGACGATCACGCCGCTCGACGAGGAAGCGGTGGTCGACGCCGCTCGTGAGACCGGAGCGATCCTCACGGCCGAAGAGCATGTCGTGCGCGGCGGCTTGGGCGGCGCGGTTGCGGAGATCGTCGCGACGCGCCATCCGGTGCCGATGCGCATCCTTGGATTCGACGGGTTTCAGCCCACCGGATCGGCCGAATGGCTGATGGAACGCGCCGGGTTGACGTCGGACGGCATCGCCAGGTCGGCGCTCGATCTGCTGGCCCAAAGGGGAACCTGATGCCTGTCGGCCCGATTCTAGCGATCGACCAGGGCACGACCAACACCAAGGCATTGCTCGTCGAGCCCGACGGAATGATCGTCGCGCGCGCCAGCCGGCCAATGACCCTCTCGCACCCGCAGCCGGGATGGGCGGAACAATCGGCGGCGGATATCTGGGCCGGCGTTCAGCAGGTCATCGCCGACATCGTCACGCAAACCGGAAACCGGACGCCAGCCGCGCTCGCGATCAGCAACCAGCGCGAGACGATCATTCTGTGGGACGCGCAGACCGGCGAGGCGGTGGGCCCCGCGATCAGCTGGCAATGCCGGCGTTCGTCCGATCGATGCGCCGCGCTGCGCGCTGCCGGCCATGGGCCGGGAGTGTTCGAGCGGACGGGTTTGGCGCTCGATCCGCTTTTCCCCGCGACCAAACTCGCCTGGCTGCTCGACCACGACAGCGCCATTCGCCCGCGCGCCGAGGCCGGGATGCTACGCGCCGGCACCGTCGACAGCTGGCTGCTGTGGAACCTTACAGGCGGCGCCGAACATGCCACCGACCACAGCAACGCATCGCGTACTCAGTTATTCGATCTGAGGTCGCTCGCCTGGGACGCCGAGCTCGCGGCCCTGTTCGAGGTCCCGCTGTCGCTGCTGCCGCGCGTGCTGCCGTCCGACAGCCACTTCGGCCTCGTCGCCGGCGGACGCACCGCTTTGTCCCCCGGCATCCCGATTCACGCGATGATGGGGGATTCGCACGCTGCTTTGTTCGGGCATCGCATCAATCAGCCGGGTATCGCCAAGGTGACGATCGGCACGGGTTCATCGATGATGGCGCTGACCGACCGTTTCGTGACGTCCGCCAATGGACTGTCCAGCACGATTGCCTGGAGCTCCGGCAGCGGAATACATTATGCGCTCGAGGGCAATATCACCGTCTCCGGCCAGGTGGCGGGGTTCGTCGGGCGGCTGCTCGGTGCCGCCGACGAAGAGGCGCTATCCTCGCTTGCGCAGACGGTCGCGCACGCGGATGGCGTGGTTTTCGTGCCGGCGCTCGCCGGGTTGGGCGCACCGCATTGGCAGGACCGGGCCCGCGGGCTGATCACCGGGATGACCCTGGCGACTACCCCAGCGCATGTCGCGCGGGCGGCGTTCGACGCGATCGCTCTGCAGATCGTCGACGTCTGCCAGGCGGTGGAAGCGGATATCGGCCACCCCTTGGCCGGCCTGACCGTCGATGGCGGGGCGACGCGCAACGACTTCCTGCTTCAACTGCTCGCCGATTTGCTCGATCGGCCGGTTGTGCGTCGGGCGGATCCGGAACTGAGCGCGCTCGGCGTGGCCATGATGGCCGCTCGGGGACTTGGCGCCGTTACCGACACGGTCGAGACTAATCGCGACGTCACGTTCCGGCCGGCGATCGACGCTACGCAGCGCCGCGACATCCATGGTGCCTGGCGCGCAGCCATTCGCCAGGCGATCGACGCCAGCCAGGAATAGCGTCGATGCCAACGGCGCTTGGCGAACGCGATTAAAGCGGCCTGCGTTTAGATGGAAACGCGGCCCGCTCCAGACTTTCTATAGCCGCGACAACGTTTCGCCGCCTGGCCGGCAAACCTCACGCGCCCGGAACTCAGCCGATACCGGCGCAAAAAGGCGCCCGACGGTTCGGAAGAACCGTCGGGCGTTAGGGGAGGATCCTAGAATTTGGTGCGGATGCCGAATTCAAACAGGCGTCCAAGCGTGGAACCGTTGGCGTAGCCGCTGCCGGAATTCTTCCACGGCGGGTCGGTATCGAACAGGTTGTTGACGTTCAGCGTCAGCGACGTCGACTTGATCACGCCGAGCTTCTCCAAATCGATCGCGGCGTAGAGGTCGACCGTGTCGAAATGGCCGACGGCCGACTGGGTCGGATCGAACAGGATCGGATAGCCGCCGCTATGGGTCAGCGTCGCGCGCCCCGTTACCGGGCCGACATCGGCACCGAGTGTCGCGATGAAATTGAACCGGCCGAAACCGTTATCGAGCAGTTCGGTATAGACCCCGTTGTTCGCCGGGCTCGAATTGCGGTGGAGGGTATAGGTGCCCCCGAAGCTGGCATTGACCGAGCCGAAACCGGTCGGCTGGTTCAGCACCACGTTGAAGTCGATGCCATCCTGCTTCAGCCGGCCGCGATTGTAGCGGCGCACGTCGAGTATCGAATAGACCGCGCCATAGGTGTTGTAGAGGAAGTTCACGGACGGAAAATTGTCCGGCCTCAGACCGCCCGAAAAAGCGTTGACCTGCGCGGCGGTCGGATTGCGAATGAAGAAGGGCGCGTTGAGCGGGTCGTTATAAAATGCCGGGCCGAAAAAACCGCCCGTATTGACACTGATGATGTCGGTGAAATCGATATTGTAATAAGTCGCACTGAGCGTCAGCGCATGGAAGAAGGTCGGCGTGAAATCCGCGCCCAGCGACCAGGTATGCGCCTTTTCCGGGCGCAGCGTCGCGCTACCGCCGGAAATCCAGATGATCGGCAATCCGCCTGAATAACCGATCCCCGTGGTTGCCGAAATGCGGGCATCGACCGCACCGACCGTATCCGCGAGGCTCGGCGCATGAAACGACGTTCCCCAGTTGCCGCGAATGGTAAACCCGGTGAACGGCCGATAATTGAACCCGATTTTCGGGTTGGTCGTACCCCCGACATCGTCATAATGATCGTAACGCACCGAGGCAGTCAGATCGAGCGCCTGGATGCCGCCCATCGCGTTTCCGGCGCCGACGATCGGTACGAACAGTTCGCCGAACACCGACCCTACGTTTCGCGCACCGGACGAAGCGTTGGTGAACGACGTCGCTTTGGCTCCGAACGCAATGCGAGCCGCGATTTTTTCATAATGGTACTCAGCCCCGACCGCGAGGCGGACGTCGCCGCCCGGTAGCGAGAATAAATGCCCATCGGCGATCAGGCGCGCTTCGGCCAGGTCCTGCTTGGATTCGGAGAAGTTGCTGTAATCGCGGATGGCGGCGAGGACCGCCGGACTGGTCTTGGTGACGTCATACGGGTTGAGTGCGGTGGCGATGGTCGTGCCGGCCAGCGCCGCGGCGACGTTGCCGGCATTGGCCGGATACTCGATGGTGTTGTTGTAGCTGTGACCGTAATTTGCGAGACCGCGCAGATGCCAGCTTCCACCCAAATCGGCGTCGAAGGTCGGCGTCACTCCCCAAGAGTCGAATCGCGCCGGCGCATCGACGCCGAGCCCGAAGACCGGACCAAAGGCGAACGAAACCCGCTGGCTCGTTTCCGCACCGATCGGCTGGAAATAGGGGTTGGCGTTGGTGATCGTCCCGCTGCCCGCCAGAGTCGCTTCCATCGTGTGGGTCACGCGACGTGAGTAATAAGCGGTGATGTTGGTCGACAGCTTGCTGCTCAGTTGCTGGTCGAGCGTGACGAACACGGTATTCCGGTTTTCGCGGGGATAGATGTCCGCATAATCGGTCGTGCTGCAACGGTTCGGCGATCCGGCGATCCTGCCCGGCAGCGGGTAAAAGGTCGATCCGATCTGGATATTGCCGGGCGTGCAATTGAAGCTGCGGTTATCGGGCCCGCCATTGGCCGTGAAATTCTGCGTGACATATCGGCGTTCGTACCCCTGCACATTGTTGTGCCAGGCATAAGCATAGGACGCGAACAGCGAACCCGAACCCCAGTCCTTGCCGACCGTGATATTGCCGTCCACGGTCTGATAGCCATCGGCGAAACCGTACCGACCAGTCGCCGCGACCCCGTTGAAGCGCTTGGTCGTGATGAAGTTGATCACGCCACCGATCGCATCCGAACCGTAGATCGACGAGCCGCCGTCGGGGATCACTTCGACGCGCGAAATGATGCCGGGCGGGATGATCTGGGGATCGACATATGTCTGCAGAATGCCCGAACCGACCACGCGATGGCCGTTGAGCAACGTCAACGTCGTGGTACCGCCCGATGCGCCCAGACCACGCAGGTTGGTCTGCACGATGGGCTGGCCAAAGCCACCGGCGCCGGTCGGGATCGAATTGAAATTGCTGATTTGCGGGATTTTCGCGAGCACATCGTTCGACGATTGCGCGCCTGTGGCGGTCACGTCGTTCGCCGTCAGCGCGATGACGTTGGTGCCTACCGGCGCGATGCCGCGCAACAACGTGCCGGTGACGACGATGTCCTTCGCATCGGCTTTCTGATCGTCGCCGCCCGACGATTGATCCGTGCTGATACCTGGAGCCGGCGCGCCGGACGTCGCATCGGTTTGACCGCCTGACGGCGCCGGGCTGCTCGGCACCGACTGATCGGCCGGCGTCGATTGCGCCAATGCCGGGCTGATGAAGCTCATCCCCAGCGCAAGTGCGCTGACGGACCGGAAAGCGACACCACGAGTTGCGACTGCATTCACTGCTTTTCCCCTCCTGAATGGTCCGATCGCCTGCCGCGTCGGACTCAACTGAACGGTCCTCACGGAAGGCCGCCATTTACAAACGTCGTTAGCGCACATCTCTCCGAATGGCAATAAAGTACTTTCGGTTTTTTTCTTATTGCGTAGATAATGCGATAAAACGAAAATAATTATGCATCACCTGCTTCTTTTAATGGGGAAAATCAGAATCCCCGGCGGCCATCAGCCGAACGTCGTTGCGTTCGGTGCCGATCGAAGAGGATCCGCCTGGTTCTTCGCGTGCGCGCGCGACGGCCGATCACCGTCAGTGCCAACGCGGGCCGAGCGCCCCCGTCAGCCAACCATCGACAGACCTCAAAACCGTCTGGCCTCCAATTGCGCGAGCGGCGCGACCGTCTCGCCCGGCGGCGGTGCATCCACGCGGGTCAAGCGCAGCAATCCCGGCGCGATATGGGGATCATATTGCTGCTCCGATCCGGACGTATAGCCGATCGTGGTGATCCGCATCAGCCAGGGGTCGACCAGATCGACCCTGTAGGTGCCGGGCGCGATCTTGATCGTCACCGGCGGATGGTCGAGCTTCATGTCGCCATAAGGCTGGCTTAGCGGCAATGGCTTGCTGGGCGTGGCCGGACCGAAGAACCCGGTATTCCAGTCGGCAAGCTCGCGCGGTGCCGGGAAGTAGATCAGATAATAGCTACCGCGCTTCGCCAATACGCTGGGCGCGAACAGCTGGCCCGGATAGCTGACGACGTCGTTTGCGGGCTCGAGGTCCTGGAACGGCGCCGCGCTCAGCACCTCCTTCAGAAAGGCCAGGCGGGGCGGAGAATCACCAACGAAGTCGAGCGCATCACTGGCGCCGTAGAAGCTCTCGCCATGCGAGCCATAAGCACCCGCCATCGCGACCGACCAATGCATGTCGACGATCTCGCGGCCACTGAAGCTTCCCCAGGTGAGGCCGTTGTCTCCCTCATAGCCATATTCGTCGACGACCACGGGCTTGCCTATCGCGCGCGCGTCGAGCGCGATTGCGCCGAGGTTGCGCGGGCCCTTGGCTAGCCGCTGCATCGTCACGTCCTGGATATTGACGTGGGTGATCCACGGCTGGCGGTTGTCATAATAGCCCAGCACGCTGTGATGGATGCTGAGCAGATGCCGGTAAGGATCGGCCCGGCTGACCAGCTCGCCGAGCCGATTCCAGTCCTTCTGGACCTTGAAGAGATCGTACTCGTTCGCGACCGTCCACCACACATTGTCGAACGCGGCCAGCCTCGCCACGGCGTAACGAAGATAGGCCTCGTCCGCTTTGGGACCCATGTCCGAAACGTTGCCCGGACCGAGCGCCTCGGCATAGGGGATGAAGAGGATGAGGTCGGCCTGGACATGTTGGGACTGGAGTCCCCGCAGCCCCTTCTCCACCTCGCGAAAATAGGCCGGATTCGGTCGCGACAGATCCATCTTGCCGTCGGCGCCGGTCTCGAACGGCCGCGGCACGTCCTTGCCCTCGAAGAAGGCGCCGCCGAGCAGCATGAAGCGTGCCTTGTTGAACGCGCTATGCTGGAGCCGGCCGAGCATCCGCTCCCGCTCCCCGGCCCCCGCGATCAGCCCGCCATATTGTGTCGTGCCGAGCATGAAATAAGGCGCGCCATCGGCATAGGCGAAATGGTAGCTATTCGCGACACGGATCGGGCCACGATCACCGGCCCCGGCAGCGGTGACCGTGAAGCTCCCGCTCTTGCCGGACAGCGCGGGATCGTTCGAGATGGTGCGGAACGTCCATCGACCTTCCTGATCCGGCATGATGCGGATTTTCCAGACGTGCCCGCCATCGAAAAACCCCTCGGGATGGAACAGCTTTCCGCTGGGCGATCGAAACTCCGCGCTGAGCGTCACGCCGCTGACCGGGTTGGCATAAGCGCGGTCGGACGACAGCGTGATTTCACCCATGCCCCAGCGCGCCACCTTGCTCGGGACATCGACCAGGTCCGCCGCAGCCGGAGAGGCCGCCGCGATCAGGATCAGGTAGCCCGCCAGGGCAAGCAGCCGCGAACCGAACACTCGCATATGATGCCTCCCTCGACCGGCCGGGCTCAACGGAACAGCAGCGGAGCGAACTCGCTCAAATACAGCCGCCAGTTCCGCCAATCGTGGCCGCCAGGGGATTCCGTGGCGGTGAGCTTCACGCCCTTCGACTGGAAATAGGAGGTGAGTTCGATGGCGCCGGGTGCTGCGAAGTCGGTATGTCCCCAACCCCACCAGAAGAGTTTCAGCTCCTTGTTCATCCGCGCGATCGTGTCTTGATTATGATCGTAGAAGAACTGGCGGTCCTCCTGGAGAAACCAGCCCGAACTGAAAATGCCGACATAGCGGAAGGTGCCGAGATTGCTGGCGATACTGGTGTTAAGGGTTTGCACGCCGCCCATCGACAGGCCCGCCATCGCCCGCCCCTCCGGCGTTTCGATCGTGCGGAAGCTGCGTTGGACGAAGGGGATGATGTCGGTCATCATCTCCTTCACGAACGGCTCCTTGTTCGGATCTGACGTCATCACCTGAAAAGCATTCGGCGTCCAACCCGCCGGCATGACGACGATCATCGGCTTGGCTTTGCCTTCCGCGATCAGATTGTCGAGGATCTCGTTGGCCCGGCCGGCCGTCAGCCAGGAGGTTTCGGAATCGCCGCGGCCGTGCATCAGATAGAGCACCGGATAGGTGCCCTTGCCCTTGTCGTAGCCTGGCGGCGTATAGATCATCAGCCGGCGGTCGATCCCGCCGAGCGTGGACGAGATGAAATGCTGCTCGATGACCGAGCCATGCGGCACGTTGCGATGCTCGGAGAAATCGCCGGGAACGATCAGCAGGCTGTTCTGGCTCGCATGCTGCGGCGACATCTCGGTATTGCGCGGATCGAGCGTGACGACGCCATCCACGACGAAGAAGTAGCGATAGACACCGGGCCGGATCGGCTCCGTGGTGGTACCTGTCCAGACGCCGTCCGCGCCTTTCACGAAGTTTACGACAGGTGTCGGCCCGGCGGTCAGATCGCCCGGGGGGCCCATGACGGCATTGGCTTGCGTGACGAACTCGCTGCCGAGCGTCACGGTCTTGGCGTTCGGCGCGCCGATACGAAAGGTGACGCGGTGGTCGGGCAGAACCTCCGGCGACAATACCTCGGCAGCCTGGACACCGCGATCGACGACGATGGGCGGTGTCGGGCGGGACTGCGCGACGACGCTTGCCGGCGCCGTTACCAGCGCCGTCGCGATCGACAGCGACACCAATATGTGACGAGCTCCCATGCCTTCCTCTCCTGCCTCACTCACCGAATCCCGGTCTCTTGCCGCCGGCTCTCCCGAGTTCGCGAACGATCCGTCGATTGACGCGATTCGTCAACGATAATCTTCGAATTTATTTCGATTATCTTCGTATAGACGAAAGCCAGTGAGCGTCATCTGCCCGGCCGAAACTGTTCCAGTTATGGCGAGGCGAGTTATCAGTCTAACGCAAGCCGGCTTCTGAAGTGCGGTGTTTTGGCCTAGGGTCAGGCCCCATTGATATGAGGGTGCGATCTGTTCGGGCTCCGTGAGGAGACTGGATTGCGCGCCCTGTATGGCTGAAGGATGAGAAGATGACGCGGCGCGAGCCAGGCGTCCGACACTGTGGGATCTCAAGAGGCTGATCGGACGCTCGAACTAGTTGGCTATATTTCTTTCACTCGGCTCTGTGGCTGACAGTCAGCTTTCCAACGTCTGTCGACCGGAACCCGCCTGTCTGGAACCGGCCCACTTCCTGCCATTCCTATTTTGCAGTGATCGAACGACCGGATCTGGGCCGATAGCCGAATGGCGACTTTCAGGCGGGAGAGCGCAGAAAGCTGACCTTCGGAGCGGACAGCACAGCGGGCGGCTCGGGCCGGAACGTTATCTGGACCATCGCTAGCGCGATTAGCGAGAGATGGCCGCGAACCTACCTTGGAAGCGCAGACTTATCATTGCGGCCTGACGGGCGTCGATAGTTGTTCCCCACTAATAACGGGTTGCCGGGAAGCCGGTCCGCTCAGGAGCCGTTGCTGCGAACGCGCCGTCGTGGTGATGTGCGCGAAATGACAGAACACGCGACCAACGGATTCGACAGCGCAAGCCTCGCCGCGGCGATGCACGACGGCGAGACAGACGAATATCTGAATCAGGCCATGCGCGTTCTCGATGACGCCGCCTGGGCGGCATTCGCCGACGACGCTGGCGCAGCCCACCGTCGCGGCGACCTCGACCTCACGGCGAAAACACGGGTTCGAGTCCCGTAGGGGTCACCAGCGATTTCAATGGCTTGGCGGAAATCCAAAGAGCAGAGGACCGCTTCGGCAACAGCAGCAGGGACGTCTTATCGCGGTTAGTCCGCACGCCCCGACCTAAGATACTCCATCGGCGTAGCGCCGAACGTCATCTTGAACGCGGCCGTAAACGCGCTTGGGCTGTTATAGCCGGCTTCGAAAGCCGCTTCGATCACCTTGGCCCCATCTGCCAGTCGCCTCAACGCGTGGACCAGGCGCTGTTGGTTTCGCCATCGCCCTAAGGTGAGGCCGGTTTCGCGAAGAAACAATCGCTCGGCCGTGCGCCTGCTCGTGCCTGCCTGCCGGCAGATTTGTTCGAGCGGTCGCGGATCGGCGGGATCGGCGGCCAGCGCCGCGGCGACGCGACAGGCGCGCGGATCCGTCGGGTTCGGCAGGTCCAGGGACGCCGTCGGGACCTCTTCAAGTTGGTCGATGAGGAATCGGATCAGGCGATCCTCCCTAGGGATCGCGCAACTCAAGGCCGGAAATTGGCAGGCATGGGCGATCAACGACCCAAGCAGGCCCGTTACACCGACGACACAGCATTCGGAGGGCAGCGTGGCCAATCCGGGCCGCACATAGAGACTCCGCATCGCGACATGGCCGGACATGACGATCAGATGCTCGGCGCCCGCGGGAATCCAGACAGCTCGATGAGCAGGCGTAACCCAGGTTCCAACCCGGGTCTGAATCGTCATCGCGCCATGGGAGGCGTACGCCAGTTGATCACGGGAATGGCGGTGCGGCGGAATAGTTTCGCCAGGCTGGAAATCGCGCGCAAATGTCAGGACTTCGGCCGGCTGGGCCATCCCGTCATCGTCCGTTGCCGCGTGACGCAAATCCAACATCGATTGGCAAGCTCCCGATAGAGCGGAACCGCTGCAAGGCGTAATTCATCCTACACCGATATTGGGAGATGCGCATGCACATTGGCTCGAGGCCCCTCCACCGGCGCGCGCTGCTGACCGGCGGCGGAGTAGCGATCGCCCTCCCGCTCCTCGATGCGATGGTGCCGTCCATAGCCCGACGCTTCGCCGCCGAGCCGCCGGTTCGCTTTGTCGCGTTCGAGATGGTCCATGGATCGGCCGGCAGCACCGCCTATGGCCGCGAGCGGCACCTCTGGTCCCCAGCCGAAGCGGGGCGAGCCTTTCGGATGACGCCCATCCTCGACTCGCTCGGGCCGCGTCGCAATGAGCTCACGATTGTCAGCAACACCGCGCTGCTGGGTGCGATCTCGCACGATTCGTCTGAAACCGGTCCGGGCGTGGACCATGCCCGTTCTTCGGCTTGCTTCTTGACGGGGGCGCATCCCCGGAGAGGCAATGGCATCTTCGCCGGCGCCTCGCTCGACCAGATCTACGCCGGGAGCATTCAGGGCGAGACTCCGGTTTCGTCGCTCCAGCTCGGAATCGAAGATCCCAACGACGCCGGAAACGGGCAGCCTTGGGCAGACGGCTATGACCCGGCTTATCGGCAATGCATCAGTTGGGGCGATGCGGCGACGCCATTACGCCCGCAGCGGCGGCTTAGCGCGGTCTTCGCGACGCTGTTCGGCCGCCCTCCAGCAGGCACGAGCAATTCCACGGGCAGCATCATCGACGCGGTGTCGGACTCCTCGGCCGGGCTTCGTCGCGACTTGAGCGTTCCTGACCGTCGGCGGATCGATGCCCATTTGGCGACGATCCGCGACGTGGAGCGGCGCATCGCCGCATTTGAGGACGCCGTGACCACCACGCCGCCTTTTTCCGAACATGTGCGACTACTGAGCGATCTTCTGGTCCTCGCTTTCGCCGCGGACATCACGCGCGTCGCGACAGTGAAACTTGGCATGGACCGCAGCCAACGGGTCTATTCCGAGAGCGGTATCGACGGGCCATTCCACGTTTTGTCGCATCATTCCGAAGAGCCGGAGAAGATCGAAGCCTTTGGTCGGCTGAATGCCTTTCACGTGCGGCAATTCGCCTATTTTCTCGAGCGGCTTCATGAGACCGCCGACGGCGCCTCCAATCTCCTGCGTCAATCGGTGGCGCTGTACGGAAGCCCAATCGGCGACTCCCACGTCCATGCGCATGACTTCCTGCCGCTGATCCTGGCGGGTCACGCCGGCGGGCGTATCGCGGGCGGTCAACACATCATGTCCGCGCCGGGCACGCCGATGGCGAACGTCCTTCTATCGGTCGCACATGCCCTGGGAATGGAGATGGAGCGGTTCGGCGACAGCACCGGAACGATCGCTCTCTAGCGCGGGGCCGCCGGAAAGAGCGTAGATGCGTCCTGCATCACCGCCGAACACCGCCGCCCCAAATCAAGCGGCACTCTACTGGAGCGTGACCGTCTGTACCAAGCTATCCATTTCGCGCGTGACGGCGGGAGTGATGTCCATGGCGTTGTTCCAGCCATAGGTGTTGTTGCGTTCCACCACCAAGCTGCAGACGTTGCGCGTCACGACACGGCCGAGCGCCTCGTTCAGCGCGCGATCGATCTGCTGCTGGCCGCGCTCCTGGGCGGCGATGAAGCGGACATTCTGCTGCTGCTCGATTTCGCGCGCCTGCTGATCGAGCGCGGCCAGCTGTCGCTGATATTCGATCGGTGCGGTGGCGTTCTGGCGCGCCTCCAGCTGCCGCCGCTGCTGCTCGATGCCGTTCCGCCGCTGCGCTAGATCGCCCGACAGCGACGCCTGCATCTGCTTGAGCTGCGCCTGCATCGACTGGCCCGCGCGCGACGCGCCGATCGCGCCGGTGCGCGACAACAGGCAGAGGCCCTGGATCGGCGGCCCAAAGGTCTGGGCCGACGCGGGCGCCCCGGCACAGATCAGCAGGATGGCGGCGAGCTGTCCGAACAATCGCATGCCGCCGCCTCTCGCCCAATCAGCGCGCGGCCGCAACCCGGTCCGCACAGGCCTGATCCTGCCAGATCACCTCGGACACGGTCACGCTATAATGGCCGGGCGGCCGCTCGAAGCGGATTTCCATCCGACAGCGAACCCGCTCGAGACTTCCCGGCGCGACCGGAAAGAACAGCACATAGTTCCACCGCCGAGTGATGCCTTCGCCGAAATGCGGCGGGCCAATCAGCCGATAGATGCTGAACTTGTCGACGCCGGGCGTGATCATCCGCACCGCTGCCGGGCTGACCGTCGCGCCCAATTTCTTTTCCTCCAGCGGACGGTGAGGAAATGCATCCGGATCGACCTTTGCCACATAGACCGGGACGGGCGTCGCGGCGGCATCCTTGGCCGTCGCCGCGAACGAGCCCGAAAGACCGCAACCGACGAGAAGCGTAAGCGCGAGAAAGCTGAGTCTCATTGCGTCCTCCTTAGAGCATCGCGCGGAAAAGTGGGTTCCGGTTTTCCGCGAAAAGCGATGCGACCACAAATGTTTAGAGCGGCGTGTCCGATTCAAAATCGGCCACGCCGCTCTAGGATCAGAACTGGATGCCGAAGCCGGCATTGGCACCGACCCGCTGCTGGGTGTCGTAAGTCACCCCGGCCTTGAAGATGGTGCGACCGTCATCCATCACCCGCGAGAGACCGAGCGAGAAGGCCGACTGGCCCTGATAGGTGCCCGCACCGAAAGCGAGCATGCCGCGCCCGGGCTCGAAGGCCTGGGGGAGACCCGCTGCCGCCAGCGCGCCGGCGGTTCCGGCATTGGCATTCCGCTGGACCCTGCCAAGGTCGTACTGGATCCCGGCAAGCTTGATATCGGTATAGGCGTTGGCCGACGCGAGCGTGCTCGCCATGCCGCTGTTGAGCTGCTGGACGTTGACCGCATCGGTCGGCGCGACACCCGCGGCGACATTGCTCAGCACTGCGGCCGGTCCGCCGGGGTTGAACGTCACCGATTTGCCGCCGGCATCATATTGCACCGAATTGCCCGCGACTTGCTGCACCTTGTAGAGTTGCGAGCCGTTGACGGCGTCGGATGAGGTCGCGTTGACCGCACCGGCGCCGACATTCTGGACGACATTGCCGCCCATATTGACGACCGTGTTCTGCCCCACGGCGAGGCCGCCATTGGCGGTCACCGTGCCGGCGAAGGTCGGGTTATCGGCCACCGCGACCTGGAGCTGGTTGCCGTTCAGCGTCACGACGGTGTTGGAGCCCGCCGTCACGTTGAGTGTGCCGTTCGACCCGATGTTGGTCGACGGACCGCCATTGGCCTGGATGTTCCAGCCCGCGCCGGCGGTCTGATTGATCGCCTGCAGTGCGTCGTTGACGCTGTTGTAGTTGCTCCCGCCGACGTTGAGGTTGGTGGTGACGGTGCCGGTGGTCGGATCATAGGTCGAATTGCCGCCCAGGCCCGCCGCCGTGCTGTTGCCCAGGTTGGTGACGTTGTTGGCGACCGTGGTGACACTGCCCGCGATGTTGGTCACGCGGTTGTCGAGGTTGGTGATCTGGGTGTTCTGCGCGCCCAGCGCATCGCCGACGTTGTTGTAGGTGTTGCCGCCGACCGCGTAGCTCGGCGCGGTATAAGCGCCGGTGGTGGGATTGTAGGACGCGCCGCCGCCGAGCGAAGTGGCGGTGTTCTGCGCGACCTGGTTGAGCTGGCTGACATTGACCGCATCGGTCGGCGCCGAGCCTGCCGCGACATTGGTGACCTGGCGCTCTGCGCCCGCCGCGCCGACCGAGACTTCGCCGGCGGAGCTTTGGGCGGTTCCGAGACCATAAGCGGTATAGCCGGTCCGCGACCCCACTGTCGTCACCGCGCCCGCGCCCAGCGCGACGCTGCCCGCGAAGCTGGCATTGGCGCCCGGTCCGATCGCGATCGACTGGATGCCGGTCGAGACCGAGTTGGTGCCGAGCGCGATGCCGTCGGCCCGCGAGACCCGGGCATTCTGACCGATCGCGGTGCCGCCGGGCGCGGTCTGATCGACCACCGCGCCATTGCCGATACCGACGCCATTGTCGCCATTGACGACCGTGGTCGGTCCTACGGCAACGGAGTCGGTCCCGACGGCAAGTGAGTCCAAAGCCACGGAATTGGCGTGGAAATATTTGGTCGAGGTGACCGACACCGATCCGATCGCGCCCTGAAGCTGACGGAGCGTCACTGCGTCATTCGCCGCGGTACCGTCCGCGACATTGATGATCTGGCGATACTCGCCGGTCGTCGCATTGCCGACCGACACCGCCCCGAGCAGGGTGGCGTCGCTGGTATTGTAGGGCACGAAGCCCAGGCCCGCGGGAATGGCGCCGATCGCCGGTGCCAGCGCGCGATCGGACAGCGATCCGCTGCCCAGCGCCAGCGAGCCGTCAACGCTCGCCACGGCATTGTTACCCATCGCGATGCTGTCGGTGTTGTTGGCCACCGCCTGAGGCCCGACCGCGACGCTGTTGGTTCCCACCGCCTGGCTGTCGGCGAGCGTCGAGGTGGAGTGGAAATATTTGATGCCGCCGCCATTGGTGATGTTGGTGACCGTCGCCCCGATGCTGGTCACGGTGTTACCGAGATTGGTGACGGTGTTGCCCAGGTTGGTGACCGTGTTACCGAGATTGGTCACATTCGTGCCGAGGCTGTCGACCGCCTGGTTGGTGGCGAACAATTGCGATCCGTTGATCGCATCGGTCGAGCCGCCATTGACCTGCCCCGCCGCGACATTGGTGATCGTGCGCTCGGCGCCCACCGCGCCGACGCTCAGCGTGCTGGTCGGCGTGGTGCCGGCGAAGGCGTAATTGGTGCCGTTGATCGTGATGCCGCCGGTCGCCACTGTCGCCGCCGTGGTCGAGCCGTTGCCGATCGCGATGTCGCCGGCATTATTGGCCACCGCATTGGGTCCGATCGCCACCGAATCCGTGCCCAGCGCCTGGCTGTCCGGCAGCGTCGAGCTGGCGTGGAAGTATTTGATACCGCCGCCATTGGTGATGTTGGTGACGGTGGCGCCGATGCTGGTCACGGTGTTGCCGAGATTGGTGACCGTGTTGCCCAGGTTTGTGACCGTGCTGCCGAGATTGGTCACATTGGTGCCGAGGCTGTCGACGGCCTGGTTGGTGGCGAACAATTGCGATCCGTTGACCGCATCGGTCGAGCCGCCGTTGACCTGCCCCGCCGCGACATTGGTGATCGTCCGCTCGGCGCCCACCGCGCCGATGCTCAGCGTACTGGTCGGCGTGGTGCCGGCAAAGGCATAGTTGGTGCCGTTGATCGTGGCACCGCCGGTCGCCACTGCCGCCGTGGTGGTCGAGCCGTTACCGAGCGCGATGTCGCCGGCATTGTTGGCCACGGCATTGGGTCCGATCGCGACCGAGTCCGTGCCCAGAGCCTGGCTGTCGGCCAAGGTCGACGTGGCGTGGAAGTACTTGATGCCGCCGCCATTGTTGATGTTGTTGACCGTGTTGCCGAGATTGGTGATGTCGGTCGTGTTCGTCGCCACCTGCTGATTGGTCGCGAACAATTGCGAGCCGTTGACCGCGTCGGTCGAGGTGGCGTTGATCGCCCCCGGCGCAACGTTGGTGACGACCTTATTGCCGGCATTGATGCCGGTGGTAGTGACACTGGGCCCGCCGGCGATGGTCAGGCCATTATTGTTCAGCAGCGTCCCACCGGCCGTCACGCTGTTGACCGTCAGGTCGGGGTTGGTGGCGACCGTTATGTCGGTGCCGGTGCGCGTGACCTTGATATTCTGTCCGTCGAGGAACTGGACCGTGCCGCCTGGCGAGACATTGGTCGCCGCATCGCCATTGGTGCGGACGTTCCAGCCCGCAGTGGCTGCCTGGTTGGTCGCGAACAGCTGGGATCCGTTGACCGCGTCGGTCGATGTCGCACTGATCACGCCCGGTGCGACGTTGGTGATGACCTTGTTGGCCGCGTTGATCCCGGCGGTGGTCACGCTCGGACCGCCGGTGATGGTCAGGCCGTTGGTGTTGAGCAGGCTGTTGCCGGTGGTGACGCTGGTGAACACCGGAGCGTCCGCCATCTGCAGGTTGATCGCCCCCGTCGCCGGGTCGGTCACCGTCTTCAGATTGGCGCCGGAATAGCTGCCGGCCGTGGTCGCCGTGCCCTTGATCGTCAGGGCGGTGCCGAGGTCGCGATGGACGATGCCGGCGGTCGCGTCATTGGCGGTGAAGTTCAGACCGGTCGTCACGACGCCACCGGTCGACGAGGTCAGCTGGCTGACATTCACCGCGTCGGTCGGGTTCACGCCCGCCGCGACATTGGTGATCGTCGTGCCGGCCGCGTTGATCCCGACATTGGTCAGGCTCGGGCCAGTCCCGCCATTGGTGGTGAAGCCGGTGCTGGTGATGCTGGCACCGCCCGCGCCGCCGACATTCACCGCGGTGCCGATCGCCAGGACCGGCGCGAGGTTGAACCCGACATTGTTGCTGGCCGCGGTCTTGCTCACGACGATGTTGCCGTCGCCATTGCTCAGGTCGACAGCGGTGCCCGTGGCACTGGCCACGCCGACATTGGTCGCGTTGGCGCCCTGGGCGCTTACCGTCCAGCCCTGGTTCAGCGTCCCGACCGCCTGGTTGGTGGCGAACAATTGCGAGCCGTTGACCGCATCGGTCGAGGTCGCATTGATCGCCCCCGGCGCGACGTTGGTGATGACCGTATTGGCCGCGTTGATCCCGGCGGTGGTCACGCTCGGGCCGCCGGTGATGGTCAGGCCGTTGGTGTTGAGCAGGCTGTTGCCGGCGGTGACACTGGTGAACACCGGAGCGTCCGCCATCTGCAGGTTGATCGCCCCGGTCGCCGGGTCGGTCACCGTCTTCAGATTGGCGCCGGAATAGCTGCCCGCCGTGGTCGCCGTGCCCTTGATCGTCAAGGCGGTGCCGAGGTCGCGATGGACGATGCCGGCGGTCGCGTCGTTGGCGGTGAAGTTCAGGCCGGTCGTCACGACGCCGCCGGTCGATGAGGTCAGCTGGCTGACATTCACCGCATCGGTCGGGTTCACACCCGGCGCGACATTGGTGATCGTCGCTCCACCCGCGTTGATCCCGGCGGTGGTGACGCTGGGACCGCCGGTGATGGTCAGGCCGTTGGTGTCGAGCAGGCTGTTGCCGGCGGTGACACTGGTGAACGCCGGCGTCGCCGACGTCGCGATCTGCACTTCCGCGCCGTTCTGGGTGATCGCGATATTGTTGCCCGCGGTATAGGTCACGGTCCCGCCGGGGGCGATGTTCTGCACGCTGGTGCCGGTGACCGTGCCCGTGCCCGTCGCCGCCGTGGTCGCGTTCCACCCGGCCGAGGCAGTGCCGTTCACCGCCGTCAGCGCCGACTGCACATTGTTATAGGTCGTGCCGCCGACCGCCAATCCGGCCGTTACCGTGTCCGTCGTCGGATTGTAGACGGATGTCCCGCCCAGCGAGGTCGCGACGCTCTGGCCCAGATTGTCGAGGCCCGTTCCCACCGCACCGATCGCCTGGTTGGTAGCGAACAGCTGCGAGCCGTTGATCGCGTCGGTCGAGCCGCCATTGATCCGCCCCGCCGCGACATTGGTGACCGTGCGCTCCGCCCCTACTGCGCCGACGCTGACAGTGCTTCCCGGCGTCGTTCCGGCGAAGGCGTAATTGGTGCCGTTGATGGTGGTGCCGGCCGTCCCGACCGCTGCCGCGGTAACCGAATTGGTGCCGAGCGCGACTGCGTTGGCGTCGTTTGCCGCGGCATTGTTGCCGATCGCGAGACCGCCGGCGGCGGTCACGCGCGTGCCGTAGCCGACGGCGGTGCCGTCGGTGACGTTCGCCTGGACATTCTGGCCAAGCGCGGTCGACCGCGTGCCGTTGGCTTGGGCGGTGACACCGACCGCGGTGCCCGAGTTCCCGGCCTGGCTGCTGCGGCCGACCGCCACGCTGTTGGAGCCGGTCGCGGAGGCCAGCGAGCCCAAAGCGGTGGCCTGCGGACCGCTCGCGATGGAGCCGTCGCCGAGCGCGACGCTGTTCTGCGCGGTGGCGGCGGCGTTGTTGCCGATCGCGACTTGATTGATTCGGGTCAGGTCAGTCGCGTTGCCGGTGACGGCGCCCTGGCCGATCGCGATGCTGCCGCTGCTGATCGCGTGGCTGTTGAGGCCGACCGCCACCGCATTGGCATTGTCCGCCGCCGCGACCGGACCGACGGCAACCGAATTCGTTCCGGTCGCCACCGAATCGGCCAAGGTCGAATTGGCGTGGAAATATTTGATGCCGCCGCCGGTGGTGATGTTGGTCACCTGCGCGCCGATGCTGTCCACGGCCTGATTGGTCGCGAACAATTGCGACCCGTTGACCGCGTCGGTCGAGCCGCCGTTGATGCGGCCGGCGGCGACATTGGTGATCGTCCGCTCGGCACCCGGCGCACCGACGCTCACCGTGCTCGTCGGCGTCGTTCCGGCGAAGGCGTAATTGGTGCCGTTGATCGTCGCGGCGGCCGTTCCCACTGCCGCCAGTGTCGTGCTGCCCGAACCGAGCGCGACATCGCCCGCGCTCGCCGCGGCGACGGCGCCATTGCCGAGCGCGACGTTGCCGACAAGGCCGGCCGCGCCCGCGGTCGAGCCATTGCCGAGCGCGACGCTGCCCTGACCGATCGCCTTGTTGCCATTGCCGATCGCGACCGCGCCATTGGCCTGGTTCGCGGCCGTTGCCGTCGCGGTCCCGTCGCTATTGGCGATGTTGTTGGCGCCGCCGGTAAACGCGCCGGTGCCGCTGGCGAAGCTTGGGTCGCCGATCGCGACCGCGCCGTCGCCGAAGGCGGTGTTGGAGCGCCCGATCGCCACCGCGCCGCCGGCTGCAGTTCCGGCATTGGCGGTGCTCAGATTGCCGATGGCGACGTTCACGCCGGTCGCGCCGGTGCTGGCGGAGTCGCCCATGGCGACTGAGGAGGCGCTGCCGGCAGTGGCCTTGTTGCCCAGGGCAACCGCTTGGGTGAAATTGGCCGCTGTGCCCTGCCCGATGGCGACGGCGCGGTTGCCGGAGGCGGAGGCCGGATTCCCGGTGGGAACGGTCCCACCGCCGCCGCCAATGGCGATGGCCCCGACGCCTGCGGCGCTGGCCCCGGTCGTTGGCCCGGCGCCGATGGCAATGGCATAGGAAGTGCTTCCCGACGCCGACGCCCCGAGCGCGATCGAGTTCGTGCCGAGCGCCACGGCTTGAGAGCCGATCGCCGTCGCGTTGCTCTGGCCGGTGCGCGCCAAATTGCCGACCGCGACTGCCCCGACATCGGTACCCGAATTCTGATTGAGGGCGCCATTGCCGATAGCGACGCTGTTCGATGCCGCCGAAACCGCGTTCGGCCCCGAAGCGACGGAGTTCAGACCGGTCGCGCCATTGTTGGTGTAGTTGCCGACGTGCGTGCCGCCGTCATTCACGCTGTAATAATGCCCCTGCACAGCCGCGGTCGCGCTGGTCAGCTGGCTGACATTGACGGCATCGGTCGGGTTCACGCCCGCCCCGACATTGGTGATGGCCGTGCCGCCGGCATTGATCCCGGTGGTGGTCACGCTCGGACCGCCGGTGATGGTCAGGCCGTTGGTGTTGAGCAGGCTGTTGCCGGTGGTGACGCTGGTGACCGCCAGGTTGTTGGCCAGGTTGAACGTGACGTCGTTGCTCGCCGTGCCCTTGGTCACGACGACGTTGCCGTCGCCATTCTTCAGGTCGATGGTATTGCCGGTCGCGCTGGTCGCGCCGACATTGGTCGCGTTGGCGCCCTGGGCGCTCACCGTCCAGCCCTGGCCCAGCGCGCCGACCGCCTGGTTGGTCGCGAACAATTGCGACCCGTTGATCGCGTCGGTCGAGCTGCCGCTGATGCGGCCGGCGGCGACATTGGTGATCGTCCGCTCGGCGCCGGCCGCGCCGACGCTCACCGTGCTGGTGGGCGTGGTGCCGACAAAGGCGTAATTGGTGCCGTTGATCGTGATGCCGGCCGTCCCGACCGCGGTCGCGGTCGTGCTGCCCGAACCGAGCGCGACATCGCCCGCGTTGTTGGCGATCGCGGTGTCGCCGAACGCCACCGCGCCCGCCGCCAGCGCGCTGCTGGTGTTGCCGATCGCGACCGATCCCTGCCCGACCACCGTATTCGAATAGCCGATACCGACCGCGCCCTGTGCGGCCGTGCCGGGCGTGCTGATCGCCTGACCGCCGCCGCCGACCATGTTGGTGTTGCCCATCGCGACCGAGCCATCGCCGGTCGCGGTATTGTCCTTGCCGTTGGCGACCGCACCATTGCCGGTGGCAGTGTTGGGATCGCCGATCGCGACCGCGCCGTCGCCATTGGCGACGTTGCCCGCGCCGACCGCGACGGCCTTGCCGCCGGTCGCGGTCGAGCTTGTGCCGATGGATACCGAATCGGCGGAGTTGGCGACCGCGTTCGTTCCGGCCGCGATCGCATTCTGGGCGCTCGCGCTCGCGGTATCACCCATGGCCAGCGCGCTCGCTCCGCTCGCTGACGCGCTGGGGCCCAGCGCCGTGGCGCGCGCAAGGGTGGCCGCGGCGTTGTTGCCGAGCGCGACCGCGGACACGCCCGCGCTCTGCGCTCCCGACCCCGCGGCAACGGAGCCGATTCCACTCGATACGGCCCCATTGCCCAAGGCCAACGAAAAATTGCCCGAAGCATTGGCGGCGGAGCCGAATGCCGCGGCGCTTGTCGCCGTTGCTTGCGTGCCTGCGCCGACCGCCACGGCAGCATTGCCGGACGCCGTGCTTGTACGGCCGATTGCCGTAGAGTCGGTCTGGGACGCGGTCACGTCCGTGCCGATGGCAATCGCGCTCCCGGCTAGGGCGCCAGTCCCGGCAACGGTACGCGCGCCCAGATAGACGGAGTTCACACCGCTCGCGGTGGCGCCAGTACCGATGGCGGCGCCGTTGGTCTGGCTGGCCTGAGCATTACGGCCGATCGACGTCGTGCCGTTGGCGGCGACGCCGATACCGGCATTGGTGCCGATCGCGATATTGTCGCTGCCCGTGACCAGACTGCCCGCGGAGGCGGAGAGCGTAGCGTCATAAGCGACGCCGCCATCACCGGTACCGAGCGCGACGTTGCGTGTCCCCGTGACGCCGGAGCCGGCGCCTCGCATCACGCTGGCAATGCCGCCGCCCATCGCGGTATTCTGCGCACCGCTCACGAGCGTCCCGGTCGCGATGCCCACCGCGACCGAGCTGCTATTGGCAACGGTTGAGCCGGCACCTGCGCCCTGGCCGACAGCAACCGTGCTGTCGCCGATCGCCAACGCTTGCGCCCCGAGCGCGAGCGCGCTGTTACCCTTAGCCGAGGCGCCATTGCCGACGGCGGTGGAGGCAGCATTTGTGGCACTGGACAGCTGGCCGAGGGCGACCGAGGAAACGCCGCTGGCGACGGACTGATAACCTCCGGCCCACGCAAAACTGTTGCTGGCGGTGGAGCCGACACCGATCGCCGAGGAATTTCCTCCCGAAGCGATGGAGAAAGTGCCCAAGGCGGTGGCGCCCCCGCTGGAGGCACTGGATTGCACGCCGATCGCGACCGAATTGACGCTGCTGGAGACTGTGCCCTGACCAATCGCCACCGCACCGCCGGCGCCCGAAGCCTGCGCATTCAGGCCGAGCGCCACCGCATATTGTGCCGATGCAACGGACTGAGTTCCTATGGCGACGGCGTTGTTCAGCGATGCCGTCACATCGGTGCCGATGGCGATCGCACCTGGTGAGAGTGCCCCCGATCCAGCGAGGGTGCGTGCGCCGAGATAGACAGTGTTGATCTGCGTCGCGGCCGCCTGGAAACCGATGGCGACGGCGTTCTGAGCGGCAGCGTTGGTATTATGACCTTGCGCGACGGAATCCTGTCCAGATGCCGTTGCCGTGTTGCCGATCGCGACACTGTCCGCCCCGCTCGCCGTCGCAGTCTGGGTGGTGGTTCCGATCGCAATGCTCCGGGGCCCCGACGCCGTACCGTTTCCGACGGCAGTCTGGGCGAATGCCGGTGCGGGCAAGCCGAGCGCGGCAATCGCGGCCAGGCCGCCGATCACGCTCGCCGGGCTGGCCGACGCCAACAGCACCGAACGGGCGCCGCCGCCGAAGCCGAGCGATCCGACGCCCATGTCCTTGTGGTCGATGCCCAGCACGCGATGCGCGCGGCGCAGCACCGCCATCAGGCGGCGCCGCTGCGACCAGTTCGCGCCTTCCGCGCCGACGACCCAGTTCGCGGCAAAGCGAGTGCGACGAATATTCTGCGACTCATACCCGGACATGGCACTTCCCCTTGTTGAACTGGCCGCGGCACTTCGACCGATGGCCCGGAGCGAACACACAGCGTCCCCACCGCCCCGACGCGCGGGGACGCTTTCACGAGTTCCGAACTTCAAATTGCGGCTATTGGAGAGGGTCGGGCGACGAGCCTCGGCTCATCCGGCCCTCCCGGAATCACCCGATGTCGGCGCCTCGCGCGATGGTCACCACCACGCAGGCAGGACCACTGGCGATCAGCATAGCCTGACCCTGATTGCCGCCGAGATTGTAGAGCGGCACGCCGGACAACGAGCCCGCCGCGGTGCTGCCTGCCGGCAGCAGGGCAAGGACGTCCTTGCACGCACGCTGGAACGGCGCGACACGGACCAGCTGCCCTTCGCACTTGGTGCCGACCGGCGTCGCCACGACGACCCCGGCGGCTTGAGAATTATAAGCGGCGGTCTTGTAGGTCATGCCGACCACACCCACCACGCCGTGCGCGTCCGGTGCCGCCTTCTCGGTCTGCACTTGCCCCGCATAATCGGAGCCGAGCGCGACTGTCTGGCCGAGCGCCGAGAAGAGATTGGCGCATTTGCGCACGCCGAGCTGGCCGACCTGGGCCTGGAATGGATTGGCGGGCTGGGCCGGCGCCGCCGCCTGCGGCGTGGCGGCGACATTGCCGGCCAAAAAGGCCGTGCCCAACGTGGCGAGCATCACGCGCCGCACGCCCCGTCCGGAAACAGTCACGCGGCGAGAAAGGGCAGAAACTGCCCTGAATTGCTTGATCACACCCATACCCCTTTTCATCGCAACGACACCCCTCCCGGATCACCATCCAAGAAGTCGCAGTGCCGCATTATCAATAGAATGACTTCGACTATTGACCCCGTCTGACCGCCTTTTGGCCAGTGACGTCAGACTAAGCAGACAAATTTGGCTAGGCAATAGGTATTAAAGGATTTTTCTTTGGTTAATGAAAAGTAAACTAAGTCGGATTTAGTATTATATCGACGCCAGAACGTGAAAATACACTGTATCACACTAATTCCGACTGAGATTCGATTGTAAACAGTTGTAACATAACTGTTTCAATCATCACTGAGGGACGCGCTCACGGCTAGCGCGGCAAGCGAGTCGGCGGAACACAGCGCGTCAGAATTGGGCGATGCCGCGACAAGCCCGGCACGACGGCGGAAGCGCATCGTGCTCGACTATGACAGCGTGTTTCGGGGCCTTTGTCGCGCGTGTTTGGTCACGAACCGGACTCCGCCTATTCGCGGCATAGGCTAACGCTCGAGCGCGCGGCGCCTTTCCAATCGTAATGGGGCCGAGAAGAGATAGCCCTGGCCATGCACCGTCTGGATCGGCGCGGGAGATCCCGTCGCGCTCTCTATCTTGCGCCGCAATCGCCGAATCACGGCGTCGAGATTCTTGTCGCCGACGGCGTCGTCACCATAACTGAGTTCGGTACGCAATTCCGCGCGCGAGACGACCACCCCCGTCTGGACCAGCAGCCGTCGGACGAATTTTGCCTCGACGGCGCTGAGCTTCACCGACGGCCCGTTCGGCGCCTGCAGCCTCCAATGGGTCGTATCGAAGAACCAATCGGACGGCGGCGTGACCGACGCCGCACGCTCGATCCCGTTATGAGCGAGGCGGCGGAGCAGGTTGCGCAAGCCATGGACCAGCTCTTCGCCGTCGACCGGCTTGGTGAAATGGAGGTCCGCGCCACGCTCGAAGCACACGATCCGATTGCGTGCCTCATTGCCGGTGCTCAAGGCGATGATGCCGATATTCCCCATCCCGCGCAGCCAGGACAGGATATCCAGCCCCGCCCCGTCGGCCAGATCGGCATCGACGACAGCGATATCGCGGCTGCTCGTCGCCATGGCGCGATAGAATTCCAGCGGCGATCCGATCGCCTCGACGTCGAATCCCTCGCGCTGCAGGCATTCGCGCAGCGCCGCGCGAGACCACGCATCCCCTTCGACAAGGATGATGCGCATTTACGCCGCCGAGGTCGGCTGCGGAGCCAGTCGCTGGGAATCTGGGGAAAAATCAATTCGGGACAAATGGTTGAGAGATATACCTTGGACAGGAAATACCATCTTCACCGTAACCCCCTGATAATATGTCAGAGTAATTTCTTAGGTGGGTTCGGAGCGGAACTCAAGACGCTATGCGATCAGCGAGCCACATCCAATTCATGTGTCGCAGCGATACGGAATCGCATCCAGAGCAATGAGGTATTGAGAGCCTATTCTTCGCCAGGGCGATGCCACAAAAATTTGAAAAGCAGCGCGTCACCCGGTTGCGTCGGTCGCGATGGCTTGCGAGGTTGCGGCCATGATCGACGATTGCATCCGTCCCGTTCGACCCGACGACGCCGCGTCGATCGCGGCGATCTATGCGCATCATGTGCTGCACGGCACCGCGACGTTCGATACGGAGCCGCCCGAGGTCGCGGCATGGCGCGAGAAGATCGCATCTATCGCCGCGCGCGGATGGCCGTTCGTCGTCGCCGAGCAGGACGGCGCCGTGGCGGGCTATGCCTATGCCACCCAGTTCCGTGACCGTCCGGCCTATGCCGAGACGTGCGAGAACAGCATTTATCTGGCGCCGGATCAGATCGGGCGCGGGATCGGATCGCGCTTGCTGCCCGCGCTGGTGGAGGCGGCGCGCCAGGCGGGATTTCGCCAGATGATCGCGGTCATCGGCGGCAGCGAGCCCGCCTCCGTCGCGCTTCACGCGAAATGCGGGTTCGTGCAGGCCGGCAGGATGATCGGCGTCGGCCGCAAGTTCGGTCGGATATTGGATACAATATACATGCAGCGTGCGCTGGACGATTAGAGCGTGATGACGTCATCACGCTCTAAAGCCGAACCACCTCGC